>Ga0222689_1000179_pt1 | contig 27180 bp, 27 predicted proteins | sample AntAcemetage1231_FD_179838 | JGI IMG/M metagenome (GOLD analysis project Ga0222689, IMG submission 179838) | Saline water microbial communities from Ace Lake, Antarctica - #1231 | ecosystem: Environmental > Aquatic > Non-marine Saline and Alkaline > Saline | place: Antarctica: Ace Lake...
ATATCCATCAACAGATTAACTCCATTTAAGATATAAAAAAAGGGAGTGGAATTGCTCTCGCCTCCACTCCCTTTTACTAACATTTATGTCTTAATGGACTTTTTCAGTGCCCTCGTTTTTAGCGGGGCTTTTCTTTTGTTGTGACTTTTTTAAAACAAATCCGTCACAATAGAAAAGCACACAATGAAACGACTACTTATCCCAATTTTATCGGTCGTTGTAAGCATGAATGCCTTTGCACAAGGTTATGCATCTAACACCAGCGATAAACAATATCAGACAGAACGATTGAGTGAAATAGAGAAGGATGTTAAAAAGCTCGATAGAACGATTCGACATTCTCAAAAATCCTTGAAAAAAGCAGACACAGAAAAACGCGTTGCTGACCGCCAGCTTGAAATGTTGAGAGAGCGTCAGGACAATAACCGTGAAATGCATTCGGATGTACTAGCTTCAATGAAAGGATACAACCTCGAAGCATTAGAAGATAAAATTGATTTATTGGAGAAGGACAATAACAAACTAGGTCGTGATAATGCCCGGAAGTCAAAATCAATCGCGAGAAAACGTGCTCAAATTGAAAAGTTGGAGCAAGAGATTTTGGTTTTGGAAGGTAATATTCAAAACAACGATTACCGCATGAATGACAAGCTTGAAGAGATTCAAAATACAAGAGAGATTATCGTAAAGAATGCCTTAGAATCAAAGACGGAAAGGCTTTCACTCTTGAGCAAAGACTACGACAAGTTGTTGGAAGAAGAGGAAAAGATGCGCATGAAAATCGGAAGAATCGAAGATGGTATGATTCGTTCTGAGTCTGAATTGCAAATCTCAGAAAGTCAGAAGTCATATTTGTTAAATGAAGAGAAAGAAGTTCAAAGAATAATAAACGCACCAGTTCAAGAAAGTCGGTCTTATTGACCTGCTATACAACCAAATAGAAATCCCGCGGCTCCTAGAGTTGCGGGATTTTTTTTATTGTAGTTCACGTTCAATGAATGCGCGAATGTCTTCGATTTGTTGGTTTGACATTCTTTCTTCAGGATATAGCGGCATGTACTGTCTGTGTCCAGGTTCAGCGTAAGTTCCATGCCTGATAATTGTATACAGGTTGAAGTTAGAATCTTTCTTGAAGTTCCTTTTAAACTTGTTGAATGTGAATCTACTGTTATCGAGTAAAAGCTGAGAAGGGCCATATTCTCGGTGACAGGTTTTACAGCTGTTTTCCCAAATCAATTCGCCGTTTTCGGCATTACCGACCAAATCGCTGAAGCCTTCTCCCCTATTCTCCGGCTCTGAAACAAATGTGGCCGGTGATTTTAGGGCATATTTCGATTTCAGCATTTTTATTAATGTAGGATTCTGATTTCCGCTTTTTAATGCTGTTTCTAGGCTGGAGTATTCTGAACTTGAGAGATTCAAATCTTTGATTTTCAATTCCAAAGTCCAGTAGTATTGAATGATGGCTTCAAGTTCCCAAGCTTCTAGGTATCTGCCAGATGAACATTCTCTAGCGCACAATTGAGTTGACTCCTCAAGGCTTTTATGTGCAGCTTCAACTAGACTTCCGTACTTCAAGACATAGTCATCATTGTACCAAAACTCCCGATTAACCATGCCCCAAAAGGTTGTTGCCTGAAGAAATTTCAATCCCTTCTCATTGATGTATTGCAGTCTTTTCTCAGGGTCACTTTCTGTTAGGATGGGATCTTCTTGTACTTGATTGTGGCAGTCGGTGCACACATAAAATTTGCTGATATAATTAGACATCGAGCCATCTGGCATTTTCGTTCTACCGTTATATACCAGTTGTCGTCCCATCTCAACCTGCTGAGGGTCTATGTTGGCGCGATAATGCGTAGGATTAGGATCACCAAGAGCATTGAGGATTTCTGAAACGGACTTATCTGGTGCTAACTCATTGGAAGTTGAGAGATCAAAGCTCAAGGCTAGACTCAGCCATGCGAGAATAACTATGTATATCAGATTTTTCATTTTCTACCTCTCAATCTAAAGTCACGGGTGATGTTGAAACCCATGGAGATATCTCCTTTTTCCCATTTGCCTGTGGTATTTGCGACGAAGTATTTTTCAATCATTCCTCTAGAATTGGAGAGATGCAATTGGAACACATGGCCTTTTGTCTCAATATCAACCCCAACTGAAAGTGAATTGGTATAATTATCCGGCAATTGATTTGGGAGTGCGTAGTAATATTCTGTTTGAATCGATATCATTTTTGAAACTTGAAGTCTTGTAGCGCTTCCGATGGCTAAAATATCATTGCTAAACTCGCCTGTTGGAACTAGGTTTTGATGGACAAGTGTTGGCATGATTTGCCATGAAAATGCATCACTAAACTTTCTTGCGATTAGTATTTGATAGGTGTATGCCAGTCTTGAGCTGAAGTAATTTTCTCTTTCCTCATCTTTCCATTCTATAGTTGTCATGGCAGAAGATGCAAATGCCGTGACAGATACGGGGAAGGCTTTATCACCTTTGGTTTGTCTTAGTGCATTGAATTTTAGAAATCCATCTACCGTTTTCTCAAATGAACTTCTTCCAAGCCCTACTGTGAGCCGGTTTGAAATCCCGTAATCCAAGCCAATTCGGATTGTACTTTGGTCCAGTCCAAACAGTTCTTTAATTCCCGTGTTTACATATCCAAAACGGTGAGAGATAATGAATTTCATTTCAGATTTTTCACTCGTTTGAACGGAGTGCCCATTCACCACCCGAGTGTCTTTAAATAACTGGGGTACTACCTGACGATCTTGAGCTACTGATGAAAGCGCTATCAATCCTCCAAAAAGAATAATGAAATATTTGGTCATAGTTTTTAGTTGTTCGGTGCCCCAGCTTCTATCCATTTTGCAATAATTTCTTGATCACATGGCGCTAATGATGAGTTTGGCGGCATTGTCATATCGAGAACGACTTCATTGTACAAGGTGCCGTTGTTGGCGACATCCATAAGCTCATTGGTATTTTGGAAATTTATTGAAGTAATTCCACCAGGTACGTGACAACCAGATACCGCGCAATTTTGGCTGATGATAGGAGATACATCAACACTAAAGGCTATGTTCTGAGGTGTAGTGCAGTTGGATGGATATAATTCTGATTCAACATCATAGTAACAAGATGTTAAAGCGAGGAAAACCATGAGGATAATTAGATAAATGGATTTCATGATTTAATTGTTTGGGGCTCCAGCTTCAACCCAGATTCTTATTTGATCTTGCTTGCATTGTGGCAGTTGATTGCCAGTAAATGGCATCGGCTCAAAGTTGGGTTGCCATTGTGTAACACCAACTAGAAAACCAGAATTTGCAAGGAAAGCGATCTCTTGATAATTATTCATTGGAATTGATCCTTGCGGGTTTGTGCCGCTGTGACAACCTTGACAGCGGAGCTCTAACAACGGAAATATTGTACCGCTAAAGGTCACGTTCAGTGTATCGCATCCTAAATCGGGACAGGAATTATTCAATGCCCCTTGATTGATCCATGTTCGAATCAACAGTATTTGGTCTGCGCTTAAATTATCAAAACCATCGGGAGGCATATCGCCGTCAGAAATCTCATCGAAAATATCACTGTCCTCGGGGTTTCCGGGAATAATCAATTCATCTTCTTCGGGATTGAACAGCAAGTCGTTGTACGTTCTCAAGCTGAATTCAGCATCATCGTCAGGATCGGTATCGTGACAGCCAGGAACTCCGCAACTGGATTGAATAAGTGGTAGAATCTGTTCTTGAAAGTATACAGTTCCGGGATCACAATTCGAGCCACCACCGCCTCCGCCAGTTGTCTCGTCGGCGATTATAACTTCGGGTGTTTCATGACGACAAGCATTGAAGGCTATGGAAATCAAGAAAATACTAAGTCCAAGGTAGATTCTAGTCATGGTAAATTGTTCTTTCGACTTTCAAATTAGCCTAAAAACTATAACAGGAATCTCACGGAGAGGTAATAATTCTAAATCAAGTTTCTATTTGGTATAGGGATTTGACTCTTACGACAAAAAAAACCGCCGGAATGGGCGGTTTTTAATTCTATTTAGAGTTGATCAAAAATCATCTTCATCATCATCATCATCGTCGTCTTGATCGTTGTCATTATCATCATCGTCGTCGTCATCATTCATATCAAAATCGTCATCATCATCATCATCCTTCGGCTTTTTCTTCGGAGCAGGCTTTTTCTTGCCTTTTTTTGGCTTGTCGTCCTCATCATCCTCATCAGTTTCCGGCTTTGGAAGGTCATAATCTTCAACAAAATCGCCCATATCGAAGTCATCATCGGTATGATCATCGATTTTCGCTAGCATCCCCGCAGAGATTTTAAAGAGGAAAATAGTATCATCAGTTCGAACTTCTAATGCTTTCACGTATTCGCCTTTGGCATTAACGAATGAAATGAGCATTTCGCTATCTATCCCATCAGGATAAGCATCACTTATGAGCTGTAACTGCTCTTTAGTAATCGTTGTATAATCTTTAATTATTCTATTCATGACTTTAACATTACATCCCTAATATCCATGCAAAAATAAGTGGTGCAACAATAGTAGCGTCAGATTCGACGATAAATTTTGGTGTATCAATATGAAGTTTTCCCCAAGTGATTTTTTCATTGGGCACAGCTCCTGAATAAGAGCCATAACTAGTGGTTGAGTCGGAGATTTGGCAGAAGTAACTCCAAAAAGGAATGTCTTCTATTCCTAAATCTTGGTAAAGCATTGGAACCACACAAATTGGAAAATCACCCGCTATTCCCCCACCAATTTGGAAGAAGCCAATTCCTTGTCCTGCGCAGTTTTCCTGATACCAGCCAGCAAGAAAAGTCATGTATTCGATACCTGATTTCATTGTTGATGGAACTAGCTCTCCTTTTATGCATTTGCCAGCGAAGATATTACCCATGGTGCTATCCTCCCATCCCGGAACAATAATCGGTAGATTTTTCTCGGCCGCTGCAATCATCCATGAATTCTTAGGATCAATCTCGTAGTACTCTTTCATCACTCCTGAATTGAGCAATTTGTACATATACTCATGCGGGAAATAGCGCTCGCCTTTATCTTGTGCATCTTTCCAAATTGCATGAATATGCTTTTCAATTCTACGAAACGCTTCTTCTTCAGGAATGCAGGTGTCAGTAACACGGTTTAATCCTTGCTCCAATAAATCCCATTCTTGTTGAGGAGTTAAATCTCTGTAGTTCGGCACTCTCTTGTAATGACTGTGAGCTACGAGATTCATGACATCTTCTTCCAAGTTAGCTCCTGTGCAAGAAATGATTTGAACTTTATCTTGTCTAATCATTTCGGCAAGGGTCTTCCCTAGCTCTGCCGTACTCATGGCACCAGCAAGTGTAATCATCATTTTCCCACCTTTGGTGAGATGTGTTTCATACCCTTTAGCGGCGTCAACAAGTGCTGCTGAGTTAAAGTGAAGAAAATTATCTTCAACAAAATTTGAAATTGGTCCTTTGTCTTTTGGCATAGTTTGGGGCTCTATTAATCTTCGGCGAAGATGTAGCTAAGTATTTTGTAATACAATTTTGCAGCAAGAAAATCTGGTGCTTTGTTCACCGGATTGGGGCAGAGTTCAACAATATCGAATCCTACCACATTTTTATTTTTCACAATCAGCTTTATTGAATCGATGATTGAATACCAATCCAATCCGCCGGGTTCAGGAGTTCCTGTCGATGGCATCAGGGCAGAATCAAAGACATCTAAATCTATTGTGATGTATACGTTTTCAGTACAATTATCGTCGACTTCTCTCATCCATGCATTGCTCCTGTCAGCAGCAATATCGTGGGCAAAGAAGGTTTTGAAACGGTCCATGTGCTCCTCTTCTTCGATATCCATACTTCGAATACCGACTTGAATGAGGTTTGCTTTTTTGGAAGCTTCATAAACGGCGCAGGCATGATTGCATTTTGAGCCGTGATATTCGGGACGTAAATCGGCGTGGGCATCGTATTGAAGCACGGTGAGGTTATCGAATTTCTCGATAAAGGCACGGATACTTCCTATGCTAACGCTGTGTTCACCTCCGAACATGGTGACAAACTTTCCCAGTTCTAAATATGACTTGACAGCCTTATGGACTGCTTCTGTCATTGCTTCAGGAGATTGATTCTCAGTCACTGCATCCGCAAGGAAGACTCCCTTTCGATAGACTTCAGTCTGAGTTTCAATGTCGTACAATTCCATGTTCTCAGAAGCTTCAAGAAATGCTTCTGGTCCCTTGTCAGCTCCTTTAATCCATGTGCTAGTTCCGTCATAAGTAACTGGAATAAGCACTATGCTAGAGCTATGTAATTCGGCGAATTCCTCTGGGATTCCGGCGTAGGTCCTTTTTTCAATCATGGTTAATCCTCGTCTTCATCATCAGCCTGAAATTTACGCTTAGAATTGTTTTGGTTGACTTTCTTACCAACCTTTTTCAACTTCTTTTCGTTGAAAAAGCCAGCTTTCTCGCGATCGCGACCTGTTTCCTTTTTCATGATTAGAAAATTTAATCTTCATTGATAATTTGAGATATTCTACGGCTACAAAAACGTCGTATTTTTCTCTCTAACTCTTTGTTTTTAGGATTACTTAATACGTATTGAAATTTCAAATGGTTCAGGTCTTTTTTCAACTGTACCACTTTCAAGTTAAAGGTATCTTTTTGAATATCCTTGACATAGGGTTCCATAGCCTGAATAATTCTCTCCTCCAATTTATCAATATCTGCGTATTTCTGAGAATTTACCTCAAAATCAAGGCTAGATTTCTTGATTTCTTGCTTGGTATAGTTCGTCAATTCTCTGGTGAGGACCATATTGTTGGGGACAAAAACCAAATCGTCATCATCTGTCAAGAGTCTTACATTGGTCAATGTAATTTCTTGAATACGGCCTTTAACATCTCCAATTAGCACATGGTCATCAATATTGATCAAGTCTGAAAACGCCATGATCATGCCGTTGATCATGTTGGAGATATAGTCTTTGGTTAACAAAGCAATTGCAGCTGCTATCAAACTCAAGGAGGTGAAAACTGACTTAACATCTACATTTAATGCTGATAAAAACAGGATGACAACGAAACTCGCATAAATTACTTGGGAAATCAATTTGACTCCTGTAACGACGTTGTCTTCACGTTTGGTTGGATGCTTGAATCGATATACGAGAATGAAAATTTGCCTTGCGATGGTAAAAATCAATGTCGCGAAAACAAGGTTATAGATCTGCGTTTCAAGGTGCGGCAAAAGATTAACCTTTTCCATGAACTTGAAGTAACTGGCCTTAAAGAAGGCTACCACAGCTAGCAGGGCAAAATTTATGATCAATCTTATGAAATCAGGCTGATGCATGAACTCTTTCTAAGTATAGATTTAAGATTCTGTGTTAAATTGAAGATCACTTTTTATAATAGCCAAGAGTTTTAAGCATGTCTTCTGCTTTTTGTTCTTGGGCAAATACTTCAACTGTCAATTTACCATTTTCATCCCGATCAAGCAGCAAGTGCTTAGGCTGCGGAATAAGGCAATGGTGAATTCCTCCAAAACCTCCTATGGTTTCCTGGTATGCTCCAGTATGAAAGAATCCTATGTAAAGTGGTTCAGTTCTAGAATATCTAGGTAGATAGATACCGTTGACATGCTGTTCGGAATTGTAATAATCGTCACTATCGCAGGTCAGTCCACCTAGAAATACACGCTCATATTCTTTGTTCCAGTGATTTATAGGCAACATGATGAATCTCCTATTGATTGCCCAAGTGTCAGGCAAAGTAGTCATGAAAGAACTGTCGATCATGTTCCACTTTTCTCTATCATTCTGTTGCTTTTGGTAGAGAACCTTATAAATCGCTCCTCCACTTTCACCAACAGTGTAGGATCCGAATTCTGTATAAATATCGGGAACTGGAACTTTGTATTCTTCACAGGTTGCTTTCACTTGAGCAACGATTTCTTGAATCATGTATTGGTAGTCGTAGTCAAATGCCAATGAATTCTTGATCGGAAATCCTCCTCCAATATTCAATGAGTCAAGTGTTGGGCAGATTTGACGAAGTTGACCATACACCTTCAAACATTTGTGCAGCTCATTCCAGTAGTAGGCATTGTCATTGATGCCTGTATTCACAAAGAAGTGAAGCATTTTAAGCTGATTGGAGCCGTAGGGTTGGATTTTTTCTTTGTAAAAATCAAGAATTTCCTTGTAGCCGATTCCAAGTCTAGAGGTATAGAATTCGAATTTCGGCTCTTCTTCAGAAGCAATACGAATTCCAAGTTGAATAGGCTTGTTAATTTTAGACCTGAAAACCTCCCATTCGTAGTAATTGTCGATGACTGGCAATACGTTCTCAAAGCCCAAATCAACAAGATCCATTATCTTCTCGACATAATCTTTGGTTTTAAAACCGTTGCAGATGATTCTTTTATCTGTGTTGATTTTACCTTGAGCATGAAGTTCTTTAACGATATCAATATCATAGGAAGATGAAGTCTCCAAATGGACACCACTTTTCAGCACGGTGTCCATAATATATGAGAAGTGACTGCTTTTAGTGCAGTAGCAGTAATGGTATTTCCCTTGATAATTGTTCTTTTCCATGGCTTCAGCAAACCACTTCTGCACCCTTTCGATATTCTGAGTGATTTTTGGGAGATAGCTGAATTTTAAAGGCGTGCCATATTTCTCAATCAATTCCATCAATGGAACATCTTGAAATTTCAATTGATCATCTTCTAAATTAAATTCTTCTTGTGGCCAATGGAATGTTTGGTCTATTAGGTCTAAATACTTGTTTTTCATTGAATGGGTTCTGTGTTGTTAGATTAAAAAGACCGATGAATGCGAATTCACCATTTTCAAATCCTAAACACCGGGGTTGTTGTATTCTTCAATGTACTAAAAACATTCTCTGAATAAGAAATAAGACAAGTTTCTTGAGACATTTGGAAATGCCTGAAGTACCATTGGTATGCGAAGTCTTTGTAAGACTTGTTATGCACCGACCCCGAATTTTGACCTTCGGTAGCTAGTGAAGTTCTTTTCATTTTACTTTAAAAGATGCTTCTAAATTACGGGTCAATGATAGTTCAAAAACAAATAACATGAGTCTTTCAAGCATTTTTTTTTCATGAACTTTTTCAGGGAAGTATGAATCGTATCGGATTAGATTTCTCCAAAGAGGAAAGTCGCAGTGCTGGCGCAAACTTGTTTCAAGGTATTTGGCAAGGTGGAAGTATTCATTGGATGAAAAGTATCAAAAGTATGACCTCCAATCTCCAAAAGTAACAATTCGGCATCGTGGTGGTGGGCTGAAAGCTGAATTGCTTGCTCTACCGGCACACTTTCATCGTCTTCAGCATGGACAATTAGCCAGGGTACAGAGATGGATTCAGAAGCAAGTAGTGGATTCAATCGTTTTTCGTTCAAGCAATAATCTTCATAAAATTGATACAGGTGAGGCATGGATTGCCTTGTTCTGCTGTTCTCAACATAGATCACACCCTCTGATTTCCATTTTTCCAATTGCTGTTGGTTTGAAAATCGAATTCCCAAGTCAGCCACTGCAGCCCAAGTCACAAGCTTTTTTACCCTAGAATCTTCCGCGGTCTTCAAAATTGTCATGGCCCCTCCTCTGCTGTGTCCTAAAAGATAGTATTCAGAGCTTTCGATTGGAGAGTTTCCTTGCGCACGTGAATCATCACACCAATTCAAGACTTTTTCTAAATCGTTCAATTCAGTACTGTAATTGTTCTTTGAAAAGGCATCTAAATCTGGGAAGTCGATTGGATTTTCAACTGTTCCTCCATTGAATGAAAAGTTGAATTTGAGAAAGACAAATCCAAGATTGGCGAAATACTCAGCAACTATATTCCAAGGGCCCCAGTCTTTAAATCCTTTGTAGCCGTGGCAAAATATGATTACTGGCTTATCCTGAAATTCATCGTTCCAAGTGAGATCCATCAGAATTTTCAGCTCTCTAGAGCCTTGAATTTGAACATTTGATTTCCTATTAATCATAACGCAGTATTGGAATGAAGCAAGTATACATTACAAATAAATAGGTAGTGAACATTTCGCTCTTAAAAATTTTGGCTTGATAATTGAAAAGAAAGTTGAAAGTTTTATATTTTTGTAAAAACCTCAAATTTATCAAACATGAAAAGGCTTAACTTATTCACACTTGCTGTTTCAATCATCGCGCTTGCCGCAGTTCTAGTCTCATTTAGCACCAGCAATTCGACATCTCCTGTTGCTCAATATCAATTCACATCTTTCACAGTTGTTGAATCAATTGTTCCAAATGGATTGGGCAGATCTAGAATCATCAGCTCTCTTGAAGAAAGAGATTACAAGGAATTCACATCCATCAGAAGTGAAGAAGATAATTCAAGAAACAAGTCAGATCGCGGTGAAATTCGTGTTAAGAACTTTGAAGAGACTAAGCTATTGAACTTCTACAACCTTGGTGGCATCCGCTTCCAGAATATCGCAGCAAACGATGCAGTTATTAATAGTAAGGTCGGAACCATGATGGATGAAGGTTGGGAATTGGTATACATTACTGCTGGCGTTGAATCTGATGCTGGCAAAGACGATAGTGATGGAATCTACATTACTCGCTTTTATTTTAAGAAAGCCAAGTAATTAAGAATCGAATAAATGAAAAGCCGTCTTCAAGATTTGGAGGCGGCTTTTTACGTTAATGACATTTTCTCTAAGAGAATGAATAAGTCTTTATGGATAAAATTGTAGGGAAAATCTGAATGCTCTGAACTGATGAGCTTGTACTGTCTCAGATCGTCGTGGAAAACTGCAGGATTTAATCCTGCTTTTTCGAAGGCTTGTGTATAGAATTCCCTTCGGCTAGGGTGATGTGGACTTACCCCATTTAAAACAATCCCAGAGATCCCGTTTTCGATTAGGCATTGAATAATCCCAATACAATCATCTTGGTGGATGAAATTGACGGGGTGCTCCGGTGCTGGAATTGATCGTCCTCCGTTGAAGAATTGTGCTGGATGTCTTCCAGGTCCTATCAATCCACCAAAACGAATAATACTTAAATCATCTCCCCAATTAGAAAAACAATTTTCCATTTTTATCAGTTCGGAAGTCTCTTCAAGCTCCGATGACTCTAGAATAAGCTTATTCGATGCTTTGTAGATGCCTGTAGATGATATGAGAATCAATCTGTGAATTCCAACTTTCGCTAGTGACTGAGACAATGACCTGAATCCAAATTCATTTAATTCTTTCCCTCCTCTGGTATTTGGAGGAATGGCTACAACGGCAATGTCAAAAGGCTCTTGAAAAGGAAATGGAACATCAGGTGAAGCGGGCAACTCATATATTCTTGCATCAATTCCTCGTGATTGAAAATCTGTAATTTTCTCTTGAGATCGGCTGGTACCAGCTACCTGACAACCGTCATTGATTAGCGAAAGTGCCAGCTCTTTGCCTAGCCATCCAAGCCCAACAATAATAATCTTTATAGGTTTGTTCACAATATCTGTGGCAAGATGTTTGCTCATTGTTTCGCGTCAAAAATTGTTAATTGTAAATTTGCGGACAACTTGATTCTAATATTTGTTGTCTAAGGACAAAAACACATCTATCACATGTACAAATTTAAATTGATCTTTAATCTTTCAGCGTTGTTCGTGCTTCTGGCATCAAATTCATTTGCACAAAAAACGACAGATCAAGTTTCTCATAAAATAAGGCTCAAAGTTAATGGAGTGAAAGATAGCACCGTATATCTAGCCAACTATTTTGGGAACAAATTGTTTTATAATGATACTGCTAAGGCTGATGCCAACGGCTATTTCGAGTTTGATGGCAAACCATACGATAAGGGCGGGAAATATGCAGTTGTACTTCCTGGGCCAAAGTATTTTGACATTCTAGTTTCTGATGAGGAAATCAGCTTAGAGACCGATGTGAATGACTTCATCGGTAAAATGAAAGTGATTGAATCTAAAGAGAACCAAGTCTTTTTTGATTACATCCATTTCATAGAATCAAAGAAATCTGTCCGTCAACCGTTGGATGCTGTCCTTCAAGATGAAAACGCCACTGAGTCGAAGAAAAAGATGGCACAGCTGGATTTGGAAAAGCTCAATAAAGAAGTCGTTGATTATCAAAAGAAGATGATAAGTGATAATCCTGATCTATTGGCCGCTAAACTGGTTAAGATGACCATGGAAGTTACGATTCCTGAAACTCCAGCTGGTATTGAAGATCCGAATTGGAAGTACCACTATTTCATGGATCACTATTGGGACAATGTGGATTTGAAGGACCCGCGAATAGTAAGGGATCAAATTATCCAAAAGAAATTAGAGCACTTCATGAACACAGCAATTCCTCAAATTCCTGATACACTTGTGATTGAGGCCAAGAAGTTCATTGCGAAGACCAAGGGTAATCCAGAGCTGTTCAAGTATTGTGTGCACTTTATCACCAGTAATGCAGAGAAATCTAAGATCATGTGCATGGACAAGGTCTTTGTAGCCATGGTAGATGCTTATTATGCCACTGGACAGACCGATTGGATGGAGGCTGAGCAGCTGAAAAGGATTGTAGAAGCAGCCGAAGACAAGAGATACACCCTTTGTGGAGAGATCGTTCCAGACGTTATTCTGCCTGACACAACCGATAAAAACTGGGTATCGCTTCATGGAATTGATGCGGAATATACAGTGGTAATCATTTGGGAATCGAATTGCGGTCACTGCAAAAAGGAAATGCCTAAACTTCAGGAATTGTACGAAAAATGGAAGCCTGAAGGTGTTGAAATATTCGCCATCGGAAACGATTTTGAGACCAAAGAATGGAAGGCTTTTGTGAAGAAAAAGAATCTCTCATGGATTAATGTCAGTGACAACCCACAAATCAATAACAGCGATTCAGCTTTAGTTCTTATCCGCCAAGGAATTACCACGCTTGAAAGTTTAAATTTCAGAAAGACTTTTGATGTGTTCAGCACTCCAAAAATCTACTTGTTGGATAAGGACAAGAAGATTGTCGCCAAGCAATTGAGTACCGAGCAGATTGAGGATTTATTGAATAAGCTTTACGGAAGAGAAGAGAAATCAACTGATAAGTCGAAATCTGACAAGGAAAAGAAAGAAAAGGGCAAGGAAAAAGGCAAAGGCAACAAGTCAGCGAAGGAAACAGATAAGACTTCAGAATCAAGTTTAAAGAATAAGTAGCACTCGTAAGTCTTCCTTGAAATCGGGCGGATGTAAATTAATGAATCTCATTCTTGCACCGTAAATTGGAGGCATGAAATACCTCGCCTCACTCCTATTAATATGTTGCAGTTTCTTTCTGCAAGGACAAGCAGCAAGAATAATTGCCGGTCCAATGCCAGCATATTCTGAAATGACCGAAGTGGCAATATGGCTTCAATGTGATGCTGAGTCTGAAGTGATCTTGGATTATCATCCTATTGAATCGAAATTAGAATCTAAACGGGTTTCTTTAAACTCAAGTGCAGAAAACCATTTCATTGTTTGTTTTAAACTAATCGACTTAGAAATAGGTCGAAAGTATAGTTACACCATAGAATTGAACGGCGATGAACAGCTGAAAGATGATGAACTCTACTTTCAGACACAATCGCTGTGGCAGCATCGAGGCGATGCCCCAGACTTCACTTTGGCTCTTGGAAGTTGTGTTTACGTCAACGAAGAAGAATACGATAGACCGGGAACTCCATACGGAAGTAACTATCAAATATTTGAGCAGATTGCTGCCAAGAAACCATTTGCGATGTTGTGGCTGGGTGACAACATTTATTTGAGGGAGCCAGACTGGAATTCACGATCGGGAATTTATCGCCGCAATACACATACCCGCTCCTTACCAGAGATGCAAAGTCTATTGAGGTCTTGCCATCATTACGCCATCTGGGATGATCATGATTTCGGACCGAATGACTCCAATGGGTCTTTTATCAATAAAAAGTGGACTCTAGAAGCCTTCAATCACTTCTGGCCGAGGCCTTCGGCCGAATTTGATGGATTGAACGGCATCACGGCCCAGGCAAGGATTTACGATATTGATTTGTTCATGTTGGACAATAGATACAACCGCACAGATCCAGATATGGCTACAGTTGGTGAAAGTATTCTTGGAACAGAACAAATTGAATGGTTCATTCAGGCCTTGAAGACTAGCACATCGAGTTTTAAATTGGTAATGCTTGGCGGGCAATTTCTCAGTGATTATGCAGCATATGAAAATTACGCTAGGTACGAAGATGAACGGCAATTGATTATTAATCGAATTGAAGCCGAGAATATTGAAGGAGTAATTTTCTTAACTGGAGATAGACATCACACAGAATTGTCAGCCTTGAAGCTGAAAGACGGTAGGCAATTGTTAGATCTCACATGTTCTCCTCTTACGTCAGGATACTACGACCATTCAGATGAACCTAACAGCAATCGTGTGAAGGGAACTTACGCCGAAGGCCATAATTTCGGATTGCTTCATTTTGAAGGCAGTACTGAAAAGAGATCCCTCCGAATTGAGATTTTCGATAATGCTGGAAATCAGAAATGGGAAAAGCTCTATTCATTGACCGATTTGATCTCTAAATAAATATCAACGTTTAATGAACTTCTCAACTCCAACGGCTCCATTAGCTGTGTATTGAAAAATATAAAATCCTTTTGTCAACCGATTCAGATTGATGTGATTCTTTCCGCTTATACTACTGCCTTTCATGATTTGTTTTCCAGAAATATCAAAAACATGCCACTCAATTGCTGCAGTTGCATCCAGCTGGATTTGATCAAAATCGTTTTGGTGGATGAATTTCAATGATGGCATTACACTTTCTTCAAGTGTTGTGAAACTCCCAGAAAATGTGGCACAGGAGTAGTCATTGTCGGGAACTTTGTCCATTCTACCACTTGGGGCATGAATCCAAAGGCATTTATTGAAATTGAATTCGATTTCTTGGAGTTCTTGACCAAAAGGAACCTGAATATAAGACAAGAAAGTGTTTTCAAAATTGAAAGTAACCGTCTCACCCGAAGGTATGTTTTGATTCGATTGAGCTACTTTGAATACCCCGTTGCAATATCCAGGCAAGAATAAATTAGCATAAGCTGTAAATCCTTGGACAGCCTCTGCTGAGTTATTCTTGACATCCATGAAAACATCTTCAGCTGAGATAGAGTAGATATAATAGTCAGGACCAACAGCTAAAAATTGGACAGTATAACTAGTAGCATATACTTCAATTAGTTCCAAATCATAGTTGAAGAACATTGAACTGCCAGCAAGATCATACGTTTTAAAGACAGATTGACTTGTTAGGTGATGACCATTCCATCCCCCAAGAATAAATTTATCGTTCATTCTTAAGAGACAATTTGGACTGAAAACATCAGTCTGTTCTAGAGTTGCAATCCCCATTTCATCGAATTCTAAACTTAAGCTAAGCACGCTAACAGTTTCATTTTCTGACAATAATGCATGAATTTGTTCTTGCACATCTAGGTCAAGAACAGAAATCGATTCGCTGAGTTGATAAGAGAACAAGAGCTCAGCATTGGCATTAAGAACATCAATAATGCTGTCGCGATGAACATAAACATTGTCTTCGAATACCCAGATTTCATGAAAGGCATTGCCAGCTTCATAGAAAATTGGTGCCTCGCCAAATTCACCAAACAGCAAGAAGCTGTCACTCATCGCGACATATTTACTGTTTCCGAGGGAATACAATGAATTTTCATTAAGGCTTCCTGGATCCACCATGAGTTGTGTTAGAAACTGTTGCTGATTTAGATTGAAGAAATTGATGGAGGAATAAGCTGGTAACGCAAGAATTGTGTCATTTACCCAAGTACAAAAATTCGAGAAGATGTATTCCTCAGCAATGGGGTCATCCTGGAGATCACCAGAAAATGCCTCTAACTCAACTCCATACTTGTCGATATGCCTCAGCTGATAGGGTGAATCTAAGAAGTCGCAACCTCCTGATTCGAAAAGCCAAAATGAGCTGTCAGGGGCCATTTTAAATCTTGAACCGTAACTAAAAAAGTTCACTTCCCATTCAGTTTCGCCTACAAGATTCTTTTTTGAAATGGACTGATTTTGAATTTCTGAACCATTACAAACAGCAATTTCTAGTAATCCATTCTGCCAAGGTATTAAATCAATAATAGCAGCATTGTGGCCGCAAGATTGAAGAATTTCTGTTTCACTATTTTGAGCTGACAGTATAAATGTGGTAAAGGCTAAAATGATGTAGCTCAATAGGTTCTTCATTGTTTTGGTTTTATTCGATACAAGTTAACCATTAATCTCCCGAATAATATTGGCTGACAATTATCACTTTCTGTCCTGACAGCACTCATGACTCTTCAGCTTGATGTCGGCGTAAATTTGCGTCAAACCGCATTTCATGAAATTCTCCCTTAAGAGTATTGCAGCATTGATCCTCGCATTTTGCATTAAAGCCATCCCTTTCATTTTTGGGTTCGGGCTTGGATTGAGTATTCTTTCATTTTTAATTGCAATTGGAATATTTAGCTATGTCTTTCTCAGTCCACAATTGAGATTAATTCCAGTTAAAGATTAATGGCACCTGCAAATCCAGCTTTATCGAGTGTCATCTCTTGTTATCATTGCGGAGAAGAGAGCCGATCGAAGTCCGTGAAATTTGACGACAAGACATTTTGTTGTCAAGGTTGTAAAACGGTATACTCCATTTTAAAGGAAAGCGAGCTTTGCACCTATTATGATCTTGAGTCTCAGCCGGGTATTCGCATGGATAAGACTGATTTTGGAGATCGGTTTGCATTTTTAGATCACGAAGACATTATCAAGGAACTTCTAGAATTTACTGAGGGTTCAACTTCCAAGGTAAGCTTTCTTCTCCCACAAATTCATTGCAGTTCTTGCATCTGGTTGATAGAGAATTTGCATCAACTGAATCCAGGTATTCAGCGTGCTGTCGTAAACTTTGGTGCTAAGAAGGTGCACATCACTTATAACAATGAGTCTATTCGTCTACGACAAATAGTAGAGTTACTCAGTTCAATAGGTTACGAACCAGAAATTGAGAAGAATACCAACGGTCAATCTCGGAGTAAGGTTCAAAAGAGTTTGGCAATAAAAATTGGAGTGGCTGGATTCTGCTTCGGGAATATCATGTTGATGAGTTTTCCTGACTACTTTGGAGACTCTAGTTTCAGTGGGAGCGAGTTTAAGAAATTCTTTGCCTATGGAAATTTATTCTTAGCCCTGCCGGTTCTGTTATACAGCGGTCGGGACTATCTCATTTCTGCAAAGAACATCATCAGTCAAAAACAGATAAACATTGACGTTCCTATAGCACTTGGAATGTTGGCGCTTTTCGCAAGAAGTACTTGGGAAATATTGAGTTCAACTGGCACTGGTTACATGGATTCTTTTGCTGGCTTAATTTTCTTCTTACTTATTGGCAAGTGGTATCAGGGTAAAACCTATAGTGCCCTTTCTTATGAACGCGATTACAGTTCTTACTTCCCTTTGGCAGCGACTTGTATGAAGGGTACCGAAAGGTTGAGTGTGCCAATTCAGGCTATTGAAGAAAACGATAGGCTACTAATATTGCACCAAGAGCTTATCCCGACTGACTCAATTCTACTGAGTGATGAAGCTCAAATCGATTACAGTTTTGTGACTGGAGAGTCTGTTCCAGTAATAAAAAAAACAGGGGATTTAATTTTTGCAGGAGGCCGGCAAGTAGGCAGTTCCATTGAAGTACTCGTAAAAAAGAAGGCCGATCAATCCTACCTCACCCAACTGTGGAATCAGGATGTATTCAGAAAAGAAGAGAGCGCGGGAATGAGCAAGTTGGTAAATACCATCAGCAAGCACTTCACGATTACTATTCTCGTCATAGCTGTGCTTACTGGTATTTATTGGTCTTTCATTGACTCTTCAATAGCGATTTTAGCGTTTACCTCAGTGCTCATAGTAGCTTGTCCATGTGCGCTTGCCTTGTCGATTCCATTTAGTTTCGGCAACAGTATGCGATGGCTGGGCAAGAACGGTTTTTACCTCAAGAATTATCAAGTCATTGAAGATTTAGCTCAGCTAGACAGTATCGTTTTCGATAAGACAGGAACCATCACGAAGAAGTCGAATTTGCAGATCGATTTTGTCGGAAAGAGCCTGTCAGATGAGGAGCTAAGTTTGATCAAATCTTGCGTCCAGCATTCATTGCATCCCTTGAGCCAGTCTATTTTCAAGTTCTTAGATGCGGAGATACTTCCCAATGAAAAGTTTGAAGAAATCAGTGGGTCTGGAATTGAGGCTGTCATTCAAGGAAGGATAATTCGTGTTGGATCAGAATTCTTTGTGACCGGCACACGCAGCGATGACTCTGCAGGTAATATCCGATCATTTGTTGGTTTAGATGGAGAGCTTCTAGGATTCTTCAGCATTGGCAGAGGCTATCGCAGTGGAATGGACGGATTGATTGATATTCTAAGACAAAGACACAAACTCCACTTGCTTTCTGGAGATAATGATGCAGAGCGAGAAGTTTTAAAACCCTGGTTTGAATCTCCCAAGATGCATTTTAATCAATCGCCATCAGACAAGTTGAATTATGTTGCGGGCTTGCAAAGAGATGGCGATTCTGTAATGATGATTGGAGATGGATTGAACGATGCTGGAGCCTTGAAACAGAGCGATGTCGGTGTTGCCTTGGCTGAGAATGTTTATGCCTTCTCCCCTGCTTGTGATGCTATTTTAGATGCCCGTAGTTTTTCTCAACTTGATAACATTTTACTTTTTAGCGAATTAAGTTTGAAAGTTGTGAAGCGGAGTTTCATAATTTCGTTGCTTTATAACAGCATAGGAATGTACTTTGCAGTTCAAGGTTTGTTGACTCCCTTGGTGGCAGCCATTTTGATGCCGCTAAGCTCAGTCACAGTAATTGGATTTGCAATTTTAAGTACAAATTTCTACGCTAAGAAATTGCATTTCAAGGACTTGACAAAAACATGACAAATCTCAGTAGTTCTAGTGAGTACGGTCATTAAGGATTGGACTCGCATACTATTGCTTTGTAAACGATAAACCAGAATGTTATGAGTGCCATTTATATTCTCATTATAGCCAGTTTCATTGTAGCTCTGGGCTTTTTGATTGCTTTCTTTTGGGCAATGAAGTCGGGTCAATATGATGATGATTACACACCTTCTGTTCGGATGCTTTTTGATGATAAGAAGATCTCTAACCAAGATAATACCAACTATAAAAATCAAGATTCATGAGCCTTGAGAAATTCAAGTACGACAATCAAATCGTAAAGTTGTTCGTCATCGCCACAGTCCTTTGGGGAATAGTGGGGATGTTAGTAGGACTCACAGCTGCTTTTCAGCTTGTATTTCCGGAATTAAATGGAGGTCTCAAGTGGATCACCTTCGGACGAATTCGTCCACTTCACACCAATGCGGTGATTTTCGCATTTGTAGGAAACGGAATTTTTGCTGGAGTTTATTATTCCTTGCAGCGATTGCTTAAAACGAGGATGTTCAGTGATGTTCTCAGCAAAATCAATTTCTGGGGTTGGCAATTAATTATTGTTGCGGCAGCGATAACATTGCCTTTGGGCTTGACAACCAGTAAAGAATATGCAGAACTTGAGTGGCCAATTGATATTGCAATAACAATTGTTTGGGTCATTTTTGGAATCAATATGTTCATGACAATTCTTCGGAGAAGAGAGCGTCATTTATATGTTGCCATTTGGTTCTACATCGCCACATTTGTTACGGTTGCTGTATTGCACCTTGTAAACTCTTTTGAGCTTCCTGTTGGACTTTTCAAAAGTTATTCTTGGTACGCAGGGGTTCAGGATGCGCTGGTGCAATGGTGGTACGGGCACAACGCTGTTGCCTTCTTCTTGACCACGCCCTACTTAGGACTCATGTATTATTTTGTCCCCAAAGCGGCTAATCGTCCAGTTTATTCCTATCGACTTTCTATTATTCACTTTTGGGCCTTGATTTTCATTTACATCTGGGCCGGTCCTCACCACTTGCTCTACACATCTCTTCCTGATTGGGCGCAGAGTTTGGGAACAGTATTTTCCATTATGCTCATAGCTCCATCATGGGGTGGTATGTTGAATGGACTATTAACACTTCGTGGAGCCTGGGATAGAGTTCGTGAAAGTGCTGTTTTGAAATTCATGGTTGTTGCTGTTACCGCTTACGGTATGACGACTTTTGAAGGTCCAATGCTTTCTATTAAGAGCATCAATGCCTTGAGTCACTTCACAGATTGGACTATTGCTCACGTGCATGTTGGTGGATTAGGCTGGAATGGCTTCCTCACTTTTGGGATGCTCTATTTCTTAGTGCCTAAGATGTGGAATACAAAGCTGTATTCAAACAGACTTGCAGACATTCACTTCTGGATAGGTACTTTGGGAATTCTGCTTTATGCAATTCCATTGTACTGGGCAGGTTGGACTCAAGCACAACTTTGGAAAGACTTCAAACCGGAAGGTATGTTGGCTTATCCAAACTTCTTAGAGACCGTAACTCAGATTATACCTATGTATTTCATGAGAGCAATTGGAGGAACCCTATTCCTCACAGGAGCTTGTATCATGGCTTACAACTTATTCAAGACGGCTGCTCAAGGTACATTTATGAAAGAAGAAGAGGCAGAAGCTCCTGCTTTGGAAGCTACCTATGTATCTCACGGTAAAGAACACTGGCACCGTTGGATTGAACGTCGTCCAGTGCAATTGCTGATAGCATCTTTGGTAGTTATATTGATTGGAGGTGCTGTTGAGATTATACCTACGATGTTAGTGAAGTCTAACATCCCAACTATAGCCAGTGTACAGCCTTACACCCCACTTGAATTAGAGGGTCGAGATTTGTACATCAGGGAAGGTTGCAACAACTGTCACAGCCAAATGATACGTCCATTCCGCTCTGAGACTGCGCGGTATGGTGAGTATTCAAAAGCCGGTGAATTCGTTTATGACCATCCATTCTTATGGGGATCTAAGCGTACTGGTCCTGACCTTCATAGAATAGGAAATAAATACCCTCACTCTTGGCACTACTTCCATATGTTGGAGCCTGAGCAGATGTCACCGAAATCAATCATGCCTCCTTACCCGTGGCTGTTTGAAGATGAATTAGACACCGGAAAGCTAGAGGCTAAGATATCTGCAATGAGAACTTTGGGAGTTCCATATCCAGAAGGTTATGAATCACAAGCACTCGCTGATTTGCAGGCTCAAGCACAGGAAATAGTTGACGGTCTGAATAAAGATAAAATTCAGATTAGCCCTAATGCTGAGATTATAGCCATGATAGCCTATTTACAGCGCTTAGGCACTGATATTAGTGCGGAGAATCCATCGAGTGTAGAACCTTAATCCAAACGAGAGATGTTGAAATTTATTAAATCACATATGACGTCCATTGATGGAGTTGAAATTTTTCCACTCATATCATTCCTCATCTTTTTCATCTTCTTTGTTGGATTGACGATCTATGCCATGAGTCTAAGAAAGAATCATATCCAAGAAATGAGCAATATGCCTTTGGAAGATGAAACCATCCAACAACCTAAATCACCGAAGTAACATGAAACAGATAACTAACAGAATAAAGAAAGGGCTTTTGAAGTCAATCCTGACGCTGTCTGCTCTTGTATTTCAAGCGACTTTATTTGCACAAAGCTCTGAAGCTCCTACGACTGTTGGGGATAAATTCGGAGTGTCAGATAGCACCATTCTATTTTTGCTGATTGGATTCGCTGTAATGTTTACGATTATAATCATTACAGTTGCCGATGCGATCAATAACTTGGCGAAATCAAAAGATCTGTGGAAAGGTAAAAACCTGAATAAGTTACCCCTCCTACTTATCGGATTCTCAAGTTTGTCATTTACAGCAATGGCGGGTCCTTATGCTGAGATTGAAACTTCGGCTTATGTTCTTGACGAATCCACTTTTTTAATACTAGTACTTGCTGATATCTTCCTTTTCTGTATTGCAGTATATTATATTTTGATGCTCAAGAATCTAACTTCAGCTATTCGTGGTGAAGTTGCTGAAGAGCCTGCATTTGAGAAGTCAGGTCCAAGTTGGGCGGAAGGAATCTTGAAGAAGTTGACCGATGTGGTTCCTTTGGAAGATGAGAAAGACGTACTGACTGATCATGACTACGATGGAATTCAAGAGCTGGACAACAACCTGCCACCTTGGTGGAAGTGGATGTTTTACCTCTGTATTGGTTGGGCTGTTGTTTACTTCACATACTACCACGTATTAGATATGGGTGAGCTTCAGGAAGAGGCTTACATTACTGAAGTTGAAGAAGCAAAAGCTGAGGTAGCTGCATATTTAAAGTCACGTTCTTTGGACGTTGACGAATACTCTGTAAAGCTTGATATGGATCCAGGTCGACTTGCGTCAGGTAAGGCAATTTTCATTAGTTTATGTATGCCTTGCCACGGAGCCAATGGTGAAGGTGGTGTTGGTCCAAATATGACTGATGACTATTGGGTGCATGGAGGAGATATTAAATCAATATTCTCTACTATTAAGTACGGTGTTCCAACGAAAGGAATGATCTCATGGAAGGAGCAATTGAGTCCTGTTGAAATGCAGAACGTATCAAGCTTCATTATGTCTTTGAGAGGAACTAACCCTCCGAATCAAAAAGAAGCGCAGGGTGAACTTTACGTTCCAGAACCGGAATCTGAAGAAACGGCAGCTCCTGAGAATCTTGGAAGCTAAAATTCTGATGAAAATTGATGAAAGTACTGAAAGTATGGTGAGCGAAGTCACCTCACTTCTACTATAAAAATTAGAAATTGCAGACTGAATAGAGCTCCATTTTGGGGCTCTTTCAGGATAATTATAAAGCAATATGAGTGAGAGTCTAAATGATCTAAAATCTAAAGCTACCAGCGACAAAAAGGCTAGAATGGATGAATCCTACCGAGATTCACTTTCTACCATTGACAAGAGCGGGAATCGAGTTTGGATCTATCCCAAAAAGCCTTCAGGAAGATTGACTAAGTATCGCGACATGGTCAGTTTCGTGCTTCTTGTGATTCTATTTTCAGCTCCATTTGTCAGAATTAGCGGTGAACCTCTTGTTCTATTCAATATAATTGATCAGAAATTCGTCCTCTTTGGACAAGTCTTTTGGCCGCAAGATTTTCATCTTTTTGTGATTGCCATGTTGATCTTGATCATATTCATTAGCCTGTTCACCGTGATTTACGGAAGAATTTTCTGCGGATGGATCTGTCCCCAGACTATTTTCATGGAGTCCGTATTCAGAAAAATTGAATATTGGATTGAAGGAGATTGGACTCACCAAAAGAAACTCAACAACCAAGACTGGGATGCTGAGAAAATCCGAAAGAAAGCATTGAAACACGGCATCTTCTTGTTCATTTCCTTTCTTATCGCAAACACCTTTTTAGCCTATATTATTGGCTCAGAAAGCTTGATTGAAATCATAAGTGATAATCCGGCTAAGCACCTCACTGGACTTGGTGCTATCACTGTTTTCTCATTCGTTTTCTACTTTGTCTTCTCGAGTTTGAGAGAGCAAGTTTGTACAACTATCTGTCCTTACGGCAGATTGCAAGGAGTTCTTCTCGACAAGAACTCTATAGTTGTAGCCTATGACTACGGTAGAGGTGAAGACAGGGCTAAGTTTAAGAAGAATGAGGATAGAGCTGCTGCTGCCAAGGGAGATTGTATTGATTGTAAGCAATGCGTTCATGTTTGTCCAACTGGAATAGACATCAGAAACGGCACTCAATTGGAATGTGTAAACTGCACTGCTTGTATAGATGCTTGCGACAGTATTATGGAAGGAGTTGGACTTCCAAAAGGATTGATTCGCTATGCTAGCGAAAACGAAATTGCTACTGGTGAGAAGTTTAAATTTACCCCGAGAGTAATTGCCTATACAGCACTCTTAACAGCTTTAGTTGTGGGCTTGGGCTTACTCCTACTTACCCGAACTGATGTAGAAAGCATGATTCTGCACACTCCCGGTACTATGCCTCAAATTAATGATACCGAGGAGACCATAAAAAACTTGTACAACTACAAAATCATCAATAAGAGTAAAGACGAAATCATTTTGCAATTCATTCCTCAAAACGATGCTGTTGAAGTTAGCATTATTGGAGACAGGAATAATATCGTTGTCCCAGCGCAAACTGTAACCGAAGGAGCCTTATTTTTAACCATGCACAATGAGGATATTAAGCAATTAAAAACAACTGTGGCCATAGATGTAGTTTCGGAAAATGAAATCATTGAAGAAATTGAAACTATGTTTTTAGGGCCTGTAATGAGATAATTATGAAATTCAATTGGGGTCACGGTATCACCGTCTTTTTTAGCATTTTCGTCATTATCATGTTGGGTGTTCTCTATCTTTCTAGACAAGAGAATATTGATTTGGTAACTGAAGATTACTATGGTGCAGAATTGAAGTATCAAGATAAGATTGATGAATTCAACAACAGCAAGGAAAAGGGATTCGAGGTGAGTCACAGTAAAAGAAATGAAAATCTAGTCTTGTTGTTTCCGGAGGAGTTGAAGAACGGCAGTAGTTTAAATGGAGAAGTCTACTTTTACCGCCCTTCTGACGCCGCTTTTGATTATACTCAATCGATTGTGTTGAACCCCGAAGCTGAGTTAATTGTAGAAACGAGCAAGCTCATTGCAGGTTACTACATCATGAAGATCAGTTTCACTTTTGAAGAGATCCCTTACTACATTGAAAAAGCCGTGATGATTTAATGGAATGGAGCGCTGCCATATTGCTGGGATTGTTGGGAAGTCTGCACTGCGTCGGTATGTGCGGACCGCTGGCCTTGGCTGTTCCAATAAGAACTACTTCCACAAGCACACGAATTCTGGCAGCTTTCATTTACAATTTCGGAAGAGTATTTAGCTATGCCCTTATGGGTGCCTTTTTTGGCTTGATGGGATGGGGTTTAAGTATGGCTGGATTTCAACAATACCTCAGTCTGGGTATGGGTTTAGCTCTTATTATTTATGTGATTTACACCTACACATCTTTCCCAAAAATTAAACTGTTATCGGGTAGATGGAATCCCAGTAAATACGTTCAATCTGCCTTGGCAAAACTGATTCGAAAGAGCAGTCTTGAAAACATAGCATTGATCGGAATTTTAAACGGCTTTTTACCCTGTGGATTGGTGTATATGGCCATTGCAGGCGCGGTAAGTACTGGCACGTGGCAACATGGTGCAGCTTTCATGGCTCTTTTTGGATTGGGAACATTTCCCGCCATGATGAGTCTCATACTTTTGGGTAAATATCTCAGCGGATCTTTCCGATTTAAACTGCAGAAAGCCGTACCTTATGTATTGCTTAGTTTGGGTATACTTTTTCTGCTTAGAGGGATGAATTTAGGTATCCCTTACATCAGTCCAATGATATCATTTGAATTGAACGACGCAGCGGGATGTCATTAATAATCACTTGAACTAATCAATTGTAGTTGACATCTAATCAAATATATAGACAATTTAAGAAACACATTACATATGAGCACTCAAGAAAAGAAACGTATTATCCTTCAAGAAGGAATGAAGAAGCAAGATGGTATCATTCGTGATTTTCGATCTCGAATTGATGACATGAAAGATAGCACTAGATTGTTGAATGAAACTCAGATGGACGCCCAGCAAGCATCTCACAATGGAGAGAATAATGAGCGCATAGAAGTCTTGGAAAACCAATTGAGTTTCGTTGAAGAAGAAATGGACCTCTTGCACCGCTTAAATATTGATGCCCCAAAACACGATAGCGTTCACATGGGATCTGTGGTAGTTACCGATAAGCGGACTTTTTTCATTTCTGTCAGTCTAGAGGAATATGAAGTAGCTGGTGAAAAGATCTTTGGAATTAGCACCAAAGCTCCCTTGTATGCAGAAATGCGCGGGAAATTGAAAGGTGATAGCTTTGAGTTTAAAGGCTTTAAATATCAAATACTGGATATTTACTAGGCTTTTGAAGTATTATGGGCTCACTATTAATCAATACTTATGTTCAATAAGTACTTCGTTTTTAAATGAAAATGAGGCTTTCAATATTAGTTTTTTTTATCTTGATAGTGAACCAGGGCAAAGCTTGCTATTGCTTTGATAGCTTGAGTCTTTCTCAAAGAATAGATTTTGAAATGGTTCAGGATTATTCTGTAATCTTTTCAGGTAAATTAATTGAGCTAAAAATTGACGGATCGATTTACAATTCACAAAATGAGAACCCGGAAATTTACAACTTCCAAATAATTGAATCGTGGCATGGCATTGATGACAATAGTGAAGTGCTATCGGTATACACTAGAAAAGGAAGCTGCGGTAAATACTTCGAAATGGATAGTACATACTTGATTTATGGGAAATTCGTTGAAGAGAGTACTGTTCTGCCTTTTGTTTATACTGATGGATGTACTAGAACGAAGAGATTAAGTCACGCCTTAGAGGATTTAGAATTACTAGGTCCTGGCAAACGTCACCATATTCGAAATTTAGAAGTAAAAGAAAATAAAAACAAGAAAACCAATTGGAAATTGATAGTTAGTCTAGGATTAAACTTGATACTAATTGTCATCATTCTTAGAAAAAAGAAAAAGAATATCACACGAGCTGATAATTCATAAGCATACTTTAGGTTGGCGAAGGTCTTTCGTCAGTCGCTAGAATGATTTGGAATAAGGTCCTGCTTTAAGGTGATCAATTTCGGACTCTAATTCATAGAGGGTTTCCATTTTGACACAAGCTGCTTTCATTGCTGCACTTATCGCCTTTGCTGATTCGGGAAGTTGATTTCCAGATCCAATCCAGGTCTCTCGGCTTGGCCATTGGGCGTATGCGATGTATTGGTTTTCATCCACTTTATGCAATCTAGAGCCTAAACTCCCTTCATACTTATAAATCAATTCGGTTAAATCACTCCATGATTTTTCAAATTGACCAACGAGATTGGGCTTAACATCAAATGAATAGATTACACAAAACATGAACTCTTATTTATATGTAAGACACTACAAATTCATTGGGACCTCCATCAAGAGCACATGACTGTCATTAGA
>Ga0222689_1000181_pt1 | contig 26539 bp, 13 predicted proteins | sample AntAcemetage1231_FD_179838 | JGI IMG/M metagenome (GOLD analysis project Ga0222689, IMG submission 179838) | Saline water microbial communities from Ace Lake, Antarctica - #1231 | ecosystem: Environmental > Aquatic > Non-marine Saline and Alkaline > Saline | place: Antarctica: Ace Lake...
AACTGCTTGTAACTACAACGCTGCTGCCCTGTGCGACGACGGATCTTGTATCCTCCCTGACGGATGTACAAATCCAACGGCTTGTAACTACAACGCTGCTGCCCTGTGCGACAACGGATCTTGTATCCTCCCTGACGGATGTACAAATCCAACGGCTTGCAACTACAACGCTGCTGCACTTTGCGACAATGGATCTTGTATCCTCCCTGATGGATGTACAAACCCAACAGCATGTAACTACAACGCTGCCGCACTTTGCGACAACGGATCTTGTATCCTTCCTGATGGATGTACAAACCCAACTGCTTGTAACTACAACGCTGCCGCACTTTGCGACAACGGATCTTGTATTCTTCCGGACGGATGTACAAACCCAACTGCTTGTAACTACAACGCTGCCGCCCTTTGCGACAACGGATCTTGTATCCTCCCTGATGGATGTACAAATCCAACGGCTTGTAACTACAACGCTGCCGCTCTTTGCGACGATGGAACTTGTATCCTTCCTGATGGATGTACCAGTGCAACAGCTTGTAACTACAATCCAGCAGCACTTTGCGACGATGGATCATGCAATGAGCCTGACGGTTGTACCAACCCAGCAGCATGCAACTACAATGCTGCTGCTCTTTGTGACGATGGATCATGTGTATTAGGTACTGTATGGTATCAAGATTTAGACGGTGATACTTTCGGTTCATCGGTGACAACAACAGCATGCACTCAGCCTGCTGGATACGTAAGTGTTACTGGTGACTGCGATGATACCGAAGCATTGATGTATCCAGGTGGGCCACCAACCGCTACGGGAATTGATAATGATTGCAGCGGAACTGTTGATCCTGATGAAGAAATTCCAAGTTGTTTGGGTGACTTCAACAACGATACCCACAGAAACGTAGCTGATTTGTTGCTGCTACTTTCTGAAATCGGATGTACGGGATCTTGTGTTACTGACTTGAACAATGACAATATGGTGAACACCGGTGATATGGTGAACTTCCTCAGTTTCTTCGGAACTGATTGTCCGTAAAAAATAAACAGATTTGAACAACCCGGATATTCTCCGGGTTGTTCATTTTTACATACTTCCAAATTCATTCGATGAAAAAGTCATTACTCTTAGTTATTGCCCTTGTATTTCAACTTACCGTTTTTTCACAAAGCACGATGTGGAGTGATCAAATCGCACCGGAACAATTAAGTCGACAAATAACTCCCGAAGCCTACAGAACCTTGGGGCTTGACGTTCGAATTATGGGCGATTTCCTGATGACCTTGCCTTCTGAGTCGGAGATGGAAATTTCTAATTCTAGCTTTATCCTCAGCCTTCCTATGCCAGATGGAGGATTCCAAAGCTTTAAAGTGCTTGAATCTAGTGTTATGGCACCAGAACTTCAAAGTAGATTTCCTCAAATCAGAAGTTACATTGGTCAGGGAATAGATGATCCTACCGCTACTATCCGTTTTGACTTCACCCCTGCTGGATTTCACGCCATGATTATCAGTGAAAGCGGAACAGTGTACATCGATCCTCTTTCAATTGAATCAAATGAGTTCTATATCTCATATACCAAAGAAGCATTTTACAGATCAAACAACAGAACTTTCGATGAATTACCTCCGCTTGTAGGAGAGGATTTTATCGTCACTCCAGAGGAAAATGAACAAGAAAAAGTTTGGGAAGACAATCCTATTCCCAATCAATCAGCAGCTGCATCGAGAGCATCTTCTGGAACTCAATTGAGAACTTATGCATTGGCGCTGGCCTGCACTGGAGAATACGCAACATACCATGGAGGAACGGTAGCTGGAGCGCTAGCTGCTATGAACACTTCAATGGTAAGGGTCAATGGAGTTTACGAGCGTGAAGTAGCTATTCGAATGATTTTAGTTGGCAATAACGATCAACTTGTATTTTTAAATGCTGCCACGGATCCATACGATAATGGCAATGGAGGCGCAATGCTAGGCCAAAATCAAACTACTTGCAACAGTATTATTGGTTCCGCGAATTATGATATCGGCCATGTTTTCAGCACCGGTGGCGGCGGAGTCGCTTATCTCAATGCACCATGCGGCAGTTTGAAGGCTGGAGGAGTTACAGGGCAAACTAACCCTGTGAACGACCCTTTTGACATTGACTATGTATGCCATGAAATGGGACACCAATTTGGTGGAAATCATACTCAAAATAACAGTTGTAATCGCTCTTCTGGTGCCGCATATGAGCCTGGAAGCGCCACGACTATTATGGGTTATGCTGGAATCTGTGCTCCAAATCCACAAAACAACAGTGATGACTATTTCCACAATCACAGCTACAACGAAATTGTGAACTTCTCAGTAAACGGAAATGGCAATACTTGCGCTACAATTACTTCAACAGGGAATACACCTCCCACTGTAGATGCAGGATCCGGCGGATTCACCATTCCTATTAGCACACCTTTCGAGTTAACGGCAATTGGGAACGACGGTGATGGTGATTTAATTACTTACAACTGGGAACAATACGATCTTGGCCCTGCTACTGCTGGCGGAGATGCTGACTTAACTAACCCTTCAGGAAACCAGCCCATTTTCAGAAGTTGGCCGGCTCAAGTCAGTCCAACCCGTGTTTTTCCAAGACTTCAAGACTTAATAAACAATACCATTGTATTGGGCGAACACATGCCTACATACACAAGAAATTTAAGGTTTAGGTGCACAGTTAGAGACAATCGCGCAGGTGGCGGCGGTGTGAATGATGATGAAGTTCTATTTGGAGTTAGTGCAACTTCAGGTCCTTTTTTAGTGACACAGCCAAATGCTTTTATTGACTATCCGGCAAACAGCTTTCAGACAGTAACTTGGGATGTTGCGAATACTACATCCGCTCCGGTAAGCTGCTCTGATGTAGATATTTTCCTTTCGTTGGATGGTGGTTTCACCTACCCTATCACCTTAGTGTCTGGAACACCCAATGACGGCTCTCAATCTGTTTTGATTCCAAATAACACCACATCAACGGCTAGAATTAAAGTAAAGGCTTCTAACAATATCTTCTTTGATATCTCCAATCAGAATTTCACCATTTCCGCCTCAGGTTCTGGATTTGATTATGACGTTACTATCTCTAATGTGATTAGTCCAAGTGGCGATTATTGCGGTTCAGAGGTGACTCCTGAAGTTACTATCACAAATCTAGGATCAGTTACCATGACATCTGCCACTATCGATTTCAGCATAGATGGAGGCACAGCTGTATCTTACAACTGGACAGGAAGCTTGGCATTTGGGCAAGGTGAAAATGTGGTATTGCCAACTCAAAATATTGCAGGGGGCAATCATTCTATAAGTATTACAACTTACGACCCAAACGGACAGACGGATGAAGATTTGAGCAACAATACTGCTTCATCGAATTTCACAATAACAGATGGCGAATTAACAACAGTAAACTTCCTCACTGATTGCTGGGGAGAAGAGGTCTCATGGACACTTCAAGAAGAAAACGGAGGAGCTATTATCAGCTCAGTCGCCATAAACACCTACGATGACCTTGCCAATTACAGCAATGAATACTGTCTAGCCGATGGTTGTTATGACCTCATCATTGAAGATGGTTATGGCGATGGTATGGCTGGATCTCTTTATGCTTGTGGATTAGATGGAGATTATTCTGTAGTTGGTGCAGATTCAGGTGTGCTAGTTCAAATGGCAGCAGCTAATTACGGCTTTGGAATCACCGAGAGTTTTTGTATTGTGATTTCTGGTGATGTTCTAGGCTGCACAAATACTTCAGCTTGTAATTTCAATCCTTTGGCTACCCTTGATGATGGATCTTGCATCCTTCCTGACGGGTGCACCAATCCAACTGCATGCAACTACAATGCGGGAGCCCTTTGCGACAATGGATCTTGTATTCTTCCTGATGGATGTACAAACCCAACAGCATGTAACTACAACGCTGCAGCTCTTTGCGACAACGGATCTTGTATCCTTCCTGATGGATGTACAAATCCAACAGCATGTAACTACAACGCTGCGGCACTTTGCGACAACGGATCTTGTATCCTTCCTGATGGATGTACGAATCCAACTGCATGCAACTACAATGCGGCAGCTCTTTGTGACAATGGATCTTGTATTCTGCCTGACGGATGTACAAATCCAACGGCTTGCAACTACAATGCGGCAGCTCTTTGCGACAACGGATCTTGTATCCTTCCTGATGGATGTACAAATCCAACAGCATGCAACTACAACGCGGCCGCTCTTTGCGACAACGGATCTTGTATTCTGCCTGACGGATGCACAAATCCAACGGCTTGCAACTACAATGCATCAGCTCTTTGCGACGATGGTTCTTGCACATTCGGGACAATATGGTATGAAGATTTAGACGGTGACACTTACGGTTCGGCAGTTACGACAACGGCTTGCAATCAGCCGGCTGGATTTGTGAATGTAACCGGTGACTGTGATGACACGGAGCCGTTAATGTTTCCAGGTGGTGCTCCTACTGCTCAGGGAATCGATAATGATTGTAGCGGAACTGTTGATCCTGATGAAGCTTTGCCTTGTCTTGGAGATTTCAATAATGATGGCACAATCAATATTTCAGATTTGTTGATACTACTTGCTGATTTCGGATGTTTGAGCTCCTGCAGCGCAGATATTTCTGGTGATGGGAGTACAAATTCAGGGGATTTAACTCAATTTCTAGTTTACTACGGCACAAACTGTCCGAACTAATTAAACTATATTTAAGCTTGTTCAAAAAAATCAAACCTAAACCACAGACCAAATAATCACTTATGTCAAATTTTAAACTCATTTCACGTTTAAAAAGTTTGAATGTTTCCATTCTGACTTTTTGCTTGCTATTTGTTAGTGCTAGTTTATCTGCTCAAGATAAAAGCGCTGAATCAATTCAATACTTGAAGGAAAAAGCTGCTGAAATCGGAATCAAAGATTCAGATATCAACGACGCTGTCGTAAGCCATGTCACAAAAGGTGCCGCTGGCAGCTTTGATGTAGCTTACGTTCAACAAACTAAAAATGGAATCAGCATCCACAACAAGATTTTAAATGTTGTGTACAATAAAGCTGGTGAAATCGTTGGACACACAGGAAGCTTCGCTCTCAATATTAACAGAAACAACATAGCTAGCTCTCCATCTCTATCACCAATGGATGCATTTAAAACTGCAGCTGCTAATATTCAGCTGAAGTCAACTGCTGGTGTTGAGCTAATTTCACAAGACAACAATGCTGAAAGAAGCGGAGTTTTGTCTAAAGGTGAAGCTGCAATTGAAGACATCACTTTCAAGTTGGTTTACCAAGACATGGGTAAAACCGGATTGATGCTAGCTTGGGAATTTGTTATTTACGAGACAAGTACCTTACACTGGTGGCAGATTAGAATCGACGCTAACACTGGAAAGTACTTAGATAAGAACGATTGGGTAACAAGTTGCAATGTAGATCATTCTTTGACTGAAGGAAGAGGCCATGTTCATGGTCCATCTTGCGAAGAGGCATTTGTACCTACACCGCTTTTGGCAAATTCATACAATGTTTTTGCAATGCCAAACGAATCACCATCTCACGGAGGAAGAACTAATGAGACTACTCCTTGGTTAGCTGGTTCAGGATCTCCTTTTGGATGGCATGATGACAACGGCGCTGCTGGTAATGAATATACAATTACTAGAGGTAATAATGTCTATGCAAGTGAGGATCAAAATGCAGATAACGTCCCTGGATTCAGTCCTGACGGCGGCGGAACACTCGATTTCGACTTCCCTATCAACTTTGCGAACGCACCAAGTACATATTCTTCAGCCGTAATTACAAACCTTTTCTATTGGAACAATATTATTCATGATGTCCTTTATGAATATGGATTTGATGAAGCAAGTGGTAACTTCCAAGAGAACAACTACGGCAATGGCGGGTTAGGAAGCGATTATGTAAACGCGGATGCTTTAGATGGCAGCGGAACTGACAATGCAAATTTCGGTACTCCACCTGATGGAGGAAATCCGAGAATGCAGATGTACGTTTGGACGCAAACATCTCCAAATAGAACTTCAGATTTAGACAACGGCGTAATCATACACGAATATGGCCATGGCGTTTCTAATCGATTGACTGGTGGTCCTGGTGCTGCAAGTTGCCTTGGAAATCAAGAGCAAATGGGCGAAGGATGGAGTGATTACCTAGGATTGATGTTAACGATGAAGCCGGGTGATCTTGGCCCAGACCCCAGAGGAATTGGAACCTATGTTCTAGGTCAAGCCACTACAGGAACCGGAATTAGACAATACCCTTACTCTACCAACTTAGGCACGAACCCTCATAGTTACAATAATATTGCAGGAGTTTCTATTCCTCACGGTGTAGGATCTGTATGGTGTGCAATGCTTTGGGAAGTTACTTGGGCCCTTATCGATCAATACGGATTTGATTCTGATATCTACAACGGTACAGGAGGAAATAACATCGCTCTTCAATTGGTTTTGGACGGAATGAAGCTTCAGCCATGTTCTCCAGGTTTTGTTGACGGTCGTGATGCAATTTTACTTGCTGATCAAATAAACAACGGCGGCGCAAATCAGTGTTTGATTTGGGAAGCATTTGCTAAAAGAGGATTAGGTATCGGCGCTGATCAAGGAAGTTCTAATAGTGTAACTGATGGAACAGAAGATTTTAATACACCATGTTTCTGCGATCCAGTGCCTGGTCCAGAAGGATGTACTGATCCATTGGCTTGTAACTATGACCCACTTGCAACCTGTAATGATTTTTCTTGTATTCAGCCAGGATGTACAGATCCTGCAGCCTGTAACTACGATCCAGCTGCTCCTTGTGACGATGGATCTTGTATCGTAGGTGGAGCAACTCCTACCCTTACACTTACCACCGATTGTTGGAATGGTGAAACATCTTGGGAAATCCTTGATGGTGGAGGAGTTCAAGTCGCGTTTGGCTCAGGTTATGGCAGCGAGACTACCTATAATCTCGATCAATGTCTAATTCCTGATGTATGCTATACTTTCATAATCTATGATACTTATGGTGATGGCCTCGGTGGAGTTTCTGCTGGTGGCGGTTGTAATATTGACGGCGATTATTTCATGATTGACGATTTAGGCAACACCTTATTTACTATGGGGGCGGCAAACTTCGGCTTCCAAGCGACTCATCCTTTCTGTTTGGATGGAAGTCCACCTCCTATCCCTGGATGTACGGATATCACCGCTTGTAATTATAACGCATTGGCAACTATCAATGATGGTTCATGTATTTACGCGCCAGCTGGCGATGAATGTTCAAACGCTGTTGCTATCACTGTTGATGGTGGTCCAATTGGAGGTAATACTTCTGTAACCTGCGTGGATGGTCCAAACCCAAGTTGTGGCGGTGGATTAGCGATTAGAGATGTTTGGTATAGCTTCTTGTACACTGGAGGTGATATTGCAATCCAAACTGCAACTGGAACTTTGACAGACACCAGGATAGCTATGTTCGACGCTTGCGGCGGAACACAACTTGGATGTAATGATGACTTTGGAGGACTGCTTTCTTCAAGACTTGAATTTGATTGTACACAACTAGTTGTTGGTACGACTTATTTCATTCAAGCTGGAGGGTATAACTCTGGAACTGGAGGCTTCACCATTGAAGTTAGCTCTACCCCTACTTCAGGATGCACAAATCCTGCAGCGTGTAATTATGATGCAGCAGCAATTTGTGACGATGGAACTTGTTCGTTTAATACGGGTTGTACTGATCCTGCTGCCTGCAATTATGATGTTGCTGCGGGATGTGATGACGGATCTTGTATAAGTCCACTTTACTACATTCCTACAGTGAACACTGGTCTGCCGATATTGGCAAGTTGCACTGATCCCGGAGCCCCTTATGTTTTGGCTGATCAGCCTTGTGTAGAGACTCTTATAGCGAACGATCCATATTGTTTGAATACGGAGTATGATACTATTTGTGAGGATGCATATAACCTTTGTGTTTATGGTTGTATTGACCCTCAATGGTTCTTACCGGACGTTATAAATAGCGCTCCTGCATATTTCGGCTGTCCTTCAACTGGTTTCACTGCGGCTGAATATCAAGACTGTGTAGAGCTGATAGTTGCAAATGATCCATTTTGTTTAGATACAGCTTGGGATACCCTCTGTCAAGATGCATATGATACTTGCAGCGGTTGTACCAATGCAGCAGCTTGTAACTACGATCCTAATGCATCAGTTGACGATGGCTCTTGTATTCTTCCTGACGGATGTACTAGCGCTACTGCTTGCAACTACAATCCAACAGCACTTTGTGACGATGGATCTTGCATAGAGCCTGACGGTTGTACTAGTGCTACTGCTTGCAACTACAATGCAGCAGCACTTTGTGACGACGGATCTTGTATAGAGCCTGACGGTTGTACTAGCGCTACTGCTTGCAACTACAATCCAGCAGCACTTTGTGACGACGGATCTTGTAACGAGCCTGATGGATGTACAAATCCAGCAGCTTGTAACTTTAGTCCAGCAGCACTTTGTGACGATGGATCTTGTACTTTCGGAACAATCTGGTACGAAGATTTAGACGGTGATACTTACGGTTCTGCAGTGACAACTACGGCTTGTACTCAACCAGCTGGATTCGTTGCTATCACAGGTGATTGTGATGACACAGAAGCTCTTATGTATCCAGGAGGACCTCCAACTGCTACAGGAATTGATAACGATTGCAGTGGAACAGTTGATCCTGATGAAGCGAATCCTTGCATTGGTGATTTCAACGCTGACGGCGAAAGAAATGTGGCTGACCTTCTATTGTTGCTATCTAATTTTGGATGTAACAGTGCATGTATTGCTGACCTTAACAATGATGGACCAGTGAATACTGGAGATATGGTCTTGTTCTTAGGATTCTTTGGAACTCCTTGTCCATAATCAACTGCTAAAACACTTTTTAAAGCCTCGGGAAAATTCCCGAGGCTTTTTTTTATACGAATAATCGAGAATTGGCTACGGATTTAAAAATCAATTGTAGAGCCTAGATTCCCGATGTAAATTCACATCAAAATAATACGCCATGAGAATATCAGCTTACCTCCTTCTATTTCTATCTGTCGCCGTCGGATTATATTCCTGCAAGGATGCCAAACAAGTTAAAATTGACCCGGCATTTGCTGAGTATGTAGCTGCTTTCACTAATGGAACAGTTTCCATTGCTACGAATGTGAGATTGAGATTAAATGAACCGGTAGCTGAAGAGCAGCAGTTGCAATTTCTAAAAAGTTCGGCTTTCAAATTGAGCCCCGATGTTCATGGAGTATTAGCATGGGAGGATGAATACACCCTCATCTTCAATCCGGATGAAGACCTTGATTCAGACCAGGAATTTGTGGCAAGTGTCGAGTTGGATGAACTCATAACTGTTCCTTCAGGAATGGAGAAATTTCAATTCAGCTTCAGAACCATCCCCCAAAATTTAGATGTGAAAATTCGAGAAATCAGGAACTACAAGATAGAAGACATGGAAAATCTCTATCTCACTGGTAATCTTGATACTTGGGATGTAGCCTCATCAGAGAAGGTTGAAGCTACTTTGAGAGCGACTCAAAATGGCAAAGAATTACCCCTAACTTGGAATCATGACTTGAATAGAAAAGTTCACTCCTTCATTGTGGATAGTATTTCAAGAACACTCAAAGCCTCAGAAGTAGAGCTATCCTGGAATGGGGAGCAGCTTCAAACTGACAATTCAGGTGAATTAAGTCAAGAAATTCCCTCGCTTGATGATTTTAAAATCTTAAAAACATCGGTAGTTCATCACCCGGAACAATACGTAGAAATCACATTTTCAGACCCGCTGAAACAACAGGCAGATATCGCAGGACTAGTCAGTATCGCAGGATATGGGAATCTAAGAACTCTAATTGACGCCAACATACTGCGGGTTTATACGTCGGCAAGGTTAGCCGGAGAATACCAACTCGACATCCACAAAGGAATAAAAAACATTCTCGGATTTCCCTTAGAATCAGACGTTGCCATGGCGGTAATGTTTGAAGAAATGAAGCCAGAAATTAGACTGATCACGGGCAATAGCACCATACTCCCTTCTACCGATGGGCTGGTATTTCCCTTTGAAGCTGTTAGCCTTGCTGGTGTTGATTTGAAGATCATCAAAATCTACGAAGACAATGTTCATCAATTTCTTCAGGTCAACCAAATGAATGGCGCCAATGAAATCAAGCGTTCAGGTCGGATTATTGCCAAAAAAACTATCAGACTTGATGACGGCAAGACTAACCTTGCCCAATGGAATCGCTTTTACCTCGATTTGGATGATTTGATTGAAGAAGAGCCAGGAGCCATCTACCGCATTGAGCTGGGCATGAGAAAGTCATTGTCCATTTATGCATGTACTGGTGAATCGACAGAGGAAGAAGCGGAGGAAGATAGCTGGGATGAAGCCAGCGCAGATGATAGCTACTGGGATTTCTTTGACGAGTATTACTATGACGATTATTATTACTCGGGATACTACTATGACTACGATTATGGGCAAAGAGACAACCCGTGTGACAAGGCATATTACGTGACCCGTCAAGCGAAAACGGCCAATTTATTAGCTTCAGACCTAGGAGTAATCATCAAGCAAGGAAACGACGGCAGTATTAACGCTATTGTCAGCGATCTAATTAGCTGCAAGCCTTTGCAGGGAGCTGAAGTTAAAATCATGGATTACCAGCATCAAGAGCTTGGAAAAGCTATGACATCTGGAGAGGGAATGTGCAGTTTTAAAGCCACAAGTCACAAGCCTTTCTTAGCTGAAGTGAGTGCCAAAGGTCAAAAAGCCTACATCAAGCTCCTCGACGGTAATTCACTGGCATTGAGCAAGTTTGATGTATCAGGAAATAGCGTTCGCAAAGGCCTGAAAGGATTTATCTATGGAGAGCGCGGAGTTTGGAGACCTGGTGACACCTTGTTTCTAGGATTCATGTTGCAGGACAGAGCCAAGAGCTTACCGTCCAACCACCCGATAGTTTTTGAGCTCATTGATGCCAGAGGAAAAACCGTGGAAAAGAAGACCGTTCCTGGGAATTCCAAAGGGATTTATCCATTTCATGCAACGACTGACCCAGAAGCTGTAACAGGAAACTGGCAGCTGAGGGTGAGAGCTGGTGGAGAAATCTTCACTAAAAATCTTGCAATTGAAACCATCAAACCGAACAGATTAAAGATTGCTATTGATTTCGATAAAGAAGTCTTGACGGCTGGAGATCAATCTATGAATGGAAAAATTCAGGTGAACTGGCTACACGGCGCTCCTGCCTCGAATCTGAGGGCTGAGATTAAATCAACTTTTAGCCCGATTAGAACAACATTCAAGACGCATACTGACTTCAATTTCGATGATCCCGTCCGTAAATTCACTCCAGAAGAAAGTATCATTTTCGATGAAGAAGTGAATGAGAACGGAGAAGCCAGCCTGGTGATGAACGCCGAGCTCGGAAGTCCAGCGCCAGGTATGTTAATGGCCTATTTCAATTCTAGAGTCTTCGAAAAAGGCGGTGAGTTTAGTGTCGATAGATTCTCAATTCCCTACTCTCCTTATGACCATTATGTGGGAATAAGATTGCCAAAAGGCGATAAGGCGCGGGGAATGTTACTGACGGATGAAGATCAGGAGGTCAATGTAATCTGCTTGGACAGTGATGGCAAACCTGCCGCCAACCGCGAATTGAGCTATGAATTCTACAAAGTAGAATGGAAATGGTGGTGGGAGCAATTCAATGATAATATGTCCCAGTATTCGAGCGGTGAAGGAATGATGCCTTTGGCAACTGGTACAGTAAAATCCAATTCAAAAGGTGAAGCCAACTTCCCTGTCCGCGTGAATTTCCCAGATTGGGGAAGGTATTTGGTTCGAGTGATAGACAATGAAAGTGGACACTCAACCGGCAGCGCTGTCTATATCGATTGGCCAGGATGGGCCGGTAGAGCTGAACGCGAAAATCCAGGTGGTGCTTCAATGTTACTCTTATCAGCAGATAAAGAGAAGTACAATGTGGGTGAACAATGCGAACTGAGCTTCCCTTCAGGAGGAATTGGCAGAGCATTGGTAAGTATAGAGTCTGGAAGTAAAGTGATTGAAGCGTTTTGGGTGGAATCTGAAGAAGAGCAAACCAAATGTCGCTTTAAGATTACGGAAGAGATGTCGCCTAATGTTTATGCCAACATCACCCTGATTCAACCTCATGGACAGAAGAAAAACGACCTTCCAATTCGTATGTTCGGGATTGTACCCATCAAAGTAGATAATCCCAACACCTTACTCAATCCTAAGATTTCAATGGCTGAAGTTCTTGAGCCAGAAAAGAAGTTTGAAGTCAAGGTTTCTGAGTCGAGCGGCAAGGCCATGACTTATACCTTGGCAGTGGTGGACGAGGGATTGCTAGACATCACGCGATTCAAAACTCCAGATGCTTGGTCTCATTTCTACTCTCGTGAAGCCCTTGGGGTGAAGACTTGGGACATGTATGATGATGTTGTTGGGGCTTATGGATCTGATTTACAGCGACTTCTCGCCATTGGCGGAGGTGCCGAATTGGATGCCAAAGGGAAAAATAAGGTAAACCGATTCAAACCGGTTGTCATGTATTTGGGTCCATTTGAATTGAAAGCTGGAAAAACAGCATCGCATCAGCTGACCATGCCCAACTACATTGGTTCTGTGCGAGCTATGGTGGTTGCTACAAACACGGTTGCCTTTGGTTCGACAGAGAAAACCGCAAAAGTGAAGACCCCACTCATGGTACTTTCAACGCTACCTCGAGTATTGTCTCCTGGGGAGCAGGTGAAATTACCTGTGACTGTTTTTGCGATGGAAGACAACATCAAAGATGTTCAGGCTGAAGTGATTATCACCGGTCCTCTGGGGGTTTTAGGTTCTTCAAAGAAGAGCATCAAATTCAAGAAAATCGGAGATCAAATCGTGAATTTCGATTTGGAAGTGAAGGATTTTGAGGGAAAAGCAACGGTAAAGGTCATCGTGAGCTCAGGCAAAGAATCTGCTCATCACTCTACCGAATTGCTGGTGAGTAATCCAAATCCATTTGAAACCAAGGTATCGGAGAAGGTAATCGCGAATTCCGAAACGCAAAAAATGAATTTCGATCTTTTCGGAATGGCCGGAAGTAATGAGGCTTATGTGGAGTTGTCGGGAATTCCTCCGGTAGATTTCGGATCTCGCCTGCAGTACCTCCTCTCCTATCCTCATGGATGCGTTGAGCAAACCACTTCTAAGGCTTTTCCTCAACTCTACCTTTCTGAAGTGATGGATTTGAATCCCCAAGAAAAAGCGAGACAAGAAGGCAATATTCGATCTGCTATTCAGCGATTGATGAGTTTTCAGAATAACAACGGAGGGTTGAGCTACTGGAGCGGATCGAATCAAATCAGTGATTGGGGAACGACCTACGCCGGTCATTTCATCCTCGAAGCTGAAAAGAAGGGCTACGCTGTAAACAGTAATTTCAAGAATGCTTGGGTAGCCTACCAGAAAGAGAATGCAAGAAATTGGAGAGCTCAGTCTAAAAACAATTACTCGCGCTCTGATTTAGAACAGGCTTATCGTTTGTACACGCTCGCTTTGGCTGGACAGCCCGAAATTGGAGCAATGAATCGTTTGAAGGAAATCAACAACGGAAGCACCATTTCAAAATGGACTTTAGCCTGCGCTTATGCACTCTCGGGCAAGACTGAAGTAGCTCGAGAAATCGTGAATAAGCTAAGCACCCAAGTTGATAGCTACACTGAATTGTCTGGCACCTTTGGCAGCAGTATTCGTGACCAATCGATGATGGTGGAAGCTATGATTCTGTTGGATCAGAAGGAAAGAGTCGCCCCGCTAATCAAAGAAATCGCAACTGGATTGAATTCTTCACGCTGGTACAGCACACAATCTACCGCCTACGGATTGCTAGCCATTTCGAAGTACGCTGGTGGAATGTTCAAGGAAGATGTGAAACTTCAACTCAGAATCAACGGCAATTCTGGCAAGGATTATATCACATCGAAAGCGATTTTAAAACTACCACTCACTGACCTTAAAAAGACGGGCAACAGTGTTGAAATCCTGAATCGCTCAAAGATTCCATTGTATGCTAAGCTTGTCGTTCGCGGCCAGCCAATCAGCGGCAACGACACTGACGGGCATCGAGATTTGGAATTGACCGTGAACTATACCGATATGGATGGAAAGGCTATTAACGTTAGTAGTTTGGAACCCGGAACTGACTTTATCGCCCAAGTATCCGTGCGTCACATGGGGCTCGAGCGTGAAATTCCAAATATCGCCCTCAGTCAAGTATTCCCAAGCGGATGGGAAATATTGAACACAAGACTTGATGAAGTCGCCTCTGTTCATCAGAGTGATAGAGCAGAATACCAAGACATCAGAGATGATCGAGTATTGAGCTATTTCAGCTTGCGCAAAGGACAAGCCATCCACCTCAAAGTCCTACTCAATGCGGCTTACCAAGGCAAATACTACTTGCCAGCAGTGAATTGCGAGGCCATGTACGATGCGAGCAAATTCGCTCGAAAGGCCGGTCAATGGGTAGAAGTTAAAGAATCATCTAACTCAACAGCAAACAACAAACCCTAATACTTTATGGAAAATAACAATGAATTAAGTGCATTTGAAAAAGTGCGACAGTGGTTTTCTACGTCCATTACTATCAAGTTGTTAAGCATTGGATTTATCATTCTCCTGCTGCTCATTCCGCTCAGTTTTATCAACGATATTGTTCGTGAACGATCGTACCGAAAAGTTGAGGCAGTGAATGAAGTGAGTTCAAAATGGGGGAACGCTCAATGTGTTCAGGCCATAGTGCTCTCCGTGCCTTACGAATATATCGAGAAGAAGCCATTGTACAGCAATGAAATCGCCAACTCTCAATACATCGAGGTGCTTCAAACCTCCACCATGAACTTCTACCCCGATGAGACCTTGATTTCTGGTGAAGTTATTCCTCAAGTCAAGAAGCGAGGTATTTACGAGGTTCCAATTTATTCTGTGAAGTTGGATATCTCAGGAGCTTTTATCAAGCCCGATGCGAAGAAGGACTTCCCGAGCAGATGCACCAAAGTTTTGTGGAATGAGGCGACTGCCAGCTTGTTCATGAACGATTTGAGTAGCCTTGAAGAGCAAGTGGTGCTCCAATTCGATACCGCAGAAGTTGAGTTCAATCCGATGAGTTCATCAGGAAGCAAGAGCACGCTCTCTGCCCCGCTTGATTTGAGTTTGATGGAAGATTCAAAGCTGAATTTTAAGACAGAGATTTCGGTTCGTGGCACTCAAGCCCTGTGGTTCTCTCCTTTGGCTAAAACCACCGAAGTTAACCTTGAATCAAGCTGGAAACATCCGAAGTTTTCCGGTCAATACTTGCCTACCCATCAACCTAAAGGAGAAGGATTTGCAGCGAATTGGAAAGTGCTTCACTTGAATCGATCGCTGGCTCAAAGCTTCGAAGCTGAGTCTCCAGATCAAGGGGCAGAACGTTTTTCATTCGGAGTTGAGCTCTACACTCCAGTAGACAATTACCAGAGCACTGAACGCTCTACCAAGTATGCGATGCTACTCATCACCCTGAGTTTTGCCCTCTTCTTCTTCGTTCAAATCCTCATGAAGATTAGAATTCATCCGGTGCAATTTATGTTGGTTGGATTGTCCCTTTGTGTGTTCTACACCTTGTTGTTGGCACTGTCAGAACACATCAGTTTCTTCAGAAGTTATATGATAGCGGCTGGGGCTATCACCTTATTGAACACCTATTACGTGTTCTCATCCTTCAAGAACAAACCATTGACATTACTGACTTTTGTCGTGCTAGCAGTTCTTTACGCCTACATCTACAGCACACTGCGCATGGAAGATATGGCATTGCTAGCCGGTTCGATTGGGATTTTCGGAGCATTGGCTCTAGTCATGTTCATCACCAGGAACTTCGATTGGTACAGTTTGAAGTCTAAAACAACAGAATAAAATCAATTCTTTCCTTGAAACTGAACCTTCATCCACCGATGGGGGTTTAGTTTTTTATACCATTTGAATAGGAGTACATTCACTAAAAATTTTAAGCATGCACATTCTCATTACCGGCGCTAGTAGCGGAATTGGACTCTCTACCGCAGCAAAACTATTTCAATCAGGTCATCAACTCAGTCTTTGTTCTCGTTCCACTGATTCATTGAATGCGTTCAATGCCGAAAAGCTTGAAGGGAAAGCATTTGTTGGCTCTTGCGATGTTAGAGATATTGAATCTGTTCGTGCTTTCACCAAATCAGCTGTACAAAAGCACGGAACGATTGATGTATTGGTGAATAATGCTGGATTGGGAAAATTCAATCGCTTGGATGAAGCTCCAATTGAAGAATGGCATGAGATGATGGATACGAATGTGAAAGGGTTGCTCAATTGCATTCACGCTGTGCTTCCTGGAATGAAGGAACAAGAAAGCGGGCACATCATCAACCTAGGCTCTGTTGCAAGTCACAATGTATTTCCGAATAGCGGAGTGTATTGTGCGAGCAAGCATGCGGTTCTGGCTATTTCTGAAGGATTGAGAATTGAATGTTCTGCCTACCTGAAGGTGACTACAATCTCGCCTGGGGCTGTGAACACCAATTTCATCTATAAAACCGAAAATGAGGAGCTGAAGAATCAGATGGAAGCCTCATTTGTGAACGGAATGACTCCTGAAATGATTGCTGATCAAATCGATTATGTGGTCGGGTACTCAGGAAAAGCCACGATCAGCGAAATCATCATTCGACCCAACAAGCAAAAATCTTAATTCGGCAGGTAGAAATCTTTGGTGCTGAATCGAACGTCATTGCTGTAAAATCCGTAGGAAACGTCCTGACCATTTACTTCTTCGAACATGTTGTGGAGGAAGTCGATGGTGAATTCTTTTGGCAGTCGATTGTAAACTCCTTGAGTGATTCTAGCCGCAAAAAGTCCCAATCCATTCGCTACGTTGGTATAGCTTGGTCTTTCTTGAATAATTCCAGTAACAGGCTGGGTAACTTCCAGATACACATCCAATTCTTCGTTCGCCGTTCGCAGCAAGAAATCAAATGCTGGTTGAGGAGCACTTTCGTTTGGAAGTTTATATCCTACAAATCGTCTTACAAATTGGTTTGATGGAATTACATCCAACTGAGAACGTACTGAGGTAAAGAATGACAATCCGTTGAAGAATACTGAAAAGTCATCGGAACCATCGGTTACTGTCGTTTCGAATTCACCAATTGCCCAATCCATATACTTCTTCTCAGAGCTTTGAACTTGAGTGTAAGTGCTGTTGGTATAGGTTACTTCAGTATAATAGAACCTCAATGCAGCTTCGTATCTCGACGCTCCTTCAGTGGCGTTCCATTTGAAATTCACGTTTGGAAAGACCCCGTTATCAAGAGTGTTCGCTCCTGCCAGCTCATTCATATCCGTGATATAGGGATTTGGGAGCAAGATGTTTTCGCTTTGACCACCTTCTATAAATACATTCTCAATCAAATCTGTCTCAGCTGCTAGTGGTTCTTCACCATTGTTGAAAGTTGCTTTGAACCTGTATATCGCCTCTTCGTTCAATCCTCCAGAAGGAGTTTTGAAGTAATAGACAGTCTGTCTTGGGCCATAAAATATGCCGTTAACCTCTTTATTGTTAAGTGTTATGGAGTCTAATGGAAAGGTATTGGTGACATTTCCGTTCACCACTTCATCAATTTCCAAGGTCTCAAAAACGCTGAATCTGTATTCAGAAGAATCCCGGATCATTGCGTAATCGAGGTTGTTTCCCGTGCCTAAAAAGGTCTTGTTGATTTTTACAAACTGGGTATCAGCCTTAGAATCTAAAAGGCCAAAAACGATTGATTTACTGTCGTATGGAGCATTGATTTCAACATCAGTGCTGCATGCCGCAAATAGAACGATTCCAGTAAAAAGGAGAATATTTTTCAAAGACAAGATTTTCATGGAGTTCAAAGGTATTCAATTTTATGCTTTGACTTGCGCTAAGAAGGGGAAAGCCAATTTCAAAAATCGGGCTAAAATAGCATGTTTACGGACATCTTAAGATTCAAAATTAGAATCAATTTTTAGAATTCATTTGAAGTAAAAACTCCAGAGTATCAATGTTATCGGCATAATCAGAAAGCCCAGGACTTTGAGCCTCACCGAAAGGAATGTGCTCCCCTCCCACTATACATTGAATTGCTTCCCCGTTTTCATTGAGGTAAGACTCCAATTCTTGTTTAGAGCTGTAAAAGTCGTAAAACACAGAACCCACGGGCGATGCAAGCGCATCAGAGCGTCGGAACAACACAAATCCATTGTCCAACAAATCTTCTCGGTTCAACATCCAAAGGGCTTTGTGGTAATCGTAGTTGTTAGCGTATTTGTTGTGATTAACGATTGGGTTGAAGTCGTAAATCGCTTCAAAGATTCTATTGATTTGAAATCCTTCTGGCAACATGAGTTTGGTGACATTTCTGCATCCCAATCCGAAATAGGAAAAAATATCTTCACCCAATTTCCTCAACTCTTCTGAGCTTTCATTTCCACTTAATACCGCAACACTATTTCTATTCTTTCGAATGATGTGGGGATATTTGGAGAAATAACTGTGAAAATACCTCGCCGAATTGTTGCTTCCAGTTGCTATCGCAGCATCAAATCCCTTTATTGTGAAGTCTTGGAATTCAAGCATGGCATTCACTTCGGGATACCCATCCTTCATAGCTTCCCAGATAGCAGGAAGCAAAATCTGATCGTCGCTAGATAGCTTAGCCTTTACCCTGTTGCCGGTAATTATTCCGCAGAGAACGTCATGAAATCCAACCAACGGAATATTTCCCGCTAAAATCATCGCAACAACCTTAGGATTGTCATTATTCTCTGGAATTTCATACCCATCTAACCAAAGCTTTAAGCTTTCTTCGCTGAGAAGATTGGACCAAGAAGCAAGCATGTGGTATTGATTTTCTTCACTAAACCACTTGTTCTTGTGCTGAGAAGTTTGAATGGCATTCTCTATCAACTGAACATTGGCGGGCTGTTCGGAGTCTTTATCTGTTGAATAATAATGATCACAAACCTGGGTTAGAGTTTCTCCCAGTCGAACAAAATATTCAATTCGTTGTTGAAGTGATGGAATCATTTCGTTAAAGAAAAGGCTTTGGATTATATTTGCAGCAAAATTAACGAAGTAAAGCACACATTATGGCCATAATGATCACTGATGAATGCATTAATTGCGGAGCTTGCGAGCCGGAATGTCCAAATAATGCCATTTATGAGGGAGGAATGGAGTGGAAATTCTCCGATGGAACCGGCCTAAAAGGCTCATTATCAAACCCAAAAGGATTAACCATCGATGCTGAACTGGAACAAGAGCCGGGCAGCATGGATGTATATTATATTGTTACCGACAAGTGTACCGAATGCGTTGGATTCCACGATGAGCCTCAATGCGCTGCTGTTTGTCCGGTGGATTGCTGCATCGACGATCCTGAGCACCGTGAGTCTGAAGAAGATTTGCTCGGCAAGAAGGAATTCATGCACTTGTAATATCTGAGATTTCCCTTATCTCTATTAATTCTCGCTTTTTCGCCTTTGAACCTTGCTTTGGCAATGTATTTGCAAGTCTTGCGTTAAATTTGACTATGATTCGAAAGGCCGTTTTTAGCATTCTCATCTTCCTTCACGTTCTAGTTGGCTTTGCGCAAATCGATTTAAAATCGGCAGAAGACTCCTTGAATTTGTGGCAATCGACCATTGGAAAATCAAGTTCTGATGAGATTAGAAATGCTGCCAGCGACAAGGCAATTTCACTTTTCGACTCCCTCCTTTCTCAAAAAGGAAGTTTCGAATACCCTTTCAAAAATGTAGTCGGAATGGGGATTCTAGCATCTCCTGACAATACCTTCAAGCTCTACAATTGGAACATCCCCCTAAACAATGGAACTCACCGCTACGAATGTTTTGTGCAGTTTAAGCCGGTAGATGAAAATTCGGCGCCCACGTTTACCCGATTGATTTCGATGAAGCGGGAACCCACTCGATTGGAGGCCAGACAATTCGATCAGGATGAATGGTTGGCCTGTCTGTATTACGATATTATTCCAGTGAAAAAAGGGCGTGAAGTTGAGTATTATGTGCTGTTGGGATGGGACGGTCACAATAAATTGACCAAGCGGAAATTCGTTGAGCCCATGACCATCAATCGGAATCAGTTGCGTTTCGGGAAGGCCGTTTTCAAGATGGAAAAAGGGGTTCAGAAAAGGCTGGTTTTCGAATACAGCTCTGAGGTTAGTATGTCATTGCGCTACCAAGAAAAGCAGAAACGATTGGTTTTCGATCACCTTTCGGCGAGAGCAGCAGGATTGGAAGGTAATTATGCGTTTTACGGTCCAGACCTCACTTTCGACTCTTTTGAGCTCAAGAAAACAGATTGGGAATTTGTTGGTGAGATTGATATCCGCCAAGATAAAGGCGGAAAAGTCAAACCTTACAACGATCCTCGTCCGAGGTAATTAGTTTCTGCGAATCAGCACTTCCGTCGCACCATAGCCGTACTCTCTGAAATCGGCATCGTGGAAACTGCAATTCGGATAATACATATCTAAGGCAGAACGAATTTCGGCTCTCAATACGCCTTGTCCAACCCCGTGAATCAAGATTACCCGAGGAATTTTCTGTTCTTCTGCGATTTTCATCATCCGCTCAAAATGCGTCATTTGAATATCGATCATCGCCGAATTGTCAAGGCCAGTCGTGCTATCGACCAATTCGTGGATGTGCAGGTCTACCTCCATACGCTCTCCTTTGTGCTTACTGAAAGAGGTGTCGTGGGTCTTGTATTTCTCCTTGAAATCGTCTTGGGCCTTTTTGACAGTATCCTTATCGATATTCCTGGAAATGATTTCACTCACCTCAGGACTGATGCGCGAATAGGCCTCGTGCTCTTCAAATGATCCGCTAATCTTCACCAATTTATGCACCGGATAATCGAACTCGAATCCGTTGTCATCTTCAATAAAGACCTTGCCATTCGCTTCAATGCGAATGACTTTCCCCTCTCCTATTTCATCGAGAAAACGAACTTTCTCTCCAACAGTAAATTGCATATTCAAAGATAGTTTGATTCCCTAACTTGCGTCTCATAAAAGTCAAATTCTCTGCATTATGTTCAAATTGAAACTCGTGTCCCTTCTTTTTCTGGGGATGGCAATCTCCCTCAACGGAATTGCTCAAAAGAAAGCCCTGAAAGGCCTAGACGCTTATTTGGAGGAGTCCAGAGTCAGTTATAATGTGCCCGGAATGTCGGTGGCTTTGGTGAAAGATGGAAAAACCATTTACGAGAAGGGTTTTGGGTTGAAGGATGTAAAAACCGGCGAAAAAGTCGATGCCAACACCCTTTTTGCGATTGCCTCCAACTCCAAAGCCTACACAGCGACAATGATGGCTATGTTGGTTGAAGAGGGTAAAGTTTCATGGGATGATAAGGTGAAAGCGCACCTGCCTTGGTTTGAATTGTATGATGTTTATGTCTCCAATGAAATGACCTTGCGCGATTTGCTTTGTCACCGCAGTGGATTAGCGACTTTCAGTGGCGATTTGATTTGGTATGGATCGAAATACAGTGCTGAAGAAGTTGTAAGGCGGGCAAAGCATCTGGAACAGACTTTTGATTTTAGAGCGGGATATGGCTACCAGAACATCATGTTTCTTGCCGCAGGATTGGTGATAGAAGAAGTTACAGGTGAATCTTGGGCGGTGAACTGCAAGAAGCGAATTCTTGGGCCTTTGGGCATGAATTCTACCTTGTGTAGCATCACAGAGTTTACGCCAAAGACTAATCTAGCAGCTCCTCACAACGAGGTAGAAGGAAAGAATGTCAGCATCAATTGGGTGAACTGGGACAATGTTGCAGCTGCTGGAGGATTAATTAGCAGTGCCCACGATGAGGCCGAGTGGTTAAAATTCAATCTCAACAAAGGAATTTGCAAGGGCGACACCTTGATGCAATCATCGACCATGTATGGATTGTGGGAGACATACAACCCCCAGCCTCAGGGAGAATGGAGTCGGAATTTCTACACCGGAAGGACCGCACAGGGCTATGGCATGGGATGGCAAACGATGATTTATCATGGGGAGCGCGTGATTCACCACGGTGGAGGCTATGACGGAATGATATCACACAGTTTTTTCTTGCCTGAAAAAGGCATCGGAGGAGTTGTGTTGACCAACAGCATCAGCAGTTTGAGTTATTTCATGTGTTACGAGTTGATTGATCGTTTATTGGGATTTGAGCAGAAAGTAGATTGGCCTGCCAAGGTATTGCCCCTCATTCAGGGAAGTGTTGCAGGAGACAAAGTTGCTGAGGAGGATTTCAACAAGGCACGTGTTTTAGATACCAATCCAAGCTTGGCATTGTCGAATTACGCCGGCAAATACGAAGACAAGATGTACGGAATTGTAGAATTGACGGTTAACGGCGATCAGTTGGATTTCCAGTTTGAGCCTACTCCCCTTTTCCGCGGCAGTTTAAGTCATTGGCATTACGACACATTCAGATTGACTTGGGGAGAGCAAATGATGTTGCCAAAAGGAACAGCGCAATTCGTGTTGAATCCAGCGGGGCAAGTCGATGAGCTTAAGATAGATGTTCCCAATCCCGACTTTGATTTTACAGAATTGCACTTCAAGAAACTTGCAGAGTAGAATGATTTGTTATATTTGCAGTCCAAAAATCAGGGCCTAGCCTTGAGAAGGATGGCTCCGTAGCTCAACTGGATAGAGCACCGCACTACGGATGCGGAGGTTCGGGGTTCGAACCCCTGCGGAGTCACAAAGAAAAAGCCGGTTCTCGAAGAGACCGGCTTTTTTCATGCTAAACCGAGCCAAGCTTGCTTGAGTGAGGAATTAGCATGAAAAAAGCAACGCTTTCCGCCAGGAAAGAGGCTTTTTCTTTGGGTTAGCACGACCATTTCGGGCTCACGAGCAGTTTTTCACTGCTCGTAACAGATTCTATAACGCAACCCTATCTGCGCTAGCAGAGGATGATTCCCCACACGATAAGATTCTGCGATGATAGAAATCCCAATTGTTAAAAAGAGATCTAATAGTCTGAGAATTAGATATTATAGCAGAGATGATTTCCGGCTGGATGGTGGGATTTTCATTAAGTTGAAAGGACTGTTTGTGGCTCACGATTTTTTTTTACTTCATGTTGCTATTCTCTAACTATTTGACATTGATTTGTGTGAATCACAACTGATTCTTTGATTAAGCCATTCCAGTAATCTATATCGTCGCTGTTAAAAACCGAGCTTGAAAAAGTTCCGTTTTGGTCTAAATCGTAAATTATAGAAGATGGATTCTTCCAGTCAAAACTTTGATTAATACTTTCGAATTGATTTATCTTTTTCCCTAGAACAAGAATTTCATCACCAATCTCCAATATTTTCATACAATTTCCTGAACCAGTCTGATTTGTGAAAATTAGCTGACCTTTAAATACATCCCCTTTGATAACACTATCAATTTTTAGTACAAAGTGTCCAAACTGTTTTGGATCATTGACGACATCTGCATTACTCACAACCATTGGATAGTCATTGACTACATGCGCATAGCCAATAAAATCAACATCTTTATATAATTCAGCTGGAATTGAATCATTAATACTATAGGCGCAGTCACATGCAAATCCTATAGTGGATACTAGCAACAATGCCATTGAAAGTAGAATATTCATTCTAATTGAGTACAACATGAGTTTATATTTAATACGTTCTATTTTTTGACAGACATTATTGTATTCATTCTCTGAGCCATAATCCCAATCTACACCTTCCTCCCATTCCCCACAAGAGTAGAAACACCTAAATTTTCAGATATTCTCCGGTGGTAATTTACACAAACATTCCGCTGGTTTAAATATCGCCAAAACTCACTATTAATAGCTGTTATTGAAGTTTTCAATGAAACACATTCCGATAGTCATTCCGATGGTTGTTCCGGTGATTGATCCGATGCTTATACGAATGGAAAGCACATAACTGAAAAACACGAGATAGCAAAAGTCATAGAAGTTCTACTAAATCTTTTTTTTGAAAAACATTTGCAATTGGCTTCCAAGCCACCTATTTTTACATCAAACAATAAGAATTGCACAACGCTAATCAATAACAACAGTCCAGCTTTATTTAATAATAATCGCACGGCGCTAAACAATAAATACTCTACAACAAAAAAATGGCAACACCTGGAGAAAAATTAGCTGAATCCTTAGAAAAACTGAAAATCATTCAGGATAAAGGTATTGTTGGCATCAAAGCAAGTGAGCTCTCAAGAGTTCACAAAGAACGGCTTGTCGAAAATGGATTCATTCGAGAAGTATTAAAAGGTTGGTATATCTCCGCACCCTACCAAGAACAAAAAGGGGATAGTACATCATGGTATATTTCGTTTTGGAAATTTTGTTCCCGTTACCTTCAAGACCGATATGGAGATGACTACTGCGTTTCCGCCGAACAATCATTACAAATACATGCAAGCAACAATTCAATACCTAAACAACTTATAATAAGAAGTAGAAAAGGAAATAATCTTCCAACCGATTTGATTTTTGGCACTTCTATTTTTGTCATGAAATCTCATCTTCAAGACAAAGGAGAAATCGAAGAATGGAATGGTTTGCAAATAACAAATTTGGCATCTTCAATTGTACATTCAACTCCATCAATATTCTCTAAACAATCCACCGATGTTCGAACGGCATTAATGATAATTAAAGATGCTTCGGAGTTGCTGAGGATACTTTTAGACGGAGGACATTCAAGAATTGCTGGCAGGATTGCAGGGGCTTATAGGAACATTGGACAAGATAAAATTGCCAATGACATCATTAAGACCATGAAGTCTGCTGGGTATGACACTAGAGAAACTGATCCTTTTAAAGACATTTCGCGAGTTAATTTCAACTCAAGGGAAAAGTCCCCATATGTTAATCGCATAAAACTTATGTGGCACGAGATGAGGAATATAATCATAGATGTATTCCCCAAAGAGCCTGGAATCCCCAAAGACACAGGCACATTTCTAGAAAAAATAGAAGAACTATACACGACAGATGCATATCACTCTTTATCAATTGAAAAATATAGAGTTACCCCAAACTTAATCGAACGTGTGCGGTCTGGAGATTGGGACACAAAAGCAAATGAAGATGACATTAAACAAAAAGACGCACTAGCAGCACGTGGGTACTGGCTGGCTTTTAACGCTGTCAAAAAGAGCATAATTAAAGTTTTAAACGGAAATAATTCGGGTCAAATAGCGGATGCAGATCACGGTGACTGGTACAGAGAATTATTTGCTCCAAGTGTGGCAGTTGGGATACTAAAGCCATCTGATTTGGCTGGCTATCGCAACAATCAAGTCTATATCGGACAATCGAAGCACACTCCCATAAATAAAGATGGTGTAAAGGATGTAATGCCAATATTATTTGAACTATTAGAAAATGAAAAACATGCAGGTGTACGAGCAGTTCTGGGACATTTCATTTTTGTATATACACATCCATATATGGACGGCAATGGACGAATGGGGCGATTTTTAATGAATCTAATGTTGACCTCAGGAGGATACCCATGGACTGTCATTCCTGTTGAAGAAAGAGAGAATTATATGAGTGCTCTAGAATCTGCTAGTGTTGATCAAAATATAGAACCATTTGCAAAATTTATTGCCTGGTTGGTAGAGTCTACTCTAAAAGGAAAACCAGTTGCACAACTAAATAATTAGAAAATATTGACAAATAAAACTTCAGTCTAAATGAAAGGATAATAAGTACCAGATCAGTATCGAACATCACTAATTCTTATTTTTGAAATCTCAGAAGATCAAATCACACTTCGCCCCAATCTCAATCCTTCTTCTCAAACCCCACATCCTTTGCTGTGACTGGGTTAATCCTCAAAACAGAAATGAGACACCCTTATATTTGCTCAATAAGCCCTGCCTCCTACTCCTTCAAAACTTTTCTTGTAAACAGCTTGGCATCTGCCTGAACACGTAAAAAATATACCCCAGGAGTTCCTTCCCATTGCACGGGGATAATTCCGCTTCCAGCATGCGTCTGTATCGATATGACTTCACCCAAAACATTCAAAACCGCTATTTCAATCTGTGAAAAAGATTCTTCTAAGTCAATATAGAAGCTGTCTGCACTAGGATTGGGAAAGACTTTTAGGGGCTGAAAAACATCCGGTTCTTCTATTGTCGTCGCATCATCAGACAATCGCCACAATTCACGTCCACCTTCATTAAAATGGGCTGTGAAATAGAAGTCCCCTTGATAAATTGCAGATAGACTAAAGCTAGCAAAAGCCAAGGGATTGCTATTCGTCGCGGAAGCGGGTTGTATGCTAATCGTTCCATTAGCCGT
>Ga0222689_1000183_pt1 | contig 26278 bp, 21 predicted proteins | sample AntAcemetage1231_FD_179838 | JGI IMG/M metagenome (GOLD analysis project Ga0222689, IMG submission 179838) | Saline water microbial communities from Ace Lake, Antarctica - #1231 | ecosystem: Environmental > Aquatic > Non-marine Saline and Alkaline > Saline | place: Antarctica: Ace Lake...
TTCTTGGGGATGAGTCCAACCGTTTCTGAACCGGTCACCCTCACTCCTCTTTCCGCCGATTTTGCCACAGCTTCATCAAAGGCAATATGAACCGGAGTGATACTGATGTTGGTTAAGTTCAAGGATAGCTGTGCGATTCCATATTCTTCAATGTACCAACCAATTCCTTTCACGGATTTCAGGCTGCCAGGAATTCGAACTGGGTTTCCATTTTCATCTTTTACGACAGGACCGCTGGCGCCGTTCTGCTTCTTAATTCTTCCCGCTTCTCTTAAGTCGAAGGCGATTGCATTTGCTCTTCGGGTAGATGTGGTATTCAAGTTAACGTTGTAGGCGACCAAGAAATCGCGGGCTCCAACTGCCGTTGCTCCTGAGGATTTTGCTTTTTCGTTGAAAGACGCCGGTCCAAAATCCGGTTTCCACTCTGGTTTTGAGATCTTGTCTAATCCCTCGTATTCTCCCTGACGACAATAGGCCAGGTTTTTACGTTTCGGCTCAGTCGCAGCTGCTTCGTAGAAATATCCTGGAATTCCCAATTCCTCTCCGATTCGCTTTCCCAATTTATGTGCCCATTCTACCACTTCTTCCATCGAGATATTGGCAATAGGAACTAATGGACAAACATCGGTTGCTCCCATGCGAGGATGCTCCCCTTTGTGTTTGCTCATATCTATGAGTTCCGAGGCTTTCTTCACCAATCGAAATGCTGCTTCAATCACTTGAGCAGGTTCACCCACGAAGGTGATGACCGTTCTGTTGGTGGTGCTTCCTGGATCAACGTCCAACAAACGAACGCCTTCAACAGTTTCTACAACATCCGTAATCGCTTTAATTTTAAGCTTATCGCGGCCTTCAGAAATATTTGGAACACATTCAATGAGTTGACGAGACATAGTGGAATATTTTGAGCGAAAGTAATAAATACTTAGCGTTTGAGTGAATTAGTTAGGCTTTGATTTTGAGATTAGAAATAGCACGAAAAAGAGTGCGAAGTAGAGGGTGCTAGGTATTTTTTAATTTGGAGGACTGCGTCCAGCCCCTCCCCGCAGTTAAGTTCGTGAATCCACAGAATTTAGTCGTGCGGTAAATGTTTATATGCGTTTAATTTTCACGACTGATTGAGCTTTAACCCGAAATAAAACGGGAATAATGCGATTTTCCCAGTCCCCGTGATTGGATTCGCTTCCTTGCAAAGAGCACGGTTGACATGCAAAGACCCGAAATAAATTACGCGGATATAAATGCATAATTCTAAGATTGAGATTTGATTATCGAAGAACCTTATCATTCTTGAAATCACTCCAGCACGATTTTTCCTCTTGGCAAAAGCTTTCCAGCATCTTTCTGTTGAATGAGAGTCCCTTGAAGATTTTGACTTTAAATACCTTCAATACCCCGTCCTTGCTGGAGTCGCCTAGAATCAAACTAATAAACGAATTGCCCCCTGATCATTGTCAGTTTGAAGAATCTCGTATTAAGGTATCCCGGCCTTGAAAATGAAGCAGTTTGGGTGTCTTCACTTTTTCGATACTAAGATGCGTTGATGGTAGAATTCCAAAAAAACGAAGTGTCATGCCGAGCATAGAGAAATTACTGCATAATTTCCAAGCCATTTATAAAGACAGCTTCGATGCAGTTTTCTCCGAAGGCATAAGGCAGGTAGGCGTAACTTGGAATGGGCTTGGTCAAGAAAAAATTCGCCCGTTTCCCTGGGGTGATTGAACCGAGTTCTTGCTCCAATCCCAAAGCGTAGGCGGCATTTATGGTGCTGGCATTGAATGCTTCTTCCGGAGTCATTTTCATTTGGATGCAAGCCAGAGAATTCACAAAATTCATGTTTCCTGAAGGTGTAGAGCCTGGATTGAAATCTGTTGCCAATGCCAGAGACAGCCCTGCTTCAATCATTTTTCGAGCAGGTGTATAGGGGATGCCTAAAAAGAAGGAACATGATGGTAAAGCAACTGGCATAGTTGAAGAATTTTTCAAGGACTCAATATCCTCATCACTCAATTCTTCCAAATGATCGACACTCAAAGCACCCATTTCCACTCCCAATCCTACTCCACCCTGAACTGAAAACTGGTTCACATGAATTTTCCCTTGTATTCCATGCACGGAAGCCGCTTCCAGCAATGACTTACCGTGAGCCACACTAAAGTATCCATCTTCAATAAATATATCTACATAATCAAGCAATCCCTCGGCAAGGGCCTTGGGCAGCATTTCTTCGATGACCAATTTCATATAGCCGTCTGCATCTCCCGCAAATTCTTTGGGAATAGCATGTGCTGCTAGAAAAGTAGATTTCACCGGAATAGGAAGCGCATCTTTCAATCGGCGGATGACCCGAAGCATTTTCAATTCAGCTTCTAAACTCAATCCATATCCGCTCTTAATTTCCAATGCCCCAGTTCCCAATTTCATCAGGGCTACTGCTCTTTCATGGGCTTGTTGGAACAAATCATCTTCAGACATGGATGCCAACTTCGCAGCAGAATTTAAGATCCCCCCTCCTTTTGAGGCTATTTCTTGGTAGCTCAATCCATTAATTCTATCTACAAATTCGCCCTCTCTAGTCGCTGCGAAAACAATGTGAGTGTGTGAATCTACCCAAGTCGGGAAAAGGTATTTGCCTTCTGCATCAATCACCTCCAAATCGCGCCAATCGGTAATTCCCGGCCAGCCCTCCATCTCCCCAAAATCTGCGATAATTCCGTCTTCAACCGCCAGCCACGCATTCTTGAGCTCAGCGATATCAGACATTTCAGCGCCCGATAACTTTGCTGGAGCAGTCTCCCGAGCATTTATTATCCCTTTGATATTTTTAATCAGCAATTTCGACATATTGCGAAGCTATACTAAATGAAGAAATTCCCGGCCTTGTCCGCACAATTTTCTAAATTCACTCGATGAGATTTATCGCTTTAGTTCTGATTCTTTTAGCTTTTGGCGGATGGGATTGCACGGCCCAAGAAGCCGAGTACAGAGATACCGTCTCTTTCGACTTCCCGCAGTTTCGAAACGAAATCTTTGTGAATCTCAATCCAGCATTTATCGTTATGCTTGGAGGAGAAAATATTAAACCAAGGTATTCCTTGGGATTCCAGCGTTTCTTGAAACCGAATTTGAGAGGACGAGTTTGGGCGAATTACAAGGTCTGGGAGAATATTTTCGAAGATAAAACGGAAGGAAGAGTGGTTCCTACTTCGGCGGCAACAGTCGATATTAGAACCCGCGATTATTACGACTACAGCCTTGACCTAAGGGTTGGAATGAGCGTTTCCAAACCCAATCAACGAATTTCTGCCGATTACGGATTTGATGTTTTCGGAGGAATCAGAAGTCGAAAATTCGTAGACCTTCGAACTCCTTATGAACTAGACACGGCAGTATGCCACAATTGTTTTGTCCCATCAAGCTTGGAGTATCCAACCAGCACCACTCGCGAAGAACAGTATGCTATTATGGGAATGGATTTCAGCATTGGCGCCCTTTTTAAAGCTGGAAATAGAATGTGGCTGAGCCTGCAATGGACTCCTCAACTGAGCTACTCCTCTCTCATCGAACAAAAACAAAGCGATCCCAATGCTAAATCCCAGGACAATATTGACGGATTGAATTTCAATATTCAGGGCATTGAGTTATTCTGCTCGTTCAGATTCTAATTGAGTACTATCTTTGAAGTATGGCAGGCAATTCTTTTGGTAAGATTTTCACATTGAACACCTTTGGTGAATCCCACGGGCAAGCCATCGGTGGAATCGTTGACGGCTGTCCGGCGGGGGTTCGGATCTCTGAGGAGTACATTCAGGAGCAACTCGACCGCAGAAAACCGGGACAATCAAAACTTACTAGTCAACGTAAGGAAAGTGATAGGGTTCAAATTTTATCTGGAATATTTGAGGGGATGTCAACCGGCGCTCCAATAGGATTTACCATCCAAAATGAAGATGCTAAATCAAAGGATTACAGCCATCTCAAAGACAGATTTCGACCTTCCCACGCCGATTTCAGCTACCAATCAAAATACGGTCATCGGGATTATAGAGGTGGAGGTAGATCTTCAGCCAGAGAAACCGCTTGCCGAGTTGTTGGAGGTGCGATTGCCAGTCAATTTATTTCCCAATACGGACTTGAAGTTCAAGCTTTTGTGAGTCAGGTTGGTAAAATTGAGATGCCTGTGGACTATAAGGAGTTAGATCTCAAGCAAACAGATTCAAACATCGTACGTTGCCCCGATTCCGAATTCGCATCTCGGTTTATCGCAGAAATCGAAGCTGCTCGCAAGGCAGGCGATAGTCTCGGTGGTGTCATTACATGCGTCATTCAGCGGGTACCAGTTGGATTGGGAGAACCGGTTTTCGATAAACTCCATGCCGATTTTGGAAAGGCCATGTTGAGCATCAATGCAGTAAAAGGATTTGAAATTGGCAGCGGATTTCAGGGCAGCAGGATGATGGGCTCAGAACACAACGACGCTTTTGAAATTCGCGATGGAGAAACAAGAACCAGTAGCAATAACAGCGGAGGGATTCAAGGCGGAATTTCTAACGGGGAAGATATTCTGATGCGAATTGCTTTCAAGCCGGTCGCTACCATTATGCAAGAGCAAAAATCGGTGAATGACTCCGGCGAAGAAATAATTCTTGAAGGCAAAGGAAGACACGATCCCTGTGTGTTGCCCCGAGCAGTGCCGATTGTAGAAGCCATGGCCAATTTGGTATTGGCAGATCATATTCTTCGACAAAGAACAGCACAACTTTAAACCCTAATCGCAAAATTCTATCTTAGTCCAAATTTTCTCGACCGCATGAAAAACCTAGCACTTCATTGGAAAATAATTATCGGGTTAGTCCTGGGTATCTCTTGGGCAATTGCCAGTGCTACTTTTGGCTGGAAGGAATTCACCCTCGATTATATCAATCCCTGGGGAACGATTTTCATTAACCTGCTCAAGCTGATTGCCGTTCCTTTGGTGCTCTTCAGTGTGATTAAGGGAATGACCGATTTGAAAGACATCGGCAGGTTGGGAAGAATGGGATTGAAGACTCTTTTGGCATATTTAGTCACCACAGTTTTTGCCATTTCCGTTGGATTACTCTTGGTCAACACCATCAAGCCTGGAACTTTCCTCAATGACGATCAGCGGATTGTAAACCGCATGAGCTATGAGCTCTGGGTGGCTGAAACCGATGGAGTGGAGATTTTAGACGGAAAGAACTACCTCAACGATGAGCGTTATGAGGCCATGAAGCTTACGGCTGCCGATCGTTTGTCGGAATTGGAAAACAACGATTTAGTAAAATCAAAAATCAATACATCGAAAGCTGTTCAGTCCTCTCGCCCCTTAGACTTCATCGTCGATATGGTACCGGAAAACATTTTCCTTTCATTGAATGACACCCTGATGTTACAGGTGATTTTCTTCGCGATTTTCTTCGGAGTTACCCTTGTGCTCATCAATCCATTGAAGTCGAAACCCGTTGTTGATTTTGTGGATGGATCAAACGAGGTTTTCTTAAAAATGGTCGATTTAATTATGAAAGCCGCTCCTTTCTTCGTGTTCGCTTTGATGGCGGGCAAGTTGGTCGAAATGGCCGGTGATGATCTCGGGGCATTGGTAGAATTGTTCAAAGGCCTCAGTGCCTACATGGTTGTGGTGGTACTCGGATTAGCGGTGATGATTTTCGCCATCTACCCAAGCATTTACAACCTCATAGTAGGCAGAAAAAGAAAGCAGGGCTATTTCAAATCTTATGCTTCTTTCTTTCGGGGGATTGGTCCAGCGCAGCTTCTCGCCTTTTCAACGAGTTCTAGCGCCGCGACTTTGCCTGTCACCATGGAATGTGTGAACGACAATTTGGGCGTTTCTAAAGATGTTACCAGTTTCGTTCTACCTGTCGGCGCGACCGTCAACATGGATGGTACCAGTTTGTACCAGGCCGTTGCAGTAATTTTCTTGGCGCAAATGCACTTTGTAGATCTATCGATTGCTCAACAAGCCACTATTGTTCTCACCGCTACCTTAGCTTCCATCGGCTCGGCTGCTGTACCAAGTGCCGGACTCATTATGATGATGGTCGTTCTTGAAAGCGTGGGACTACCTGCTGCCTGGATAGCCATTGTTTTCCCTGTCGATAGAATTCTAGACATGTGCAGAACGGTTGTTAATGTAACTGGAGATGCCACCGTAGCCTCAGTTATTGCAGCGAGTGAAGGTGAAATTAGTTTGGAAGAGCCTGCTCATTAACTATTCCCCAATTCGATTTGAGATTTGAAAATTCTGAAGAAAATAATGCTTGTGTAAAATTTGGGTCAATTTTTTGGGTCATTTGAAATGACCCAAAAATTTGACCCAAAATTAAAAACCGATGAAAAGAAGCGTCAAAAAAGTAAACCTGAGAAGTTTAGTCGGGTTAAGTCAGGCTGAATATGCTGAGTTCTTGGGAATAAGCAGAAGTGCCGTATCGATGAATGAATCCACTGGAAGAATGTATCCAACTGTTGGCTCGAACATCGAAGTAGATCTTAGCAATCTGGTTTATTTTGAAAGCAAGTCGAAGGCGAAGTCTATATCCACGAGTGTTGAAAAATATGAGAATGCTCTCCTCCTCGATAAACCGGAGCAAAAGAAACTCAAGAATCATATTCTGAAACGGATTAACACTGCTCAACGTCAAATTTCAACATTGAAAGCAGAAATTGAGAATTATCAGACGAACTACAGCAATGACAGCGCAATTGTCAATCGTCTAAAGAAAATTAAGTTCCAGGATATTCCGGGAATGAACGCGCAGCATGATTTGTATCGGGAGCTGATGATTCAGCGAATAAATTCCAGAATGAAAAAATTCTCAGCTTTTGAGCTTCAGCGGAGGGAATACGAAATCGCGAGGTTGCAGGCGGAGAGTGATCAGGGGGAAGCGTATTTGAGGGGGTTGGAAGGGTTGAAAGATTGAGGGGGGGATATCCGACGTTGAGTCAATTTCATTCATGGGAGAGTTGAATCTTTTTAAGACAATGGATTCTATATTATCAATACCCACCAATTTTTTATCGATCTGTATTTTCGGGCTGAGAAGTGTTTTTATTGCCCATGTGCACATTCTATTAAGATTTTTTGAATCGTCCTATTTATTCCATTTTTCAAGAAGACTTTTCAGGATATCTACTCGTAAAGTTTCTGAAAAAGTAGTTGAAGGTTTGATCCCACAATCATTTCTACTTTCAATCCAAAGTAAGAACCACCCCTAGCTTGCAGGTCAACTACTTTTAGTCAATCACAACGAGCCTTTTAGTCCAAACGGCATTAGCCCCGATCATTTTCACAATGTATTCTCCCCTTTCCAATTGAGCTATATCAATGGGCTCATTCAGTATGCCATCTAAGGTGATTATTTTCTGACCAATTAAATTGTAAATCTCCACTTTAACTGGGTGATTGTCTTGGCTTTTTAAATAGATCACATCCCAAGCTGGATTTGGATATATTATAACGTTTGGAGCTGCATTTTCACTGATGTTATCTGCTAGGTCTACAGTCAGGCTGAAACTACAAGTAGATTCATTTCCATTTCCATCCACCGCCAAAAAGCTAATCAGGTGTTCACCAACACCAACAACACTTCCAGGCAATGGACTTTGAGTGAGTTCAACATTCACCTCATCGCAATTGTCTGATGCGGTTACCAAATTCAGGTCTGTGTAGTTCGGCAATTCAAATGGCATTCCCATGGACTCGAACTCAAGCTGATCATCTGGACAGTTAATTTCTGGAGCTATATCATATACTACTGTGACTTCGGCGGTAAAGGTTGACGTATTGCCACTTAAGTCAGCAAGCTCATAAGCAATGGTATTTACTCCTAAATCTTCACAGCTGAAGTTGTAAGTAACTTCAGAAAATTCGATTCCACAGTTGTCTGAAAAGCTTTGAACAAAATCCGAAGCCGCTGTACTTACAAACCCATTATCATCTAAATACAATTCTAAATTCTGACAGGCTACCATTGGAGCAATTGTGTCTAAAACCATCACGCTGGTTGTACAAAATGCTGCATTACCGTTAACGTCTGTAACCGATAATTCAATGCTGTTCTCGCCTATATTTTCGCAAGAAAACTCTTCCACATTGATCTCCATTGAAGCAATTCCACAATTGTCTGAACTACCGCCGTCTATTTCTGTCGTGGAGATTGAGGCTAAGCCAAAATCATCAAGGTAAACGGTTGTTGAATTGCATAAAACAGTTGGTGCTTCGTTGTCTTCAACAGTGATGGTATAGGAGCACGATGTGCTGAGACCATCGGAATCTGTTGCCACAAAAGTTAGGGTATTTGCTCCAAGTGGGAATTCTTCGCCACTGAGTATTCCTTCAGTTTGGACGGCTAAGATCTCTCCATCTTCTAAATCATTCGCAAAGAAATCTTCAAGTGTAATTGTGGCCCCACACATACCAAGATCCGCATTTACAGTGAGGTTTGGAGGACAGGTTAACGAAGGTGATTCGTTCGGCAGTCCTCCAAATGCTTTCATCAGCCCTACATACTCCAATAATGGATCAGAATATTCAACATTTCCCATTGCTACAATTGTTCCATCTGCGCTCAAAGAGGTGGATGTTGCAGATTCAAGAATGGTATACGTAAGTGTCCATGCACCATCAATTAATTCAAAAATTCTTTGTTGTCCGCCTAGAACAGAAAATTTAGTGCCATCGTGGTTAAAGCTAACTGCTCGACCCAATTCATTAAAGCTCGATCCATAAACGTAATCATAGGTCCACGCATCAGGAACTGTTCGGTCAACAATGACCACTACACCCGCATTGTTACCGCCATCATCATTGGATTCAGCTCCCTTTGCAAATACATTCCCATTGCCACTCATAGCTAGAAAATTTGAACCTCCCATGGTGCCATCATCGCCGGCAAAAGACATATTGGTTGGAAATGTCCAAGAACCATCTACCCTGTCAGTCACGTGAAGCCAAACTTGACCAGCATAAATCACTCTATTTCCATCTGCACTAATGGTAATTGACCGCACTGGTTCTGTGCTCGATCCGCCTCCTGTGTTGAGCCACGAATCTCCGTCAAAATCGTAAATATGGGCACCGTAGCCGCCATTGAAACCAAAACGAGCCACCGCTAAGGTTTGTCCGTCATTGGAGAGTCTAACGCAAGTCCCGAACCTTCCGTTGTTGGATTGACCATTGATCACTGACCCCACGATACTCCATTCATTATCGGCATAACTAAAGACAGTTACCTTTCCGCCGCTACCGTTTGCGTACTCACTTCCAATAGCCAGAATAGTTCCGTCTTCATTGAGGCTTAGTGAATTCCCCAAAGTTTCTTCATTTTCGACCCCATTTATATCTGGTCCTAGCTGTGTCCATACATTGTTTACCAAACGGTACACTTGTACCTTTCCATTGTAGGATAAGCCGTTCGAAGAATAGGCTCCAGTGCCCACAGCTATGGTAGTTCCATCATCACTAATGCTCACTTGATCTCCTAGGTAAGACTCTTGTTGATCTCCTAAAATTGTCTGGCCTATTTGTTCCCATTGACCTTGGACAACAAAAGGAACAATTAAGATTAGAAAGAAAATAATTAGCTTGGATGTCATATGGATTCGAGCTTGGTTAAGGGTGTACATAGGTGCCTTAGTTTTTTAAGTCTACCAAAGTACTCCAATAAGATGATTTAAGAACTGATTGCCACTGATAATGAGGCAAGATGGATTGAATGCAAAAATGGTTTGGTTCCCTCTTTTCGCATTAGCTATTTAATATCAGACGTTTACAGCAATGACAAGGAAATAATTTCTCGTCTAAAGAAAATTAAGTTTCAGGACATTCCGGGAATGAACGAGCAGCATGATTTGTATCGGGAGTTAATGATTCAACGAATAAATTCCAGAATGAAATATTCTCAGCTTTTGAGCTTCAGCGCAGGGAAGATGAAATCGCGAGGTTACAGGCAGAGAGTGATCAGGGTGAAGCGTATTTGAGGGGGTTGCAGAGCTGAATTTCCCCCATAACCCCGCACTAAAGTACGGGGCTATGGGGGAATGATTTTAGAATGGATTGAGATTCATTGCTTAACTCTATTATCCAAATCCATTTTCTCATGAAGAATTCTGGTCACTTCTATTTCATTTTTGCTCAAGCTTCTGAAAAATATGATGTGTCGATTTGCTCGAATTCCAAGCAAATTATTGGTGATTTGATCGTATTTCTTGGCCAATTGCTTATTGTTGGCTACTTCTTGACAAACATCTAATAAGAAGGAGCAATACTTGTCAGCTTGTTCTTCAGACCAATTATCTCTAGTGTAGTTCCAAATATTCGATAAATCTTGAACGGCCTTATTAGTTAAGAAATATTTTGCCATTCAACTATTTCTTGGCCTTCAGAGATTCGAAATGCTTTTTTGGATCAAAATCATGGGCTATGCCACTATCGACTCCTTCTTGAATTGCACTTCTCAGAGAAATCACCTTGGCTTCTTCAGTCTCAAGCAATCGAAGTGCAGCGCGAATAACTTCACTCACGTTTTTGTAACGACCTTCTTTGATTTGTTCTTTGACAAATTCTTCAAAATAATTCCCAAGTGATATAGATGTGTTCTTACTCATAATTAGATATTATCAGTGTGAAGTTACCTAAAATTGGTACTAGTTGCAAATTCAAAGCCAATGATAATAAGATGTCTTATTTTGTTCGGTAGTATTAACTCCCATAGCCCCGCACTAAAGCTCTTGGCTACGGAGGAATGATCCCAGTAAGGAATTCAATTCTAGCCGAACATTTTGATTTCAAGAAATACAACAAACCTGTTCAGTCCGAAAAAACATGCTATAACTACTCCTTCAGAACCTGAGTAGAGAATACTTGATCTTCTGAAAGCACCTTCAATACATAAACACCAGCAGGCAATTCAGATATATCAATAGTAGCACCAGACTGCTTTCTCGAAATCAGCATCCGTCCAGAATTGTCAAACACCTCAATCCAAGTGGCATTTTGAATATTGTCAATCTGGAAAATTCCCTTGCTCGGATTAGGGAATGTCTTCAATTTTCCGACTTCCGTTTCAGACTCATCCACAGCAACAATCACTGATCCGGCATTCAGCCTGAACATGAGGGCTTTGAAAGGCACAATAGTGTAACCTGCAACGACAATGGTATTGTTACTTGCTTGATACTTTATATCTGTGAACCATGAGCTGATTACAGAAAAGCCTGGAATCATCAATCCGTTTGTCCCGAAACTTAAATCTAGCGAACCGTCTATATTGTATCTCGCAACATAGCCTACGTATTGGGTGCTGAAAGTACCAACGCCAGAAACTATTATTTTGCCATCAGGTTGTAAATCCACACTCACATGTGAATCAGGACCTAAACCATCTTGAAGCGGGTGCATATGAATTCCTCCGTTTCCAAAACTTGTATCCAATGACCCATTAGGATTGTAGCGAACAATGGTCGCAGGAACTTCATCTCCGCCGTATCCTCCGACAGCTATAATTTTACCGTCTGGCTGAATAACCAAATCAAAGATGATTTCGTCATAGCCATTGTTTATATCTGTAGAAACTATTCCCTGAGATCCGAAAGTCATATCTCGTTCACCATTTGGGAGGTATCTCGCAAGTAAAAAATCCTTCTGCCCAACGCCTGCGATTGTTCCATTTCCCGCAACAATAATTTTACCATCGGATTGGTAGACTAAAGCATTGCCGGTATAATCATCAAATGCGGAACCTGTATAAACACTCGCACCATCCTCATCAAAACCGGTATTAGGACTTCCATCAGGATTGTACACACTAGTAATAAGAGGCCCTTGATTTGCAGCATGGCTTAGCGCAATTTCTCCATCCACAGAAAGCGCTGCCTGATTGCAATCCTCATCACTTCCAGTATAATTGTAAAATCCACTGTTGAACGTAGGGTCTATTTCCCCATTAGCATCGTATGCCACGATATTACTGCCAGCAGGATCTCCCAATTGATTTCCAATTAGTATTGATCTATTAAAATCCGGTTGATACAGCGAATAGCCAAAATCTGCATTCACCATTTCATCAGTAAAACCGTTTGGCGGATTAAATGTATTCGTTGCTAAAGCGCCGTTGTCGAGGAACTTAGCAATTCCAGCAGATGGATTATCAAAATTCTTTCTGAACCCAAGTAAATAGCTGCCTTCAGGAGTTATATCAAATGAATATCCTGCACAATCAGCGGCTCCGGGCGGTGAAAAAAACAAATAACCATCACCGTCAAAACTAAGATCGAAACTTCCAGGAGATTGGGCGATGAGTCCTGTTATACTTAGGAGAAAACTGAATAAAGTAATTTTAACTTTCATAGCTTTTGGTTTAAGGATGTTGAGGCGATTCGGCAAGTTAGCTGAATTTTTTAGTCGATATTGTTTCAGGCCTTCATTACGAATCTATTTTATATACAATCGAAGGATTGATTACCCCAATACTAAATACTAGTATTTTGAAAGAGACAATTCCATCCATTACCCCGCACTAAAGTGCAGGGCAATGGTGAAATGATTCTAGGATGGATTGCAATTCTTGTAACGAATTAATTCGAATCCCTATCCAGCAGTAGATTATCTTTGATGGAATTGCAACAAACACCAACATCCTTCCATGAAGAAGCTCCTCCTCATTTTATCGCTTATACTTTTCATCAGCTCTGGAATCTTTGCTCAATCTACCAAAAGAGCCTTGTTCCTCGGGAATAGCTATACCTACTACAACAACCTGCCTCAGATGGTCGCTAATGTGGCACTTCCACTGGGAGATGTTCTTGAGTTTGACTCAAATACCCCAGGTGGATATACCTTAGAAGGACATTCAACGAATGCAACTTCTCTGGCAAAGATTGAAGCTGGAAATTGGGATTATGTGATTCTGCAAGAGCAAAGTCAGCGTCCCGCGTTTCCAATCAACCAAGTTCAGAGTCAAGTATTTCCTTATGCCGCACAACTCGATGAATTGATTCATGATGCCAATCCATGTGCTGAAACCATGTTCTACATGACTTGGGGTAGAAAAAATGGAGATGACAGCAATTGTGATAACTACCCTCCGCTTTGCACTTATGAAGGAATGGATGATCTATTGAGAGAGCGCTACACAATTATGGCCGAAGACAACCAAGCTTCGGTATCACCGGTCGGTGCAGTCTGGAGGTATATCCGCACAAACCATCCTGAAATTGAACTGTACAATCCAGATGAGAGTCACCCGAGTTTAGCCGGCTCTTATGCCGCAGCATGCTCATTCTACACCTGCATTTTCGAAAAAGACCCGAGCTTGATTACTTCGGACTTAGGAGTTCCGGCTGTAGATGCTGCAACAATTCGAGCTGCTGCAAAAGCAATGGTTTACGACAGTCTTTCGAGCTGGTTTGTTGGCGCTTATGACCCATTTGCCAACTTCGACTTCAGTATTGACGAGAATCAAGTTAGCTTTTTGAATAGCTCCATGTACGCCAGCAGTTATTCTTGGGATTTTGGGGATGACAGTACTTCTGATGAGCCTAATCCAATCCACGAATTTGCCGAAAACGGAATCTATCAAGTGAGTCTTGAGGCCATGGACTGCGGTGAAAGCTCAACAATAACTTTGGAAGTTGAAATAAATACTGTTGGATTAGCAGAGAGTTTTCACAACGAAATTCAAGTGTTTCCAAATCCAGTGAGAAACAGCTTGAACATCCGCATCGAGAACATTTCCAATATTCAGCTCATAGATGTCTTAGGGAAGAGTATTGCACTGGACTTCAGCTCGAATTCCGGTTTAAGCACTGTTGATTGCAGCAGCCTTGATTCTGGAATTTATATTTTGAAAGTAGAATCCCGTGGATTCACATATTCACGAAAGATAGTTGTGGAATAATTCGGATTCAGTTTTACCAAAATCCACCGACATACTAAACAAGTATAAATTCTTGTTAAATCCTTGAAATTAGAGCGGATTCAAACGCTATTGAGCTCTTGGATTTTCTACCTTTGTCCACACAAAATCCCTATTCATGAAAAAGGCCCTTCGCATTGTAGGAATCAGCTTCGTATTGCTCTTGGCAGTACTCATTGCCCTTCCATTTCTCTTGAAAGATAAAATCGCAGAAAAGATTCGAAGTGCCATCAACGACCAAGTGAATGCGGAAGTATATTTCTCTGATGCTTCTGTTTCCCTCTTCAATGATTTCCCCAATCTCAGTATTGAAATCGACAGCTTGCGCATCAGCAATTTAGAGCCTTTCGAAGGAGTTGACTTGGTAAACATCGGAAAGCTATCTGCTTCCATGAACTTGCTGAGTGCTTTGGGAAGTGAGATTAAAATCCTCAATGTAGCTCTTGACAATCCTATTATAGACATTAGGGTCCTGCCTGATGGTCGTGCGAACTACGACATTGCCAAAGAAAGCGATGAAGTCGCTACAGAAGAAGCTGCCACAGAAGATGAATCAGGCTTCACGTTCAACCTCAAAGAATATACGATCACAAAAGGTTATGTGTCTTATGTGGATGAGACCATGCCGATGAGCCTCAAGATTACAGAGCTTGAACATACCGGAACTGGAGATTTCACCGCAGATCAATTTATTCTTAAGACATTATCACAGGCCGAATCCATCAATTTCGAGTACGACGGCATCCGCTATATTAGAGAGGCTAAGGCAGACATTACTGCGAATTTAGACATGAATCTATCAGAAATGTTCTTCAAATTTTCTGACAACCTGATCAAATTGAACGGGCTTGAATTGGCGGCAGAAGGATTTATTAAAATGCCAGCCGACGATATTGAAATGGATATTTCATTCTCAGCACCGAGCAGTGATTTTAAGCAATTGCTCTCCCTGGTTCCTGCCGAATTCGCTTCTGACTTAACAGGTGTTGAAGCTAGCGGTGCCATGGCTTTTTCTGGATTTGTGAAAGGAATTTACAACGACAATTCAATGCCAGGCTTCGGATTGAAAATGGCAGTCGAAAATGGTCGATTCAATTATCCTGACTTGCCCGCATCTGCCGAAAACATTCAAATCGCAGCTGCATTAGACGCATCGGACGGGAATCAATTCGATAATATGACTCTGGACATCTCTAAATTCCATGTGGAATTAGCAGACAATCCCGTAGATTTTCAATTGAAGCTGAGTCATCCAATTTCTGATCCAGATATTGACCTAAAAGTTCAAAGTCAATTGGATCTTGCCAATATATCCAAAGTCATACCGATGGACGGCAACGACTTGAAAGGCAGGGTAACAGCTGATTTCGCTCTTGACGGTAGATTATCAAGTATCGAAAAGCAGGCCTATGGAGAGTTTGATGCTCACGGACAGCTCATCCTACAAGAATTTCTATACCACACAGATAGTCTCCCTTATGACGTGGACATCAGTGTTGCCTACTTCAATTTTAGTCCGCAGTATTTGGAATTGAGTCAATTCAAATCGAACGTTGGAAGAAGTAATATTTCGGCAAACGGAAAAATTGACAATTACCTCTCCTACTATTTGAAGGATGAAGTGCTCAACGGAAACTTCAATTTCAATTCTACTTTTCTCGACCTGAATGAATTTATGGAGTCGGAATCGGAGGAAACTGTTGCGACAACAACGACAGATAGCACGGCATCAGTAGGAGTTTTCAGAGTTCCTCGAAATGTGAATTTCGGATTGAACGCCAAGATTGACGAATTGATTTATGACAATTTGAACATTAAAAACGTTTCCGGAAATCTAGGTATAGCAGATGGTGTAGCTGTATTGAGAGAAGTGAAGATGAGTCTGTTGGAAGGAGTTGTGACGATGAACGGTGACTATGATTCCCGTCCTGAGCAACCGGTAGTAGATTTTGATCTTGATGTTCGGGAATTTGACATCCAAAAAACAGTCGATGCTTTCGGAACAGTGGATAAAATTGCGCCTATTGCGAAACGTTGCACAGGTAAATTCTCTACCAAAATGAAGTTCTCTGCCACTATGGACCAAAACATGGAGCCTATTGAAGAGACCATGGAAGGCAAAGGAACTCTCGAAACAAAGACCATTTATGTGGAGGGATTTGAACCACTGATGAAGGTGGCGGATGCACTGGGAATTGAGAAATTGGCGAAACAAAACATCAATGATGTAAAGCTGTCTTTTGTGATTCGAGATGGAAAAGCTGTGGTAGATCCTTTTGTGGTGAAGCTTGAGGGCATTCCAACAACAATTTATGGATATACAACTTTCGATGCCGGTATTGACTATCACGCAGATTTGGAAATCCCTATTGAAAAACTACCGAGCAAAGTTGGATCAGAAGCAACTAAATTGACAGGATTGATTAATTCTAAATTGGGGACAAATATTACAGCCGGAACAAAGATCCCCGTGAAGGTTCATATTACTGGGACGGTTCAGAAACCTGTTGTTGTCGCTGATTTGAAAGGTAGTGCACAGGCAGCCACTCAAGGAGTGATTGACCAGGTGAAGGAAGAAGTAAAAGAGCAGGTGAAAGAAATCATTGACAATACTAAGGAAGAAGCCCTCCAAAAAGCGAGAGAAGAAGCCGATAAAATACTAGCCGATGCTCAAAAACAGGCTGATCAAATCGTGAGTCAAGCCAAGACCCAGTCTGATAATGTTCGGACAGAAGGATACAAGCAAGCCAAGGACCTCGAGGACAAGGCCAAGAATCCAATTGAAAAGGCTGGCGCTAAAATAGCCGCCGACAAATTGCGCAAGGAAACGGACAAGAGTGCCGACAAGATTGTTTCAGAAGCCCAAAAACAAGCAGACAATGTGATGGCATCTGCAAGACAAAGAGCTGACGACAAATTAAAAAGTGTGGAATGATCGTTGCTAATACAAGCACAATGAAAAATACTATCCTACTCTTCTTTTGTCTCACGACTGTCGAATTCTCCGGCACACTGTTGGCTCAAGAAGAATGTGAATACGAAGCATCAGATAAGGTTGCTAAGCTTTTGGAGAAAGCTGAAGACAAGAAAAAGTACGACGCCGATAAGCGAAAAGAGTTCTACCTCGATGCTTTGGAAGAAGATGAGAACTGTCTTCCCTGCTTGATGGAGATGGGGTCTAATTCCTTCAAATCATCAAAGCACTCTGGCTCCAGCTTTAACGAATCAGAACGCTTGTTGGAAAAGTTGATTGAGGTTTGTAGCGAATATCACAGTGAACCCTATTATTTCTTGGGCGCCATCAATTACGCCAATCACAAGTACGAGAAAGCCCTGACCTACTTCAATAAATTTCTGCATTTCCCGGACGATGATCCTTCCAAGTTCGAGAAGAATTATGAGAAACTCTATGAGGAAGTAGAAGGAGCAATGCCCTTCGTTGAATTCTACAAGGAGTTTTACAGCGATGAGATTGACATTAAGCCTCGTGTGGTAACAGGAGTTTCTAGCACTGGGGATGAATATCTACCCATGATTTCTCCAGACAATGAGTTGATGTTTTACACCCGAAAGTATTCGAAGAAAGCCAAGGGTGACTATGTCGCAAAATTGGTAGAAGAATTCACCATGAGCCGACGTGAAGACATCAATGCCGATTTTGACGAAGGCGATCCCCTACCCGCTCCCTTCAATTTTGGCGATAACTACGGAGGCTCAACCATTTCCATCAACAACAAGGAAATGTACATCACCAAGAAGAATCCAGTTGCAGATAACCCGGAGAATTTCGACATCTACCTCAGCCATTTTGAAAAGGTCACCGATAAGAATGGAAAAACCAACTATCAATGGTCATCACTCGAGCTACTCGGTCCGAATGTTAACACTCCCGACGGCTGGGAAGCGCAGCCTTCGTTGAGCGCAGACGGAAATCAATTGTACTTTGCTACCGTAAGACCAGGCTGCATTTCAAACAAACAAGACGAGCCAAGCACTGATATTTTCATGGCTGAACGACAATCCGACGGCAGCTGGGGAATGGCACAGAGTCTTGGTCCAGAAATTAACACAGCAGGAAACGACAAAGCTCCATTCATGCACTCCGACAGCAAGACTTTGTATTTCGCAAGCACAGGTAGATTAGGCGCTGGTGGATATGATATTTTCTTCACAAGAATGGATTCTAGTGGTGTTTGGTCGAATCCAAAAAACATTGGTCACCCGATCAATACCGATGCAGACGAGCATGGACTAATCGTAAGTACTGACGGTGCTGTTGCCTATTACGCCTCCAAGTCTCAACGAGGAGTCGGCGGATTTGACATTATCTCCTTCGAAATGCCAGAGAAAGCACGTCCAGAAAAGGTCATCCTACTTAAAGGTGAAGTGAAAGACGAAAATGGTGAGGCAGTTCAAAATGCAAAAATTGAACTAAAATATGCCCAGAGTAAGAAAGTTGAAGAGATTGAAGTGGATGCTGATGATGGGAAATATGCTGCGATCGTAAATGTGGACAAAGGAGAAGATGTGCTTCTGACTGTAAAAGGTGAGGACATTGCTTTCAACAGTCGATTGGTTGCTAAGAAGTCAGATAAAATTCAGCCGGCAGTGATCAAGCTCGACATGAAAGCTGCCGAGATTAAAGCTGAAAAGCCATTCCCGATTAACGATATTTTCTACTCCACCAATTCTGCGGATATAGATCCTTCATCCATGCTGATTCTTGATGAGTTTGCTGCTTACTTAGTCAGCACACCGCGATTATACATTGAAATCGGAGGACATACGGATGATGTTGGAGCGGAAGAGAATAATCTCGCCCTTTCTATGGACAGAGCTTTTGAAGTTAAGGGATATTTGCAATCGCATGGCGTTGAAGGCAAGCGAATTACCGCCAAAGGTTACGGAGAAACGCGTCCCATGTTCCCGAATGACAATGACATTAATCGGGCATTGAACCGAAGAACAGAGTTCGTGGTTAAAAAAATGTGACAGTTTCAACTGAAACAACTAGTAATCAGTGAAATAATTATCAAAGTCACGTTGAGATTGTAAAACAAACACTACTTTTGCGCAAAATTTAAAATTAAATCTACTATTAAAATGAAGCGCATCCTTATGATGACTATCGCAGCAGCTCTACTTGCTTCTTGCGGTCAAAACAACGAATCTACTGATCCAGCGAATGACATGACTGACTCAACAGCAGTTGTAATGTCTTTTTATGGAGAAACAATCACTCCTGAAGGAGCAATTTCAATCGCTGAATTGAAGGCTCAAATGGCTACAACTGATAGTCTTGAGACTAAAGTTAGAGCTACTATCGATGAAACTTGCGCTAAAATGGGCTGCTGGATGACAGTTAGCTTAGGAGAGAATGAAGACATGACTGTTTTCATGAACGATCACGCTTTCTTCGTGCCTAAAGAAGGATGTGTTGGTAAAGAAGCTATCTTCTCTGGTATTGCTTACTATGATACCTTAAGCGTTGAATATCTTCGTCACCTAGCTGAAGATGCTAATAAATCAATGGAAGAAATTGAAGCAATCAATGAGCCATTGGCTGCGCTTTCTTTTGATGCTAGAGGTGTAATCATCGAAGGTGTTGCACAACCAGCTGCTGAAGAATCACACGATGATCACGACCACGAAGGACATGATCACGCAGAAGGCGAAGAGCATTCTGAAGTTGATGCTGACTAAGCTTACAATTGATTTTCAATAGAATTCTTAATACGGAAAGCGTCGACTACTAGTCGGCGCTTTCTATTTTTCACCAATCCCAATTCTGGTGCAACATTTCGTTCACTTCGGCCTACACTTTCTATTTCCTTTTGCCATTGCTTATGTATTCTATCGTGAGAATTGGAAGAAAGTTGGATTGATAATGGTAGCGACTATTCTGGTGGATCTCGATCACCTGCTTGCCAATCCCATTTTCGACCCCAATCGTTGCAGCATCAACTTCCATCCCCTTCATACCCTGCCGGCAATTGCCATTTATGCCCTTTTACTCCTTCCTGTGCGCACTAGAATAATTGCACTAGGTCTGCTTCTTCATATGGCGACTGACTTTTTAGATTGCGCATGGATGAAAGGCTTTCATTGATCAGAATTAAACATGTTGTAATATCATATTCCATTTGAGTAAAGGGCTTTATCTTCACCGAATAAGCTGTAAGTATGAAATACCTTTCTCTCTTCTTCTTGAGTATCTTTTTTATTGCTTGCTCTAACGACAAAGACTCGACTACTGTTAAGTCAAGCGATTTGAGTGTTTCTGTTTATGCCTCATGCTCGGTAAAAGCCGAAAACCAATACCAACTTGATTCAGGAGTGAGTGGCAAGGTATTGAGGATATTAGTCCAAGAAGGAATGCCAGTCGATTCTGGACAAGTCATACTAACGATCGATAATACCAATCCTAAATTGAATACAGAAAATGCCCTTCTTGCATACGAGCAAGCAAAGCGGGACTATAGTGGATCTAATTCGATTTTGAAAAATCTGAAACTTCAATCTGAATTGGCTTTCGACAAAATGAAAGACGATTCTATCAATTTCAGCCGGCAACAAGCTCTTTGGGATCAAAAAATTGGAAGTAAAATAGAATTAGAAAAGAAAGAATTAGCCTATAATAACGCGAAAAATCAGTATCAATTATTACAAAACCAGTACCATCAAACAGAGAATCAAGCTAAGACGGGTTTAAGGCAAGCTGAGAATAACTATCGCGTGAGCGCTGAAAACTCTAATGAATTCAATATTAGCAGCAGCATTAAAGGAAAAGTTTACTCAATCAATAAAGAACCAGGCGAAACCGTTCGATTTCAAGAAATACTAGCCATTGTAGGCGATGATAAAACCTTCTACTTAGAATTAGAAATCGATCAAGAAGATGTGATGAAAATTGAGGTAGGCCAAGAAGTGTTCATTCGTTTGGACGCTTTTAAAGGTGAAATAATCAAGGGTGAAATTCGAAAAGTTAATCCCATTGTTAATGTCAGCTCTCAAACATTCATTGCCGAGGCTGCAGTTATCGATTCAAGTTTAAAACTTATCCCGGGCCTCACAGGAGAAGCCAACATCCTATTAGAAACCAAGAAAAATGCACTTTCTATTCCAAGTGCCTACCTGAAGAATGATAGCTTGGTCCTCACCGAAAACAAGAAAGAAGTTAAGGTTAAAACGGGAATGAAAAGTCTAGATCAAATCGAAATACTTAGCGGGCTAGAAGCTGGACAAAAGATTTTCAAACCGGCTGAAGAATGAAAGCCAAAGTCATTCTTGACATATCGAAAACCCACCTCATCACTCGATTTAAACAATCGTTGGTTGCGGCCTTGGGAGTTACTTTTGGTATTGGCACCTTCATCATCTTGGTGAGTTTCATGACAGGATTAAATGGAATGTTAGACGGATTAATAGTCAACAGGACTCCCCATGTCAGGATCTATCAAGAAATTGAACCGACGACTATTCAGCCTATCGAAGAAGCGCTGAAAGACAATTTCAATATTGTTCTTTCGATCAAACCCAAAGAGTCTCAGCAGAAAGTAAGAAATGCACTCGCTATCATTGAAGATCTTAAAAATGAGAGTCGGGTGAAGGGAGTTGCAGCTCAGACAGCAGCTCAAATATTTTACATTTCTGGAGCTATTCAATTGAATGGATTATTGCACGGCGTTCAAATCGATGAAGAAGTTAAACTTTTTCACATGGATGAATATGTCATTGAAGGCAATCCTAAAGATCTTGAAATAGTCTCAAACGGTATTATTCTTGGTAAGGGAGTCGCTGAAAAAATGGCTGTTGAAATTGGAGATAGAATTGAAGTGATGAGTGTGAATAGAAATATAGTTTCATTGAAGGTGGTTGGATTCTATCAAAGTGGACTCTCCGATGTAGACAATGTAAACAGCTATGTCAATCTTTCGACCACCCAAAAACTCCTCGGAAAAAGCGGAGATTACATCACAGACATCAACATTAAGCTTTTCGATATTGATTTAAGTCCTGCATTTGCAGTAGAGTTGAATAAAATTTACGGAGTAAAAGCTGTCGACATTCAATCTGCAAATGCTCAATTCGAAACGGGAACTGACATCAGAAACCTCATCACCTATGCCGTGAGTATCACCTTGCTGATTGTAGCGGGATTTGGAATTTACAACATCTTGAACATGCTGATCTATGAGAAAATGAATGATATCGCCATTTTAAAAGCCACAGGATTTTCCGGAGCCGACGTCAGAAACATCTTCATCTCTCAAGCACTAATAATTGGCATTATTGGAGGAGCTTTGGGATTAATTCTCGGATATTTCATATCAGTCCTCATAGATCATGCTCCTTTTGAAACAGCAGCTTTGCCCACCATCAAGACATTCCCTGTCAATTTTGACAGCAGCTATTATGTGATAGGTATTATTTTCGCACTCATAACAACCTTCTTTGCTGGATATCTGCCCGCAAAAAAAGCCAGCAACATTGACCCTGTTGAAATTATTCGAGGACAATAAGGATGAAAAATATTCTCGAAGCAAAATCTATCTATAAGTCGTTCTACAATCCTGTAGAATTTCAAGTCCTTAAAGACATTAGCTTTCAGATTAAGAGAGGCGAGTTTGTGAGTATAATGGGGAAATCAGGATGTGGAAAATCTACCCTACTCTACATATTGTCCACTATGGATACAGACTACAAGGGCGAGCTTTTCTTGGGAGATGAATTACTCACAGGAAAAACACCGAACGAGCTAGCTAGGATTCGAAATAAGAAAATAGGATTCGTTTTTCAATTTCACTATCTATTGCCTGAGTTTACCAATCTTAAAAATGTCATGCTTCCAGCACTGAAATTAGGAGAATTTACAGAGCAGGAAATTGAGCACCGAGCCATGGAGAAATTGAAATTATTAGGCATGGAATCGCAGGCACTAAAAAAGGCCAATCAGATTTCAGGTGGTCAAAAACAAAGAATAGCCATTGCACGTGCTTTAATAAACGAACCCTTAATTATTATGGGAGATGAACCTACGGGCAATCTAGACAGCAAGAATGCGGAAAACGTTTTCAATATTTTTCGAGAAATCTGCTCAGAAGAAGGTCAATCACTGCTTGTAGTTACTCACGATGACGATTTCGCAAAAAAGACAGATCGTATAATCACCATGGAAGACGGTTTAATCATTAACGACCATTACCATTAATTCTTGAAACGCTATTAGCGTTTCGCGATAAAATCTATAGCTATTTGATTGAAAGCCAGCGGTTTTTCTACGTTCACAACATGTCCGCATTGAGGTATTACGGCTAAGAATGAAGTGCTGTGTTTCTCTACCAATTTCTTGACTGATGGTAAGAACATATGATCTTCCTCACCCATCAGATAAAGGGTAGGAATGCCGGTTTCTTTTGCACGAAACAGTCTCAAGAGCGGGCCCAATTCAGAAGTCATTCCGAACCATTTCATAAATTCCTTACGCGCTAATCTTTTCGCTTCGCGGATGAATAGCATTCTCGATTCTCTGTGATTTCGTTTAGGCAAAAGGATATAAGCATACAGCTTGTAAAGGAACATGTAAGGCACCATAGACTTAACCATATTCCCGAAAACCACCAAAACTCGAGATCGAACATTAAGTTTCATCACAGCTCCGCCCAAAGTCATGCTCTGAACACGTTCTGGATAGCGCTCTGCTAATTCTCGAATCACAATGGTACCTAAAGAAATTCCAACAAAATGAGTCTTCTCAATTTTTAGTTCGTCCAGAAGCTCAAGCACATCTGTGCCTATTTGCTCGAAACTGTAGGCGCTGCCATTTCGAACTTCAGTTCCAGCAGATCGTCCATGGCCTCTTAAGTCAATCAACAAGACATTGAAATTGGCAGCGAAATCCTTTACTTGTTTGTACCAAACCGAAAGACTCCCTCCTGCCCCATGCACAAAAGTTACCCAGGTATCTGAGCTAGCATGTCTATAGGCTTGGTAATGAAGCATAAAGCTGAAACAAGTTTAATGAGTGAAAGTTTGTTCTTTCCTTTAGTTTGCGAAGTAAAGGATAATTCTCAACTATTTTGAGTCTTCAATGAGGAATTGAAGTTATTTGGCTTTTATCATTCCACCTCGATTAGACCAATCAAGTCCTCATCTTCAATAAAACGCATGAATCCATAGTTCTCAATAAGTTCAATCAATAATTCAGCAAATAACGTAGAACATGAATTTTGATAGTAGGCACCAGTGCTGATGTCATCGAAATAAATATTTCCAGTTAAGGTGGAGATTCTGATTTCGAGCACTTTCTCATTTCCGTAATAGCCTTCAAACTTTAAATTGTATTCAAAGATTAAGGCTCTTGAATTCCTGTAACTGAGTGAATCTTTAAGCGTGGATAGAATGCGTTCAGCATCGAAGACCGTTAACTCCTTCAATTCCTTTTTAAACTCTAGTTCATAGTTTTCAAATCCACCCATCCCTGTTGCCTTGGAGTGAACTTCCCAAATGGAGAAATCTACACGATTGAAGTTTTCGATAAAAGAAACTCGAGATAAACTATCGATTTGGGAGTATCCTTGGCTAGATGAGAATAGAAATAGGACAACAAATAAAACGCTGATATTCTTCCAGACCTTGAAAGTTGAAATCATTTGCCGCTGCCTTTTAAGACAATAATAATGGTGTACAGCAAGATCTTGATGTCAACGGCAATTGACATATTCTCGATATAAAGTACATCATACTTTAAACGCTGAATCATTTGCTCTACGTTCTCAGCATAACCGTATTTCACTTGTCCCCAAGAGGTTATTCCCGGCCTAACTTTGTGCAGGTGGCGGTAATGCGGTGCTTCTTGAATGATTTGGTTGATGAAGAATTCTCGCTCTGGACGTGGGCCTACCAGTGACATATCACCCTTGATGACATTCCAAAATTGTGGCAATTCGTCCATTCTAGTTTTCCTCAAGAACTTTCCAACCTTGGTGATTCTATTGTCGAAAGCACTAGATAAACGTGGGCCGTCAGCCTCCGCATCGGTGCACATGGTTCTGAACTTATAAATCCAAAACGGTTTTCCAAAACGGCCAATTCTCTGTTGAGCGAAAAAGACAGGACCTTCAGAGGTGACTTTAATTGCGATTCCGATTCCAATGAGAAAAGGAGAAAGTATGACAAGGGCAAAGAATGAGGCAACCAAATCTATGATTCGCTTGATTGCGAATTGCCAAGGAGACATAATCACATTGCTGATCTTGATCAGCGGAGTGCCGAAGATGCTCGTCATCTTAACAGAGCCCGAAAGGATGTCATACATGTCTGGAATCACCTTCACGTTCGCACCTGTGCTTTCTAAAACGCTTAGCACCTTACCAATTTTATTGTGATCGCCAGATTCCATGGCTATAATTACCTCTTCAATATTATTTGATTCAATAAGTTGAGGGAGATCTGGAAACTTCCCCAAACAATTTAGATGCTTACTGAGGATGGTGTCAGATCCGTTAATTTGAACGTAGCCGACAAATTTAAACCCAGGGCTTTTTTTCATGGCAGCCATCTCTTCGAACATCTGAACAGCTTGCTCATTTCCTCCAACTATGATAGATGGAAATCCAATTCGTCCTTGATGGACCGCCTTTACGAGTTTTGTGGTAAGAATCAATCGGAAAGTAAATGTCAATCCAAAATGCGCCAGGAACAACACGACTATCGTTTGGTAATAATTCTTGTGACTTATAATCTCATCATCCAATAAAAAAGCAAAGAACAAGACTACAACCCCAAGAATAGATGCGAAAAAAGTCTGCGCCAATTCCTTCAAGCGGTGTTTTCTGAAGATATCGCTGTACTGTCCCCACAAGGCATATAGGACCAGCCAAAACGCTGGAATAATCACCAATCCCCAGAAATAATTCGAGTCAAACTGAATTTCATCAGTGTATCCGAATTTCTTCGATTCTAGGTTTACTTTTCTGAATACGTATAAGATCGTCCATGCCCCAGCAGCTGATATAAAATCAGCTATCAGGTATGTTATGATTAGACGAATCTTATTCATACTTAGTTGAAATGGACGATTTTAATATTGTCGATAAAAATTTCGCTCTCCGTTCTGCCCCCATCCATGAAACTTTCAATATAAAAAGTGAAGAAATCGGCATTGGGGAAATTTCCCGCGATATAACTCAATTCGATATAAATCTTATTCCATTCTGCCACTCCTGAGCTATTGGTAGAAGGCAGAACAACCAAAGCAGCAGCTCGATCTACTGAACCTGAAGAATAAGCTTCTAGTCCAACAGCAAAGGTATTGTCACTCTTGT
>Ga0222689_1000186_pt1 | contig 26176 bp, 20 predicted proteins | sample AntAcemetage1231_FD_179838 | JGI IMG/M metagenome (GOLD analysis project Ga0222689, IMG submission 179838) | Saline water microbial communities from Ace Lake, Antarctica - #1231 | ecosystem: Environmental > Aquatic > Non-marine Saline and Alkaline > Saline | place: Antarctica: Ace Lake...
TGTCGTAATAACATATCCATCAACAGATTAACTCCATTTAAGATATAAAAAAAGGGAGTGGAATTGCTCTCGCCTCCACTCCCTTTTACTAACATTTATGTCTTAATGGACTTTTTCAGTGCCCTCTGAATAACCCCCTTGTTGAATCTCGCCGAATATTGAATTTTGATTGATCATGTCTCCTACTTCCAACCTTTTCATGTCGTTCGCAGTTCCCTCATGAATAAGACCAGTGATGGTGTTATTTCCTTCTATTGTGATATTATCAAAGTACCAGCCGCCGTGTAGTCTTATCGTGAGATTATTACCCTGAATGTAGTAATTCACTGACTCAAATGTTCCAAGTAAATCATCCACTTCATTGTGAACAATGGCCGCGAATGCAGAAGGAATAAAGAGTAAGCCAAAAAATAGAACGTAAATTTTTTTCATATTATTAATATTAGTTAAACGGATTGCCATTTTAAGCCGCAATTGCTGATGCGTATGGAATCTCGGGTAATTTACATATTTTTTTCAGGTACAATCATGACTCAAGTACTATCACCAAGCACAAGTAAATTTAGGTGCCTGAGTACGCAGCGAAGCGTAGTGCGATGGTTACTGAGTTAGTCGAAGTACCGAAGGCCCATATTCAAGCTCCTAAAACCAAAAAGCCTCAGCAATTTCTCGCTGAGGCTTTTTCAATTCTAATATCTAGAAATCCTTTTTTTACTTCACTTCTACAGGAGCCTTTACCACAGTCTTCACTACTGGCTTAGCCTCGGTCTTTACGAAGTCAATTTCATCGATGATGTTTTGCGCACCGGCGAATTTGTCAACCACGAACATGACGTAGCGGATATCTACCGAAATGGTTCTTTGCAATTTGTCTTCAAAGGCAATATCACCACTCATCGCTTCCCAGTTGCCGTCAAAAGCCAACCCGATCAGGTGACCGTCACCGTTGATTACCGGACTACCTGAGTTACCACCTGTGATGTCGTTGTCAGAGATGAAACAAGCTACTAAGTTGCCATTTTCATCAGCGTACTGAGCATAATCGCCCTTCTTGATCATATCAATCAAGCGCTCTGGAACAACGAATTCAGGATCAGTTGGATCGTATTTCTCTACAATTCCGTTTGCAGTTGTTACATAGTCATAATGCACAGCATCTGCTGGATAGTAATCTCCAACCTTACCGTAACTCAAACGCATTGTTGAGTTGGCATCTGGATAGAACTTCTTGTTCGGTTGCATTTTTCTCAATCCATCAACAAACAAACGATATCCTCTGTCGAATTTCACTCCGATTTCAGGGTTGCGTAGCGTTGTTCTGAACATGCTGATTACCGACGACATAGTTTGCATCGCTAAATCCTTATCTGCAACTTTCTTGCTCGGCTTGTCAAGGAATGCTTTTAATTTTTCAGGAGATGATAAGAAAGAGGTAGCGAACATCTTATCAGCAAAACGCTGAACGGAGCCTTTGTACTTCTTGTTGATCAAATTGAAGATTTCCGGTTGCTGCTCTTTTGGCAAATTCTTTTGCCACATCGTGAACAAGGCTACGAAAACATCTTTTTCAGTCGCTAAATCGAAATCCTTGTACAAATCATCAACCTGAGTTCTATATGCTGCAATCGCATCTGGATTGTAAGCCTTAGTCTCTTCGTTGTAACTAGCAGCTACATTACCGTTAAACCTCCATGCTAAGATGGTGATGTCACTTCCAAATCCAACTTCATTGGCATATACGCTGGCAGCAACGGTTTTTCTGTGCTCCTTGTAATATTCCTCCATCAAACCCAATGCCTCACCGTACATCTTTGTACGCGCTGGATCTTTACTTACCCAAGCAGAAAACTCATCTTCCAAAGCTTTTTTCTCGTCATAAACATGCAATTTCTTCAGTCCACGGCTTTGCCCTTGGAAATACTTCCAATAATTAGCCACCTGAGCATGCTTTGCAGCATATTGAAGTCGAACAGCTTTGTCGGCATCCATGTGCTTCTTCATAGTCTCCAATCGCGTCGTACGGATAGCTACAACTGTAGGGTTATAAAGATCAAGAGCTTCTTGAATTCCATAAGAAGAAAGGTACCTGTCAGTGCTTCCAGGATAGCCCATTATCATAGTGAAATCATTTGCTTTCACTCCATCCAAAGAAACAGGAAGGTGGTGCTTAGGCGTGTAGGCAACATTGCTGTCGCTGTAATCCGCTGGATTGTTGTCTGAATCTGCATAGATGCGAAGCATAGAGAAGTCGCCAGTGTGACGTGGCCACATCCAGTTGTCGGTGTCGCCACCGAACTTACCGATAGACTCTGGTGGAACGCCAACTAGACGGATATCAGAGTAAGTCTTGTACGTGAAAAGGTAGAATTCATTGTCATAATACATTCCTTTCACGTCAGCATCGTAGCCTTTTTCAATGGCTTCAGCACGAACTTCTTGAATCGCTTGTCCGATGATGGCATTTCTTTCATCTTCCGACATATCAGCAGTAACGCCAGTAAGAACACGTTCAGATACATCTTCGATATACTGAAGGAATCCAACTGTCATTCCATCAATAGGAAGTTCTTCTTTTAGACTCATCGCCCAAAAACCATCGGTAAGATAATCGTGGTCAACCGAGCTCAACGACTGAACTGCACCGTAAGCGCAGTGGTGGTTCGTCAAGACAAGACCTTGGTCAGAAATAACTTCTGCCGTGCAAGAGCCACCGTTCAAGCGAACTACGGCATCTTTTAAACTTGAATTGTTTACACTGTAAATTTCTTCGGCAGTGAGATTCAATCCCATGCCTTGCATTTCTGCTTCATTGATTTTTTTGAGCAAATGCAAGAGCCACATTCCTTCGTTGGCAAATCCTTGCATAGCCAAAAGCGCAATGACTAAAGTAGATAATAACTTGCGTTTCATTTTCGCTGTGTTTATTGTTTCTTAATAGGTTTCCATTCTGTTGCTTCAATTATATGATCTAGAATGGGGTAGAGATCATGCAATTGTTTTGGACCGTCATAACGGTTGTCTACCCGTTTACGGATTCCTTCTGAGTCAGCTATTTCTGTAATTACCGATGGTAAATCACTCACCATAGCATCGTATCTGTTCTGCATTTGGAAATATCCGATTCCATTGGCGGTTGAAACAACCGATTCGATAGCTCCGGCTGGAACACGCCCGTCAAATTTACCCATGTTCTCGACGAAGTTTGTTCCCTCGTAAGTCGCATAGCCGCTTGCGTATACCTTCATCAGAAAAATTGGACAGGTACCGAAGCAAGCAGTGCGCTGGTAATGCAGCTTTAAACTGTCTTGGGGGATTTTAATCTCTTCTTCAATTTCTGCGATTTCTTCAATAGGCTCGCTTGTGGCTAGAACGACTACTTCTTCTTTTTGCTTGCAAGCACCAATGGAAATGGCTAGAGAGAGTCCAAGAACCATCCATATTTGCTTTGAGTTGTGTGAAGTAATCTTCATGTTTACTTTGATTTTTTTCCTCCTTTAGCCTTGTCTTGCTGCATTTTCTGCATGTCTGCAAGTCTTTGCTGAAAGCCTGATTTTTTCTTTGGCTTCTTTTTATTGTCTTGAAGTTTCGCGTGAATTTTGTCTTCGTCGATGATTACATTCTTGATGAAATACATCTGACCAATTGAAATTACGTTGGCTGCGAAGTAATAGAAACTCAAACCTGATGCCAAAGAATTGAAGATGAAAAGCATCATCAATGGGAAGAAGTTCATAATGACCTTCATATTTGGCATTCCCGGTTGATTGGTGTCAGGCATTTGACTGCTACTCATTCTCGTGTAGAAGAAGGTAGAAACAGCCATCAATAAGGTGAATCCACTGACATGCATACCGTAAAGAGGAATGTTGAATCCTAAATCCAAGATGCTATCGTAGCCTCCCAAATCATCTGCCCAAAGGAAGGTCTTCTGTCGAAGCTCAATACTTGCGGGGAAGAATCGGAACATGGCGTAGAGTATCGGCATCTGCAGCAGCATCGGCAAACAACCCGCCATTGGATTAACCCCGGTTTCCCGGTACAATCCCATTACAGCTTGCTGCTTCTCCATGGCTTCTTTGCCTTCAAACTTCTTGTTGATCTCGTCAATTTCAGGTTTCAATACCCGCATCTTGGCAGAGCTCAAGTAGTTTTTCCAAGTGATAGGGAAGAGGACAGCCTTTATTATTAATGTGATAATTAAAATGACAAGTCCATAATTGCTGATGAAGCCAGAGAAGAAAATGAACATCGGACGAACGATGTGTCTATTCACCCAGCCAAAAATCCCCCAGCCGTAATCGATAATACGATCAATTTGCTCAACTTCAGTTGAAACCAGTCTATCGTATTCGTTTGGACCAAAGAAGAATCTGAATTTCTCAGTGGCCGTTCCAGATGTAATGTTCAAAGGCAGTCTCGCCTCATAGAACATGGTGTGGAGGGTGTCAAGATCTTCATCAACAGGAGGGTAGGACTTCAAATAACTTCCCTTTCCGAATCCAGTATCTGAAATGATGGCTGCACTGAAGAAGTTCTGCTTAAAAGCCACCCAATTCAAAGTTGTCTCAGGGGATTCATCATCTTCTCGACTTTCAGAAAGATAGTCGCGGTCCTCGTTCATCTCTCTGAAGAAAACCGAACTACGTTGTCTTTCTGAGCTAATTCCCTTTTCATTGTGATTACCGGCAGCGTTCCAGCTCAATACTGTCTTGCCTTCAGAGGTATTCATTGTACCGTCGAAATTCACAATGTTCAATGTCGTTTCCAGCTGATAACTATCAATTGCAAGTCGGTAGCTCAATTCGAATTTCTTGGCTGGATTGTCAGTTGGAATACTGAAAGTTACAGATGCAGCTTGTGATTCGCTTGCCTTGGCATTCACCTGTGAACTTGTAAAGAATAGGTCTTTAGAGTTGATTTCTTTTCCATCCGTGCTGTACCATTGCAGGTTCATTTCGGATAGATTTTCGTCCCAGAGGTGGATGTCAACACTGTCCCAAAACGTTTGGTAGCCATCTATCAAAATAGCCGAAGTAGGCAGTCCACCTTTGGTGTTGAGCACTACTCGTAAAAGTTCGTTCTCTAGCACCACTTCTTTTGCCTCACCGTCTGCAGCTCCGGCAAAAGCACCGAATTTATCTCGCTGTAACAATTGCATTGCTGCTACTTGCACTGAGTCAACTTCTGCGGTATCGACTGCTATTGTTGGAATTACTTCAGTCTGAACATCAGCTTCCTCAATTATACTTGGACTAACAAGTGTGCTATCTGTTCCTTCCGACTGAACTGTTGAAGGGTCTAAATCTGGGTTGAAAAGGAAATAGTAAAGTACTAGCAGGGCTAGCATAAGTACAAATCCGGTAATTGTATTTTTATCCATTTCTATTGGTAGAGGGCCGCTAAGTTACCCTTTAATGACTAATTAATACTAACCTGAATAGCAGGTATTGATAAACGGTAAATCTTTAGGTTCAGTGGACTTTAGTGCTGTTTACCAGTGATGAGAATCTTCATCAAACCATTTACCTTGAACACGCATGGTCTGTTCCAAGATATCGCGCACGCAGCCCTGTCCGCCATTTTTTGGGGAGATGTATTTACTAAAAGACTTTATTTCTGGGGCTGCATCCGCAGGACAAGCAGGCAATCCGACAAGATGCATCACTTTCCAATCTGGAATATCATCACCCATGTAGCAGATTTGTTCCGGCTTCAAGTTGTGCTTTTCGCAGTAATCATTGAATACTTTCACTTTATTGGAGGAGGATAAAAACACGTCGGTCACGCCCAAGCCATTGAATCTTGTCTCTACTTCTTTGCTGTCACCACCGGTAATTATCGCGATGCGGTAGCCTTTTTTAATTGCCAATTGAACGGCGTATCCATCGCGGACATTCGCTGTTCTGATTTGATCTCCACCTCCCATCAAATAAACAATGCCGTCGGTGAAAACCCCGTCAACATCGAAAATAAATGTGTCAATGTGATTCAATAATTCTTTATAATTCTTCATTTTTCTGTCGAATGATTCTTTGGGTAAATAGCTTGTAAATTTCCTGCAATTCGGGCTGATCTTTTAAGCTATTGATATGATTTTCAATGATTTTATAATCCTCCCGCTGGGCTGGTCCTGTTTGAGATTTGCTGGGAGATAAAACTCCAGCTTTTAATGCTGTTTCTGTGATGAGAGGACTCAGTAATTCGAAAGGCAAATTCTCTTTTTCCAAAAGCGTTTCAGCGATTTGGTAGAGTTGGTTGCTGAAATTACAAGCAAAAACCGCGGCTAGATGAAGTGCTTTTCGTTTTTCAGCATCGATGACCATTCGCTTGCTTGTCAATTGAGAGGCAAGCTGATCTAAGTCTTCGAGTAATTCGCTTGAATTGGCCTCCAAACAGAAATAGATGCGCTCAAAATTCACTGGACGACCAGCGCTGAATGTTTGCAATGGGTAGAAAACTCCTTTTTGATTGCCGCTTAACTCTTCTAATCCAACTGACCCCGAAGTATGTGCCCAGGCTTGCTTGTTTGGAATCGAAGCAACGACATCGGGTATTGCCGCATCTTGAACAGCAACGATGACTAAATCGACAGGGGCAAGATTCTTCGGCTCAGAAACGGCTTCGGCACCAAGCTTCTGGGCCAGTACTTGCGACGATGCACTTGGACTGCAGACCTGCACGATTGCAATTCCACGTTGCTGAAGAGCAAAGGCCAAAGCACCGGCAACTTTTCCGGCTCCTACGAAGGATACCGTTTCTATCATGATACTTTTTTCAGTTCGATCTTATTCACCCTAATTCGGTGTCTCACGGCGAGAAGTGAACCAAGTACCATTATAATACATCCAATCCACAACACATTAATGAAGGGGAAAGAAATGGCCTGCATCACGATGAAATCTCGTTGATTTTCTCCGTGTTCAGAAGTGCTAATCTTGATTTTTCCTGTTGTTGGATCAATAGATTCAATCATAAATTGAAGTCCGTAAGATTCAATTGTGACAGGTATTTCGAGAATATCACTTTCCCGCAATCCGAAAATCACATTCACACTGGTATCTCGTTCTGTCTCTTCTAAGCGAAGTACGATTCGAGCTCCGATGTCACCATCTACCAAACCGTAACGATTCAGGTCAGGAATGGGAAGGATGGAGTCAACAATGATTTTTGCTTTGTAGCCAATCAAAGTGTCGCCTTTCGCCAATTCCTTGCTGAAAGGCTCCAAAAATCCGTCAGCATCTACTGGTGCCTCTTCCGTTCTTCCCCATTTGATATGGGTGTAGATGTCCTTGTGAATATAGTGTCTGGTATCCGGTTCGGGAGTGTTACCCATCCTTTCATTCAACTGAACCAAAGGCTCGAGGCTGAAAGCCAGTTTGCCCGGTTTACCGCTGTTCCATTTTTCGATAACCTGAGATTGACGTTCATTCGGGAAGGGAACGAACTGCCAAAATTTATCCATGTCGTCGATGAAATTTGCGCTCGCTTGATGGGGTTCCGTGCATTGGAAAACCATATCCTTCTGAAAGATCACATCGCCAACTTCGTAGGAATTCGGATTGTTCTCCAAGTAATCGATCTTGAAATGCATATTAATTCCCTCCCGAAAACGGTCGGAGAAAACAGCAAAGTAAGACCCCATCTGCAGGGTATCTCCCTTGAACATAACAATATCTTCCTCGTTGTTGAGGTCCTCGCTCAAGCTTTTCACATCGTAAATCGATGAGTTACGGCTGATTTTATCGCTTTGAGAGGTAGATATCAATGCTCCTAAAAGTAAGAGTGCGAATCCGATGTGAGCAATACTTGATCCCGCAGTATCCATCTTGCCTTTTGTGATTCTGACCAAGTAATCGGTGTTGGCTATAACAGCGAAGATGGTCGTGAAGAGCAAGAAATTAACGGCTACACTTTCTTTCGAGAAAGGAGTCAAGAAAATGATAGTCAGAGTCAATAGGGCCGCTACTATAAAAGAAAATGAAATCTTCTTGAAGAAGGTCTTCATTTCGGTTTGCTTGTAGCGGAAGAATTGACCGACAGCTACCAACAAGGTGGTTAAAACCGCAAACGGAATTTGCCAGCGGTTGTATTCCATTACCCTTTCGATTGGAGGAGCGAAGTTGTGATCTGCCAATGACCTGAAGAAATCTATCCCGCTCAGCTCATGAAGGGCGGTGAACAATCCGCTGAAAGGCTCTAAGAAAAGGTTGGTTACAGGTAGCGATGTCCAAATGATAATCTGCAAGGAGGATAAAAACAAAACCAATGATCCAACGAAAATCCAAAACTCCCTCGACCACAGGTGTTCTTCCTTATCTGACTTGGGGAAATGGGTGCGGTAAGCATAAATCAAGGAAGCACCTGCAATCAACACCGAAAGAATAATCGGAATTTTAACTGCAGATGTAGAGTCCGACCAAACCGCAAGAATTACACCTAGAACGAAGAGGGCAGCTTGAGCAATCCAAAACTTGAATCGCATTTTCTTTTGGAGGAAAAGTCCTGCGGCCAAGACCACGAAGAACAAGAGGAATACCAGCAATTGAGGCAGAATTCCACTATCTACAAAAGAGTGAACAGAAGTTTCTCCGAGCACTCCACTTCGGGTGAGGAAGGTGGAATACAAGACAAGAATAAAACTCAAAATTATCAGCAGCAAAGCACTGAACAGCGAGCTGGTCTTGTTTCGATTGATAAGCATGAGGTGAGCACCTCCAAGCAAAACCAACCAAGGAACTAGGGAGGAATTCTCTACCGGATCCCAGGCCCAAAATCCCCCGAAACTTAAAGCTTCATAAGCCCAAGCTCCTCCCATCAAAATACCCAGTCCCAAAATCATTACCCCGAAAAAAGCCCAAGGCAAAGCCGGTTTAATCCATCCTTGAAGGTCCTTCTTCCACAATCCCGCGATAGCGAAAGCGAAAGGAATGAGGGTAGATGCAAATCCTAAAAAGAGGGTAGGAGGATGAATCGTCATCCAATAATTCTGCAGCAGTGGATTCATTCCTCGTCCATCCATAAACTGAGGAAAGCTCAGGTAATCCGGATTATTCGTCCAAGGCAATCCGAAATTCTCGACAGATTCTCGGGCTAGAATGAAAGGATTAATTCCTATTTGATAGTTGTAAATGAATACCCCCAAGAGCATCGATCCCAAGAAAAACTGAACCAAGGCAACCACCGAAACAACCGGTGCTTCCCATTTTCCGCCCTTCCAAATGAGGACATTCGCAAGTACCATGTGCCAGAAAGACCAGAGAATCAAACTTCCTTCTTGTCCTTCCCAAAAAGCAGAGAAGACGTAACGCAAAGGCATGATATGACTGGAATGCTTCCAAACATACTCGTATTCAAACAGGTGATTGATGAGCATGTAGAGCAGGGTGCCGATAATGCCCAAAACAGCGATGGAATGTGTTCGGAAAGCAATTCTTCCCAGTTTATTCCACCCGAGATCTCCCTTGCTGGCCTTGAAGTAAGAATAAGCCGCCAGTCCAGATGCTAAGAAAGAAAGTACAATAAAGAAATTGCCAAGTTGCCCCGGTAAGACGTGTTCGCCTTGATAAACTATGTCCATGCTGTATTACTTAACTAAGGCCTCCATTGATTGGCCTTCTTCGTACTTCGAAGGGCATTTCATCAAAATATCTTCGGCATGAAATTCATCACCTACTGCTGATCCAATCAGAACTATGGTTTCTGATTTTTCGAAATCCTGGGGCTTTGCCTTGAAGAGCTTCACTTTTTTGCTTTCCCCTTTTTCGTCAATCATGTGAAAAACGGTAAGTGCATGATCTGTTTCTGGATTGTAAACGATGTCGAAATCCTTGTCTAGACTTCCTACTACGTGGTATTCTTTTCCGGCATGGTCAAATGCTTCTTTAAAGTCGGCGTAAGTGCTGGCTTCAAATAGGCTTGACAGGATAAATCCCATGCAAACGGCAATAATGATAATGCCTATGATGTGTGATTTTTTCATTTTTCCTTAAGTTCTTTTTCGAGTTTCGAAATCTTGCGGTCAGTTGCAAATAGATAGAGGAACATACCGACGAAAATAATTGCAAGCACAGTGATGACCACTGAGCTGCCATCGCTCTCTAAGCTAAATCCCTCTATTTCTGTCGCGTAGATGCTCGAAACAATGCTGCTTAAAAATACTAGTGTGAATGTCTTTTTCATGCTTTAAACCGTATTGTGCGTTCTACCGTTCTCATTCTAACCCGAAGTGTGAAAATCCAATATCCCAGCAACATGAATGAAATCCACGCGGGATAAAGCACATATTTCAAACTGTTCTCGCTGTCGTAAACATCAAATCCAGGATTTCCGCCTGCACCGGGGTGAAGGGAAACAACCATCCTCGGAATTACAATTACAAATGCCAGGTACATCACGTAACTGAATACATTGTAAACAGCTGCAACCTTGGCTTGTTTTGTCTCATCTTCAATACTTCCCCTTAAAATGAAATAGGCAAAGTAGAAGAGCATGGCTATCATGGCCGCTAATGATCGGGGCTCATTCACCAACCATGAACTGGCATCTCCCCAAGAATAATTTCCCCAAACTGTGCCGGTGAGAAATCCTAAAACTCCAAACAAAAGACCAACATGAACCGCCTCTTTCGCGCGAATATCATCAATAGCATGGCCGCTGTTCAAGTAGCGGATGCTGTAAATGAAACTCAGTAACAAGATGAAAATCATTGCGAACCAGAGCGGAACATGATAAAATAGGTTTCGAATGGTCTCATGCAAACGTTCCAAATCGGGAACATCAACCAGTAATCCGTATACAATGGAGTACATAAAGAGGACGAAACATACAATTTTCCACCAGGCTATTCTCATGGATAAAAGGGGCCATTTTATTCCCGCCAAAGGTAGGGAAATAATAAGAATGAGAGGGTCGCTACAACGGCATCTAATGCAAATAATGTGAAGAAATAACTAAGGTTAACAGATAGGTCAATTCCATCGAGAGAATTCTTACTGACTTTTAAAATGGTCACCAAAAGCGGTAGCACAACGGGGAATCCTAAAATCGCCATCATACCCAAGTTATTGTTGGTTTTAGAGGCTATTCCAGATACCAAGGTGAGGGAAAGGGCAAATCCTATGCTGCCCAGTAACATACATACGAAAAACTGCAAGAAATCGGCTTCGAGTAGTACTTGCTTCCCGAGAAAAAGTCCATAAATAAAAAGACTGATTGTCCCCAAGACAAGCATCAACAAAGAATTGTAAATCATTTTGGAAATGATCACTCCTTGTGGAGAAACCAGACTGTACATGTAAAGTCCCTCACCCTCGCTTTCCTGTCCGAAACTCTTGCCGATGGCATTGAAGGAGCTGAACAATATGATGATCCAGAACAAGGCATTCCACGTTGGAACTTCAACCAATTGTCTGAAAGAGAGGTAGCAAACGAAAACGGTAGAGATGATGAACAGAAAGATCCCTCCCAAGACAACTTTCTGTCTTAGCTCGACCTGAATTTCTCGGGCCAATAGAATTCTAACTTCTTTCAACATGGGGCAAAGTTAACTGAATCAAGAATGTTGCATTGCCTTTTTACAGTTTAAACCCCGAAAGGAATGATAAAGAGGTCTGAATAGGGTCTTTTCATTGTTGATTACGCCCTTTCAGGGCTTGTGAATGTTGCTGCGCGGGTTCTCATTGTTGATTACGCCCCTTCAGGGCTGGTGACATGTTGCTGCGCGAGTTTTTCTGTTGATTACACCCCTTCAGGGCTTGTGGAATGTTGCTGCGCGGGTTTTTCTGTTGATTACGCCCCTTCAGGGCTTGTGAATGTTGCTGCGCGGGTTTTTTGTTGTTGATTACGCCCTTTCAGGGCTTGTGAAATGTTGCTGCGCGGGTTTTCTTTGTTGATTACGCCCTTTCAGGGCTGGTGAAATGTTGCTGCGCGGGGTTTTCTGTTGATTACGCCCCTTCAGGGCTGGCGAAATGTTGCTGCGCGGGTTTTCTTTGTTGGTTACGCCCCTTCAGGGCTTGTGGAATGTTGCTGCGCGGGTTCTCATTGTTGATTTCGCCCTTTCAGGGCTGGTGGAATGTTGCTGCGCGGGTTCTCATTGTTGATTTCGCCCTTTCAGGGCTTGTGGAATGTTGCTGCGCGGGTTCTCATTGTTGATTTCGCCCTTTCAGGGCTTGTGGAATGTTGCTGCGCGGGTTTTCATTGTTGATTCCGCCCCTTCAGGGCTGGTGAAATGTTGCTGCGCGGGTTTTCTGTTGATTACGCCCCTTCAGGGCTTGTGGAATGTTGCTGCGCGGGGTTTTCTGTTGATTACGCCCCTTCAGGGCTGGCGAAATGTTGCTGCGCGGGTTTTCATAAGCCCCAAAGGGGCGTAATCAATAAAAACTCAGACCAACCAAATGTGCAAGCCCTGAAAGGGCGAAATAATTTTTAAAACGAATTTTGTCGATTTCGTGTTGAAACCGTGGTATAAATAAAATTGAGAATCAAGGGATTTGCCAAATCATTTTTATGTCGCCCTTTCAGAGCTTGGAATTCAGGGTGAATGAGGATTCTGTTGATTTTGACCCTTTCAGGGCTTGGCAAGAAAATCCCTCATTCAAGAAAGATTCCCGGTTTTAGGATAAGCTCATTATCTTTTCATCGAAATTTCTGTGTGTGCTATGGCTGGAAATAAATTCTATCTCGCAATTGATCAGGGAACAACCAGTTCCCGAAGCATCATCTACAACGATAAAGGGGAGAGTGTTGCCCAAGCTCAATTCGAGATCAAGCAGTACTATCCCGCTTCAGGTTGGGTAGAGCATGATGCGATTGAAATTTTGGAAACTCAGATTCAGTCGGTTCGTGAAGCATTGAGAATTGCTGGATTGAAATTGAGTGATATCCGTGCAGCTGGAATTTCAAATCAACGGGAAACGACTGTTATTTGGGACAAGAAAACGGGCCTGCCGATTGCCAATGCTATTGTCTGGCAAGATCGCAGAAGCGCAGCATGGTGTGAAAAAATGAAGCTTGAGTTGGGCGATGAATTCATTCAGAAAAAGACGGGATTGCTCTTCGATTCGTATTTCTCAGCAGGAAAAATCCTTTGGCTGCTGGAGAATTGTCCTGGAGCAAAGGAAAGAGCAGAAACGGGCGAGCTTCTGGCTGGCACCATCGATTCCTGGTTGATTTATAAAATGACAGGGGGGAAATCTCATGCTACCGATGCCAGCAATGCGTCTAGAACCTTGCTCTACAATATAAATGACTGTGCTTGGGATGAGGAATTACTCGCCAAGTGGGACATTCCGAAATCTATCCTGCCCCAAGTCCTTCCTTCCAATGCTCAGTTTGGAGATTTCGAGCTGGACGGTGAATCTACTCCGATACATGGGGTGCTCGGCGATCAGCAGGCCGCCTTGTTCGGGCAGGCTTGTTTTACAGAGGGAGATATAAAGAACACTTACGGCACAGGCTGCTTCATGCTCAAGAATATTGGAAGTCTTCCAAAATTGTCGTCGCAGCGGTTGCTCACGACCATAGCTTGGAATTTAGGCGATGGGCCAGTCTACGCTCTCGAGGGTTCGGTCTTCATTGCCGGAGCTGTTGTTCAGTGGTTGCGGGACGAATTGAATTTCATGAAAGATGCCATGCAGTCGGAAAAAATCGCCCTTGAAGCGAACCCACACAGCGAAGTAGTTGTTGTTCCTGCATTCACAGGATTGGGAGCCCCGCATTGGGATCCGGAAGCCAAGGGTGCAATTTTCGGATTGACCCGGGATTCAGGATCAGCAGAATTAACGAAAGCAGCCCTTGAATCGGTGGCATTTCAAGCCAATGATTTGTTGGAGTTGATGGAGAAAGATTCAGGAATTAAGATAACAAGTTTGAAAGCCGATGGAGGCGCATCTCAAAATGGATTCTTGATGCAGTTTCAAGCGAATATTTCCAATTGCGATGTGGAAAGACCTGTAAATAGTGAGAGTTCGGCCTTCGGAGCAGCTGCAATTGCAGCGCATGGAATCGGGGACTGGAATCTCGATGATATTGAGAGTCGAAGAAAAATCGAAAAAGTATTTAAAGCGAAGCTATCTTTTTCTCAGATCTCTCGTCTAAGAGCTAGATGGCACGCTGCCGTAAATGCCGTTGTGGAATTGAAGAATTATGAAGATAAGCCGTGAGCATCTTTGCGAAAAATTAGCGAATCAAGAATACGATCTCTTGATAGTAGGAGGGGGAATAACTGGGGTGGGAATCGCTTTGGATGCGGCTAACCGTGGATTGAAAGTTGCCCTCATCGAGATGAATGATTTTGCCTCTGGCACAAGCAGCAGATCTACCAAATTGATTCACGGAGGACTGCGTTACCTCAAACAATTCGATTTTAAGTTGGTCAATGAAATTGGGCGAGAAAGAGCTATCGTTCACAAAATCGCTCCCCACCTGGTACATCCCGATAAAATGCTATTGCCATTGGTGAAAGGTGGGAATTACGGCGCCATCATCACATCGTTTGGACTGGCATTGTACGACTGGTTGGCTGATGTTGACGAGAAGGACAAGAGAAAAATGCTCAGCAAAGAAGAAACTTCGGCGTTAGAACCTTTGCTGCGTCACGATATTTTAGAAGGAGGTGGATTCTATGCCGAATACAGAACCGACGATGCTCGATTAGTTATGGGCATTGCAAGAACTGCCATTCAAGAAGGTGGAGATCTTATCAATTATACAAGTGCTAAAGAATTGATTTACGAGAACGGAAAAGTCGTTGGGGTAAAGGTGTTCGATAGCATTTTGGAAAAAAGTTATTCGATTAAATCCAAGTGCACGGTAAATGCTACCGGACCTTGGGTAGATGAGTTAAGAGAATGGGATAAATCTAAGGGAAACCGTTTTCTTCACCTCACCAAGGGGGTGCATTTGGTGCTCAAGAAGGAGAGAATTCCCATTCGAAATACGGTCTACTTCGACAACCTTGACGGTAGAATGATTTTCGCCGTTCCGAGGGCTGAAGTGGTTTACTTGGGAACGACAGATACCAATTACCAGGGCGATAAATTGGAACCTGAAGTGACTGAAGAAGATGTGAAATACGTCCTGGCAGCTGTGAATCACATGTTTCCAAAGCTAGATCTGATTCCAGAAGATGTAGAATCGTCATGGGCTGGATTGCGACCCTTGATTCATGAGCAAGGTAAGTCACCTTCTGAACTCTCGCGAAAAGACGAAATTTTCAACTCTCCCACAGGACTCATTTCTATCGCTGGGGGGAAGTTAACGGGATACCGTAAAATGGCTGAACGACTGGTAGATTTGGTTTACGAGAAACTCCATCTACCCAATAAAAAGTGCAACACCGACAAGATTCAAATTTTGGGCGGAGATTTCAAGAATTACACTCAAGTTCAAGAACTGATCTATCAGATTTCTGATGAATTCCCGCAGCTCCTTTCAAACCGGCATGAAGCGGAATACCTAGTTTACAATTACGGTACTTTTTCAAGAGAAATTTCACAGATTGCGGCTGAGTTGAAAGAGGAGGGAGAACTCGCGATTATTTTGGCTGAAGCGGAATACACCATAGCCAACGAAATGGTAGAGTCGGCCGTAGACTTCTTCAACCGTCGAACCGGTAGATTGTATTTCAATATCGACTCCGTAAGGAAGTATAAGGAAGAAGTGATTGATTTTATGGCAATTCGCTTGGACTGGAGCGCTGAACGAAAATTGAACGAAATGAACCTGGTTGAAGCCGCTTTAAATCGGGTTTCAGGTTTCGGCTCGAAAAAGAAAACAGAATCCCAATGAAGAAGAGAAAGCATTTGGTCATCTTGTCAGGAGCGGGTATGTCTGCTGAAAGTGGAATTCCAACTTTCAGAGGTGCCGGTGGATTGTGGGAAGGGTATCGAATCGATGAGGTGGCGACTCCCGGTGCTTGGGAGAAGGATTTTAAACTGGTATTGGAGTTTTACAACCAACGCAGAAGGGCTGTCTTGGATGCCAATCCCAATCGTGGGCATGAAATTCTAGCTGAATTGGAGGATGATTTTGACATCAGCATTGTCACTCAGAATATTGATGATTTGCATGAAAGGGCAGGTTCTAGCAATGTTATTCATCTTCACGGGGAGATCGTGAAAGCTAGGAGCACTGTAGATCCAGAATTGATTTACAAACTAGAATCTTCCGAAATTGAAGTGGGCGATTGCTGTGAGAAAGGCTCCCAGCTCAGACCTCATATCGTGTGGTTTGGTGAAGAAGTTCCGATGATAGATGCCGCAGCAGAAATTTGTGCGCGAGCGGACTTTTTGGTTGTGGTTGGAACTTCGCTACAGGTTTATCCCGCCGCGGGATTGATTCATGCTGCTCCACTTGATATTCCGAAATTTATTGTTGATCCTAACATCCCCCAAAACACCGGAGTGCAAAATCTAAAAGCCATCGCCGCATCAGCTTCAACTGGACTTCAACAATTGAAAGAATTGCTTTCGGAGTTTGATGATTGAGTTGAATTAATAACTCAGTCCGAAAAACTGCAAAAGGATAGTGAGGTCTAGAGTATTAACAGCCCCATCATCATTCACATCTCCAACACAAGCACTTCCTGTACAACCAAATCCACTGAGTAAAGCCATCAAGTCCCCGGTGTTCACGGCCATATCACCATTGAAATCGACATCCGCCGGTCCAAATTCCTGATCATGAGTGAAAGTATGGTTGTATGTTGTACCATATTGACCATCCGCGTCTTTAAATCGAATGTAGAATTCAAAAATTCCATAGCCGGGATCAAATTCCGAAAGAGGAATGATGAGATCACCATCAAAATCAGAGTCAGCAGTTATGTCAACTTGGGTGCCGTTTCCGTAACCCGGGTCTACATCAAAGAAATACTCATACGAGACTAAATTGGGTCGAGGAGCTGGGTCTGCTTCGATCACAATTGTTGAAGTGAAAGTAGCGCTATAGAAACCATTTTCATCTCTAGCTCGGTAGCCAACGTCGTAGACTCCCGGGCTAGTTCCTTGAGCAAGTGCAAGGGCCGTCCAGCTGAAAAACACGTCTGGATCAGCGTTGATGACCTGAGTGCCTAATCCATATCCTGGATCTTGACCGATGAAAAACTCAATGGCGGTGATGTTAGGAGTGGTTGTGGGCGGGAGCAAGTTGAAATCTGTTGTGACTGGAACACTGAAAACACCTTCACTATTTAATGCTCTAACTCCTAAAATGTGCGATCCCGGCAATAGGCTGCTGATATCGGCATTTACAGTAATTCCCAAGTTCGGTAGATTGCTGGTGAAATTGACAGGAAAACCACCTCCAATGCCTGGGTCGGCATCAAAGAAATATTCCAGCCCATCTACAGCGGAGCTGCCACCATTAATAGCAATGCTAAACAGCAGACCCTCATCGAATTCAACATCATTGGGTGCGAAAAGATTTGTGATTACCGGTTGAGCCATTGATTCATGATAAATCAATGCCAAGCAGAGAATTCCTAAAATCCGGATGTGTTTTTTCAAAGAGAATTTCATCCGATTTATTTATGAGATTTCACCTTAACCGTTACCTGCAATCCACTTGTAGTCGTACCAGTTGTACCTCCTGAATAGAGGAATATTGATGGAATAGGGGGCATTCCAGATTTTATGTAAGGACCAACTCCACCAAATATGCCAATATCATTTCCGCCAGTACCGGCTCCCTTCAGAACATTCGTTGGCCAGGGGTTCAGCTCGTACCTTCCGTCTCTGCTTGTTGTTAGGTTAAAACTGAAAAGGGTATCAGGCATGCTTGCCGCAAAGGGAGCAAGGCTTAAATCTTGATTTGTAGGACTTGGATAAAAGGACATGAAGCCCGTGTTCGCCGCATTGTGATCGACAATCAAGTTCGATGAAGTGACGGTATTGATGGCAGCATCGTGGAAGTAGTTGTTCTGAACGGTCATATTTTTTAGCTCCAACCGAGGTGCACCGAAGAATACATTATTGACAACAACTCCAGTGCCGTTTACCACTTTTATCATGAAGTCCGTAATCAATCCACTAGTGCTTTTAAATAGATTGTTGCTTATGTTAGCACCAATCCCATCAATCATTCTCATTATAACAGGAGAGGTTGACTCAATAAAGTTTTTCTTCACTTGAACTTGAGAAGGGGCACCAACGGTTCCAATCACAACATCCCCGAGAATATGACAGCGCTCCAAAGTGCATTTGTCACCGTTAAGCACAGCAGCATTCATAGTGAAGCCAGAAACAATGACCCCATTCGTCCCCGATTCAATCGTAAGCGTATCTATAATTGACTTGCGCAAATCTGCATGTGTGCTGTCGTTGTCTGCTAAAAAATAACCGGTACCGTATATGACTAGCTTCTTATTCACCGCGACATCGCCATAGCTGATGTCTGAATTCTCAACAACGATTGTATCACCAGGGGCTGCAGCAGCGATGGCAAGAGCGAGGTCAGTAAAAGGAGCAACAAGTCCACTGTTGTTCACTCGGTGACGAGTTTGTGAATGAGCATCGATGCCAATACATAGGCATATCAACAGTGCAAAAAATGAGAGGTTCCGGGTCATAGTTAATTGCTTGAGTATGCAATATATAGATTCTATCCACATAAAAATATACTGTGGATAAGTGTCATAAAAACGGAAGAGCTCAAAACTTACTTAGACGCTGAGAGTCAGAATGCAATGGGAAAGGGGATAAAGCCGTTTTAAACGTTTAAATATGGATAGGCTTCGCAACGAAATCCTAATGCATATTCTTGGTCAATGCCGCAAAGAATTTCGATGAGGGCAACAAGTTATTGCTGGGATCTGCGTATTCCGCTTTGAATCCTTCAACAAAATACATGTCAAGCATTCCTTTGTTCTTGGCTGCCACCTCACCCCGGTGACTGAATTCAAAGTACTGCTCGGCAAGCGCTTTAGTTTGTGCCGATACATTCACCCGATTTACCTCGCCGCTGCTTTCCATTCTAGAGGCAATGTTCACGGTGTCTCCCCAAATGTCATAGGCGATTTTCATCTTTCCAACCACACCCGCGATAAGGGGGCCAGAGTGAATTCCGATGCGAAGATTCCAGGGTTTTTCACCGGACTCAGCCCGCTCTTCATTGAGCTCTGCCGCTAATTGCAGCATGTGGAGTCCAAAGCCAGTAAGCAAAACGGCATGGTGGGGATTGGACGATGGAATTCCGCAGGCACACATATAAGCATCTCCAATCGTCTTTATTTTTTCCACCGCATATTCTTCAGCAGTCTCATCAAAAGCTTGGAAATACAAATCCAAGGTTTCAATTAGTTCTTGAGGAGTAATTGACTCTGAAAGTCCTGTGAATCCTTTGAAATCTGAGAAAAGCACTGAGGCTTGCTCGTAATTCTTGGTACTCGCCGTTCCAAAAGTTTTCAGTTCTTCGGCTGTCTCGGCAGGTAAAATATTCAAGAGCAACCGTTCTGATTTGTCTTTTTCCTCTACCAATTCAGAAGTCCTTTGTTCCACCTTTTCTTCCAAGACTTCCTTATCTCTTTCCAGCTGCCTTACCCTCCACTTGTACAAAAGAAATAGCAGGTAGATGAATACCAAAACGGCAATGGCAATGAACCAAGTGGTCTGCCAATATGGAGCTGTGATGCTGAATTCGAAAGTCGCAGGCTCTGACCATACACCGGATTGATCTCTCGCTCTTACCTCAAAAACGTAGTTTCCGGGAGGTATTCTATTGAATTCTACTTTTTCATCGTTGCCGACATCGGCCCATTCGTCCTCAAGATTTTTCAGTCTGTGCTGATATTCAATTCCACCTTGATTGTTCCAAGAGCTCCCCAAATAATGAAAGCTAATTTTGTTCTGCTCATGACTGAGGGATAGGCCTAATGGCAGATAATACCAAGAGTCAAGGCTGTCAATTTTTATATAATCTTCCCAAAGCGATGACCAATACGAGGACTTTTTAAAGGTGGTAGGTTCGCTTACTTTTTTCGACCAAATTGTTCTTTTTTCTTGGAGCAATCCAACATCTTCAATGTGGATGAGGGGGAGGATAGACTCACCCTTTTCGTTTTCTGGGATGTATTCCAAGAGATACTTCTCAGTTGGCCACCAGATATGTTCTTTGCTGTCTCTCAAAACCCTTCCAGAAGTGGCTTGTACACTTCTGATGCCGTCACTTCTCTCTAATTTTCTAATGCTGAAATCATTTTCTGATTCCGTGATATGCATCAATCCTGTGGATGTTCCCAACCACATTCCTGTCTCGTCGTGCTGAAGTGCATAAACCTGGGCTTTATCGATGGATGGGAGATTCACCCTTTCAGCCCTGAATTGATTGTCTGAGGAATTAATAATTCTACCAAGTCCTTGGGCTTCAAGCGCTAGCCAGATTTGTCCTTTGGAATCTGCATCTATAAAATTGACGACTGCCGCACGCAATCCTTCCGATGAATTTACCTTTTCCAATTGTTTCGCCTTGCTGTCTGGACGGTACCGCCACAATCCTTCCCCATCGGTTCCAATCCACAAATTGCCTGATTCATCCAGGTACAAATCCCAAAGCTCGATTCCATAAAGCTCTTCATGACTGATGTGTTCTGTTGTTCCATCGGGATTAATCTTCAGTAAGCCATCATAACCACCGGCATAAATTGTCCCGTCATCATCTTGCTCCAAGCATAAAAATCGATTCCCATGATTCCCCTGGTGATTCCAAAATCTAAGATTCTCGCCTTTCAATTCAACCACTCCCTGACCGTCGGTAGCCAGAACCAAGGCGCCATTGTTCAGGGGCAAAATCGCCCAAATATTTTTTTGTTTGAGGGAGGATGGACTTGGATAGGGCTGAAAATTCAAGCCGTTTTTTATGTAGAGTCCACCGCCTTCTGATGCCAGAATCACCCGGCCATCGTTCAATTCTGAGATTGCAGAAACACTTTCTGGAACCCCATTTTCTTTGTGGTAGTTCTGGAAAATCCATTGCTCCAGACACATCAATCCGCCCCCAAGTGATCCCAGCCAAACGTTTGATTCTCTGTCTTTTGTCAGGCATTTTATTCGCTCACTCACCAATCCTTCGGCATTGCCCAAATGAATAAGTTCTTCTCCCTCAAGTATGCTTACTCCGTTGAAATTACTACCGAACCACAACTTTCCAGAGACTTCTAGAATTTCATAAATCTGTTTTGGAAATTCTGGATGATTACGCAAAATAATTTCGGGTGACGATTGATCGAAGCTGACCAGTCCATTGTTTGTTGCAGCCCAAATTATTCCTTTGCTGTCCTCGAACAAATAGCGAATAGTGCCATCGGGCAGGGGATCGGTTGATTCGGGGCTCCAAACATCCATGCTCAGACCTTCAAATCGGCACAGTCCAGCTTTTACTAGTCCAACCCAGAGGGCATCCTGACTATCCTCCAGCAAACACCACACCTTAAGATTTGGCAAGGAAGCATTCAGGGAAGATGCTTTAAATCCATCGCGTTCCAGTTCAATGATTCCTTCTCCATTCAGTCCCGCCATCATTTTTCCTTTTGGGGATAGGTAGAGGCACATGATATGATCACCTGGGAATCCAGAATTCTCGTTGTAGGTATAGAAGCATTTCCCGTCGTAGCGAACCAATCCACCACCAAAAGTGGCAAACCAAAGCTGCCCGTCAGCATCTTCAGAGATCTCCATGATCATGTGTCCACGGAGTACATCAATGTCATCGAAAGATTCTAGCTGTCTGCCGTTGTATCTCAACACCCCGCCAATCATCAGTCCCAACCAAATATCACCGCGGCTGTCCTCGAACATCGAAACGATTTCCAGGTTCGGAATCTCTTGATCTTCGCCCAAAACTTTGAAGGTCAATAACCCGGTTGGACTGTAATCTAAGGCTGCGATTTCTCTCTTGACCGTTTCGGGGTAGCAGATGGTAGTGTCGGCAACCCAGGATTGCAAGTCTGACTGGGCATTGGCCCAGGTAACAAGTAAGCACAGCAGCAGTGTTGTATATAGTTTAGTTTTCAATCCGTCGCGAATTCGAACCTAAGTTAAAAATGTTATGGGTTTATAGGATGAAATGGATGAATTGAATTGGATTTTGCTCCATAGCCCAGGGTTTAAACCCTGGGCTATGGCAGGAATTCTAGGTATTCAGGAATTTCCAAAATCCCTTTAAACGTTTAATAGAGCGATGAATCTTTGGGTTTTAATGAAATGATTTTGATTTAATCGAGAAATCCCCGGCTCGTTCGACAGCCCCCGATTTAAACCGAGGGCTATGGCACGGTGATTCCCGGGAATTTCGAATTTTAAAAACCCATCAATCGCGGAAACATCAATAGCCACGATAGAATTTATGGCCTAAAGGGAGGCACTAATTTTATGAATCTTCTTATGCTAATCATTAGAAGTATTAATGTAATAACTGCAAGTCATAAGTGATTAGTTATCTATTTTTGTAAAAATTCAAAAAATGAAAAATATATTCAATAATCTATTGCTTTTCATTGTAGCTGCCTCTTTGGCAAGTTGTGTTACTATTCGACAAGGAAATGTAGGTGTAAAACGAACTACCGGAAAGATTGATCAGAATATTATGGAGCCGGGAGCGCGTTTGTATAATCCGATTGCTACCAAAATGATTGTCGTTCCTGTGCGAACTGAGAATATCGAAGTCACCTTGCAGCTTCCATCCAAAGAAGGTCTAAATGTGAGAGCCGATATTTCTATTCTGTATCATATTGAAAAGAGCAAGGCAACTCAAATAGTAGCTGAGATTGGAATGGAATATGAGGCAACATTAATCCTTCCAGTTTTCAGAGCTTCAGCTGCCGATGTTACCGCGAAATATATGGCTAAGGATATGCACACGGGTAATCGCTTTGGCATTGAAACGGCTATCAAAGAGCAAATGATGAAAATTATTGGTGAGCGGGGATTTGAAATTGAAGCAGTTTTGATGAAGAGTATTCAATTGCCGGAAGGGCTTTATAGAGCTATCGAAGAGAAACTTCAAGCGGAACAAGATGCTCAGCGCATGGAGTTTGTTTTACTGAAGGAAAGACAGGAGGCTATGCGAAGAACCATAGAGGCCGAAGGAATACGAGATGCGAATAAAATTATTTCTGAAGGATTAACGCCACAGATTATTCAATATAAAACAATTGAAGCCTATCGGGAGCTCTCAAAATCTCCAAATGCAAAGCTGATTATCGGCAATGGTCAACAACCAATTTTACTCGAGCCTTGATTGTTGGCTTGGATGAGTTTCATTAAGATCTTGAGATTAGTAATCAGTCAATGGCGAGTTAAGAGCGAGGAAATATGTTGAAGAATTTTTTAGGCAATAGTCCAAAATGGTTTAAAGCTACCATAATCGGTTTTCTGGTTATAAATGTGATTAGCTTATACGCTTTAGGGCCTGTAATAACGGCCTGGCTTTTTATAGGAGAATTCATTTTTACCCTGGCTATGGCCTTGAAGTGTTATCCGCTTCAATCGGGTGGACTGCTGGCCATTCAGGCCTTACTTTTAGGGCTAACAACGCCAAATACGGCGTATATGGAGGTGAATCAAAATCTGGAAGTGATTCTGCTTCTCGTTTTTATGGTTGCAGGAATTTATTTTATGAAACCCCTGCTCATGTTTATCTTCAGTAAGGTTTTCATTAAAATCAAATCCAAACTTCTTCTTTCACTTCTTTTCGTTTTTTTATCTGCGGTTCTATCTGCTTTTTTAGATGCCTTAACGGTAATGGCCGTATTAATAAGCGTGTCAGTTGGATTTTATGGCGTATATCATAAAATCCAATCTGGACTAGACGATTTAAATGAAAATGAAATTTTAGATAAGGATGAATTAAGTGGAGAAACTCTAATTCAATTCAGAAGCTTTTTGAGAAGCTTAATCATGCATGGTGCAGTGGGAACGGCACTTGGCGGAGTGTGCACTATTGTTGGAGAACCTCAAAACTTACTAATAGGTGAACGCATGGGCTGGGATTTTGCCGAATTTTTCTTGAGAATGGCGCCCATCACTATTCCCGTTTTCTTTTGCGGTTTGCTTACCACTTTGGTGTTAGAGTTAACAGGCTGGTTTGATTTTGGAGCCAAGCTCCCTAGCGCTGCGCGACAAATTATTAGTGCATATATCGATGAGGAAGATGCTAAAAGAAAATCTAAGGAAAAATATGCTTTATGGGTTCAAGGCATAGCAGCTGTATTGCTAATTCTTAGTCTTGCTTTACATATTGCTCCAGTAGGATTTATTGGATTGGGCTTGATCATTTTCCAAACAGCATTCATAGGTATAACCGATGAACATGCTTTGGGCCATGCCTTTGAAGAAGCTCTTCCATTTACAGGGCTATTGGTTGTGTTTTTTGTGATTGTGGCCATGATTCATGACCAGCACCTGTTCTCCCCAATTATTGAATGGGCATTGCAACAAAATCTAGATGATCAACCCAGTCTCTTTTATGCTGCAAATGGAATTTTATCTGCAATCAGCGATAATGTTTTTGTAGCGACTGTCTATATAGGAGAAGTAGATAGGGCTTTTCAAAGTGGGGTTATTGACAGAGCTCATTTTGAAAAATTAGCTATTGCAATTAACACGGGAACAAATTTACCGAGCGTTGCTACTCCAAATGGACAAGCGGCATTTCTATTTTTATTGACTTCTTCTGTGGCTCCATTAATTGGATTATCCTACGGGAAAATGGTTAAAATGGCTTTCCCATATACCGTTGTGCTTGGATTGGCGGGACTCTTGGGAGTTATTTACTTCTTGTAAGTCAAGCCTTCCTTTATTGCCACTAGAACAACCTTTGACTTGAATGAGACACTGAATTAACTCCTTATCTTTTTCAAATTTCAACGGTTAAATTTACACTTCATCAGTTGTTCTAATTTTCAGGAGTACTTGAGTGTTTCGATCAATGGTTTAGATGGAATTGGCTTTGTTCGAACGTGTTTTTAGTATCACATCGTTGTGTTCTGGCGAAAGATGATAGTAGGAAATTCCCTTTCTTTCTGTTCTATGATTCTGTTCTATGATTCTGTTCACTGATGAGAGTAGAACGGTCATTCGTTTTGCACTCTTCTGCTCAATTAAGGGCTGTAATAACCGGCTGCAGGGTGATTCCCGGCAATCACTCCGCCGTGTCGATTGTTTAGCATTGCGGTAAGGCTCATAATTGGTAGATTTTAGTTGTTCAGGTTCACTCCGATCTGCCTCAATTTCATAAAAAGGTGTGGCATTGTAACTATCAAACTATAAATCGTGGAAAAGAAGATGAATTGCAAAAGGCGGGGAGAAGGAGAGGTATGATAATTTTGAGTATTTTCAGAATATTAAAAGAGCTTGGATGGTCGAAGCATGAATTATGATGGATATAATAGCAATAGGTTTATCCGCCAATAAAACGTAATACTTTTATTCCTACGTTGTGGCTAATTTGAAAAAATAAAAATGGAAGTACTATTTCACGGCATATTTTCGATTTTTAAGCTTGCCTTGCTTGGATGTATTTATGCGACCTTGACTTTACTTTCATTTCGAATAATCGGACTTTTAAAACCAACTTCATGGTTTAACAGGGTTTCAAAAAAGAAAATCAAATTTTGGTTTAAATCAGGTGCTTTAATTTCAGTTGGACTTGTAGTGTTTTCCTCGACACATTGGGGAAATCATGGACTTGGAGACTTTGCTACAATACCCTTGAGACATGGTAAAGTTGTAAACCAAATAAACGGAACACAGGCATTTATTGATATTGAGTATCAATACGGAGACCTTTTTATCGGAGATTTTGCAAAGACCTCAGATTATGTTGTTGGGAAAACAGAAACTAGCCCTGTTGACGACCCAAGAGACTATTTTGCTTGGAACTTAAAAACCAATGAAGTCACCTATTTTGACACGAAGGAAGAATTCGAAGCATATTCCGAAATGAACAACCTTCCAAAATCAAAAGAATTTAAATCGTTTTGGGAACATTATAAAGCCTTTTGGAATGGATGGCGATTTTGGACACTATTATGATAAGAAATTAAAAAAAAAAACTAGCCACAACAATTAAGCTCTAATGAGGCGCGGTAGGGCCGCGGTTCTTTGGAGCACATGTTGCACTCTTCCTTCGGTGACGGCACTGACATTCAGCTATGGGGATTCAATAGAGTTTGTACTTTCTAAAA
>Ga0222689_1000191_pt1 | contig 25305 bp, 27 predicted proteins | sample AntAcemetage1231_FD_179838 | JGI IMG/M metagenome (GOLD analysis project Ga0222689, IMG submission 179838) | Saline water microbial communities from Ace Lake, Antarctica - #1231 | ecosystem: Environmental > Aquatic > Non-marine Saline and Alkaline > Saline | place: Antarctica: Ace Lake...
GAAACCTGAAGCGTGCTGCTGCTACTTTTTTTAAAATCTTACTCATAATATGTTATTTTTATGAGTGTATACTGAATTTGCGGGAAGCTGTTACTTTAGCTACCGCAGGTTGAGTGCAACATGATGTAAAATGCATTAAAACACATTTTACACAAACCGTTACTCAAAACATAACTTAATAATTAAAAAAAAATAGGATGAAAATACAGTTTAATACCGATAAAAACATCGAAGGCACAGCAGATCTAGAAAATTTTGTGTCTGAAAAAATCAGCAGTGCCTTGAAACACTACATCGACAAAATTACTCGCATTGAAGTGCATCTTTCAGATCAGAACGCTGATAAAGAAGGCAAAGACGATATACAATGTAAGATTGAAGCAAGAATAGAAGGTGTACAACCTGTCGTGGCCGTTAGTAAAGGTGATTCAAAAGAGAAAGCACTTAATGATGCCATTGACAAAATTAAGGCGAGTGTAGCCTCTATTATTGGAAAGATGAAAAATAAATAGAGACTCGGCTACAAAGGGTAAAATCATAGCCACACTCCATGATAGTAATGCTTTTTATCCGAGTTGTTGTGATTCAATATGACGAAGGTCTAACCAATGATGAATTTCTGTATAGGGCAGCGTAAAGAAAATGTCTGCTAGACATTTTTATCGAATGAGCCAGCCTGCCGTGGTTGAAAATAGTACGAATCTATGATTAAATTATTCAGAAGCGTCAGACAAAAATTACTGACTGAAAACAAATTCAGTAAGTATCTGATTTATGCTATTGGTGAAATTCTACTAGTGGTTATTGGAATTTTGATTGCATTGCAGATTAATAATTGGAACGAAGTTCAAAAGGGTAAAATGAAAGCTACCACTATTTTGAAGGAAATTCGTTCTGATATGTTTAAAGATTTAGAGTTAATCGAAGAATTAAAACCTTATTGGGGAAGAGAGATTATCTACTTTAAAAAACTTTTGCCTTCATTCAATCCCCATGAAGAAATAGCTTCCTTTGCAGGCCTAGATACTAGTAGCAAAATTGCTTATTCGGAGTTATTTGGATATGATATGCCCTTTCGGTCAAACACAAGTGCCTATGATGCAATGATTGCTGATGGTAATTCAGACCTTATATTGAATGACTCCTTATATTCAAATATTCAAAGGTTCTATACTTTTAATGCACCTACCAATGAAAATCTTTTTGAAATCTTGAGACAGGTTTCATCGGATTTAAATTATAAATATGCACATATATTAACCTACAAACCGTATGAAAATATTAGTGATCTAACTGATGAAAATTTAATTGCTGATCTTAATATTTATTTTCAATCAAAGAATTTCTATTATTGGAGAACATTTGTCATAAACCAAGATTGCCTGGTAGATATTATTTCTCAAATTGACAAAGAATTAGAGCAATAGCTGCTAAAAAAATATCGAAAGCACAGCAAAGAACTGAGCTAAAAAAACAAGCTCGAGGTCAAATTTATTTCCCTCCTATTTACCCACAATTACAGGGCTTTACATTTAGAAATTTCGGAGCCAAAGGTGCTTTTCACTCCTCCTTCTGCTACAGCCCCTGGTTTGTGCCATAGCCCCCCGGTTTAATCAGTGGGCTTCGGAGGTTAGTGGCGATAAATTCCCTAACTTCATCCATTGAATAAATCTTTATTGGAAAGTACAATATCTACCGACTTGCATCCACACTTCGACTGGCTCAGCACAACGCTTGTAAACAGTCTCTCTAAGCCTACAGAACTTATTGCAATGAAAGTAGAAGAAGCCGAGGGATTCTTGTATTGATGAGTTGACGACTCAACGACTCAAGCATATATGAGTCTCAATCCACGCTTCATTCTTTCTGGTTTATACTTTAAATAAATTGAGGGATAAGCTAAAGATTTGTATAGTGCTTATGTATCCGATAGGATTTTACGGCACCAAACGCGGAACATTGTATGCGATTTGAAAAAATCACGACAAATGAAATATGAAAGACATATTAATCGACTTAAAGTCCGAAAGTAACTTTGCATTTGGGAAATTATACCAAGACAATTTTGGTAAAATTTCAAATTTTGTACAAAACAATAGCGGAAGCCAAGCCGATGCAGAAGACTTGTTTCAAGAAGCTATGATGGTGCTTGTCGAAAAACTTCGTCAAGACAATTTTCAACTCACAGCTTCAATGGGTACTTATGTCTATGCCATTTGTAAGAATCTGTGGTTTAAAAAACTTCGAGACAAAAACTTTGAGTTATCTGTAGATGAAGTGCAATCTCTTGATTTTCTGACATCAATAAATGAGTCAATAGAGCACGAAAAGTCGTACTTAGAAAAGCTGAAAGGATACCTCATTGAAATAACCGACCATTGTAATAGACTCATCCACGACATTTTTTATAAAGAAAAAGCTATTGAGCAAATCCAAAAAGACTACGGCTACTCAACACTCCATAATGCTCAAAATCAAAAACATAAGTGCGTAGAGCAAATCCGAAAGGTTAAAGAAAAACAAGAAATTTCAAAAAAAGATTTTTGACTTGGGTGATTATTTGAAATCTTAGGTATAAAGGTACAGATAGTTCATTTTGACTATCACAACTTTTACTTCTTAAAACCATGATTTCAACAATCAAAACAATGCTTTTCGCAGTAGTTATTACCGCATTGAGTGTGATATCTGTAAACGCACAAGATGCAACAATGTGGAAAATTGACAAGTCCCACACTTCAGTTAATTTTTCAATCAATCATTTCTTCTCTTCCGTTCCAGGAAAATTCACCGGCTTTGACGGAACGATACATTTCGACCCGAACAATTTAAAGGGAAGTAAAGCAGAAATTTCTGTATCAATCAACAGCCTAAATACCGATGACACTAAGCGAGATGAACACGTGAAATCAAAAGATTTCTTTAATGCCGATGCTTATCCAAAAATGTCTTTTAACTGAACCAAATTTGAGAAAAAATCTGAAAAGGAATATTTGATTCACGGAAAATTGACTATTAAGGATGTGACTAAAGATGTAGTGCTTCCAATGAAAATTACAGGTGAGATGGAACATCCTATGATGAAAGGAACAATCATTTTGGGAGTGGTAATTGACACGACAATAGACAGAACAGAATACGGAGTTGGCACGGGAGATTGGGCAGCAACAATGGTTGTAGGCGATGAAGTGCGCATTCATATTCCGATGGAGTTAAACCGAATGAAATAATGAAAGCAATAATTAATAGTATGCTGGCAATTTTTTGTTTCTCTTGTACACCCAATGTCGATGCTCAAATACCTGAAAAAGCAGAAGATATTTCACCTTTGCTTATAGGAGAAACATTACCTAAAGCCAGCTTTCAAAACACCGCGGGTGATTTTATAGACTTGAGTGCTATTTTAGAAGAAAGACCAACTGTGTTGGTTTTTTACCGAGGTGGATGGTGTCCGTACTGCAATCTGCAATTATCCGGATTGGTTGAAATTGAAGAGGACGTTTTAGCTCTTGGATATCAAATCGTAGCCATAAGTCCAGACGACTTTAACAATTTGCAAAACACAGTAGAAAAAGACAGTATAAAGTACAAATTGTACTCGGATCCTTCTGGTAAATTCATTCAAGAAATAGGGATTGCGTTTAGCACACCGCTAATGTTGAAAGGATATATCGCCACAAAAGGTCAAAAAGGAGAAACGTCAGCTGTGATGCCCGTTCCTACAGTGATGATTGTAAATAAGGAAGGCATTATTCAATTTGAATACATAAATCCAAATTACAAAGAACGAATTAGTGGCGAGATGCTTTTAGCAGTATTACAATCGATTAAGAAATAAAAACATGAACTATAGAATTCAACTATCACCTTTTGCAGGAATCATCGTTACAGCCGTGATGACTGTAGTGATGATAGTAGCACCAAAAATGTTACCGCCGCAAATGCTTGAGGGAATGGTAAGAATTCCAGTTGTAGTAGCTTAGGTAGTACTCTTCGTGATTGGAGATCTTGTTGTTCGTGCAAATAATTATTTGCCCATGTTTAAATACAAAATCAATGTTGTTTGGCTAAAAAGGCAATCAAAATCATTACATCAAAAAGTAGTTCCATGCACATTATAAAAGAAAACGTTTTAAATCTAGAAGAGCTAAATGAATTCTTAGCACGTCTCCCTGAAAAAGAATTCACAAAGAAAGTGGAGCTGCTAGGAGGCTCTACCATAGGACAACACATCAGGCATATCTTGGAGTTTTACATCAGCCTAAAAAATTGCAAAACAGGTGAGATCTGCTACGATGACAGAATTAGAGACAAGAGGCTAGAAAATGAGCTGCTTTTCGCACAGCATTCTATAGAAACTCTGATTGTAGAACTTTTAAAAATTGATGAGGACCAACAGCTATTCGTCAAAGCGAATCACAGCTTAGCGCAGGACTTCGTCTCACATTTGAAGAGTTCTTTGTTCCGAGAATTGGCATATGCTTTAGATCATTCAACCCACCATTTGGCAATTATAAAGCTAGCTTTAAAAGCAGAAAATGTGATTTTAGATCTTCCTCCAAATTTTGGTATTGCTCCGTCAACCGTAAGACATAAGCTATGTGCACAGTAAGTTTAATTCGTAAATCAGACAATACCTTAGTGCTCACTTCCAACAGAGATGAGCACGTCTTGCGCGAAACATTGCCTTTGGCTATGGAAACCATAGGCCGAGAAAGGGCTTTTTATCCGAAAGATAGAAATGCTGGAGGCACTTGGATTTCCGCGACAGAATCTGGACGCTTTTGTTGCTTGTTGAATGGCGCTTTTACGAAACACGATCGCAAAGAATCGTATAGAAAAAGTCGTGGTTTAATTTTATTGGAGGCCTTTACGTATACTGATTTTAAAGCTTTCACGGAAGAAATTGATCTTGACGAAATAGAGCCGTTTACGCTTTTGAGCATCGAAGTAAAAGACGCTGTTGTAGTTTCTGAATTGCGCTGGGACGGACATAAAAAGCATTTCAAGAGAAGAGACGAAAATGAGCCACACATTTGGGCATCGGCAACACTTTACCCAAAAAATATACGTGAAGAACGAGAAAAATGGTTTGAGGATTTCTTGAATAATGATCCCTCTCCTAGCGAAAAGAACATCTTACAATTTCACGCAACCACACACGGCAATAAGCTTGAAAATGATATTGTAATGCGTCGAGGTAACGGATTACAAACCGTAAGCATAACGCAGCTCGTTATTGATATGAGCAGTTTTTCTATGCGATACAAGGATCTTGTTAAGAATGAAGAACAGGTGATTTTAAAAGAAATAAAAAACACTTTCCAACATGCATAATGGATTCGCTATAGCATTGGCATGGCCAGAAACTTTGTGTAAGCAAACAGGTGCTTGGTACGAAGGAGTGATGAAAGCATTCAATTTTAACCAGAATGGTTATTACAAAGTTGGCCACGCAGCTATTGTTCTGGTTGATGACAAAACCCAAACTTGCCATTATTTTGATTTTGGGAGATACCATACTCCACATGGTTTTGGTCGGGTGAGAAGTGCATTTACTGATCATGATTTGACAATAAAAACGAAAGCTGTTTTAAGCCCTGATAAAACTCAAATTACAAATATCAATGCTATTTTATCAGAGCTGTTCTACAATCCATCTACCCATGGATCGGGTGAAATATTCGGGACGTCTACATCTCTTAACTTCGAGAAAGCACTTGAATTTATTTTGGAATTGCAGCAAAAGGAATTTATCGCCTACGGCCCTTTTGTACCCAAGGGAACCAACTGTTCTCGCTTTGTGTGCAGCGTGCTTAAAAATGCCAAAATTAATAGGACAGCAAAATTGGCTTTGCAATTTCCTGCAACTGTTAGTCCAACGCCAATGTGGAATTTAACTGCATTGGGACAAAAAAAGTACAGCTATGACGGTGTAAATACGGAGTCAATTTTTGAAAATCGACAAATTGAAAATCAATGGCAAACGACATGATTGAACTACCCAAAACATTGAAAGCACCTGCATTGCCAATTAGCCTCTCGGGAGATGCGAAATGGTTGGCAGGAGAAGGCGCGGGCTCGTGGTTTGTAATAGAGAAAGGAAGATTACCGCATATTTTTAATGTGTCGCGTTTTTCGCCAGGCGGCCTATTGGAGTGTTCAGCTGAGTTTAATTCTGCCACTGAAATAAACGTGAATGCAGCATTTGAAATTACCTACCCTGCTCATTGCGCAAAGATTACAATCCTGCAAGGAAACAAGAAAATAACCGTCAATCGCACTTCATTTTAAATCACATAATTAATAACGAGTTAAACACAGAACACAATGAAAATATTAGCAGCACTCGGAGTCGTGTTTTTAGCTTTAGTCTTTATTAGAGCTGCGGTAAACAAGACAACCGTAAAAGACGAAGGAAAAGGCATTCAGTTTTTTCAGGGCACTTGGGACGAAGCGCTCGAGCTCGCCAAAAAAGAAGATAAACTTATTTTTTTAGACGCTTACGCTAGTTGGTGCGGCCCCTGCAAAAGAATGGCCAGTCAGACGTTTGTGAGTACAGAAGCCGGTAATTTTTACAACGAAAATTTCATCAACGTAAAAATGGATATGGAAAAAGGCGAAGGACCTACAATAGCACAGAAATACAATGTGCGCTCATATCCGTCTTTATTTTTTATCAATGGAAGTGGCAGCGTTCAATACCAAGCAGAAGGTTTTAGAGATCCATCTTCCCTAGTTAATTTAGGTAAAGAAGCGATTACGCAGTAGATTAAAAACCAAAAACAGTTACAGATGAAAAAGTATAAACTCATAGCGTTTGATAGTCTTCCAGAAAAATCGCCAACGGCCTTTCAGGTCAATGGTTTAGATCTTGTGGCCGTGCGGTTTGGTAATGAAGTTTCTGTATTATATGGTCGATGTCTGCATCGAGGAGCATTAATGGCCGATGGGCACATTGATGGAGCAAACTTGATTTGTGGCGTGCATGGGTGGGATTATCGTTATGACACAGGCGTTTCTGAATATAACAACAAAGAGGTACTTCACAAATTTCACGCAGAAATAGAAGACAATTTCGTGTGGGTGGATGAAGATGAAATCAACGCTTTTCTGGTGAAAAATCCGCAGCCATTTAACAGAGATCAGTATCTCGGTCAGTATGCTGATACGCATCCTGAAGACACAGAACCTTATACAGGGTATATTAAAGAGCTGGCCCAGAATGGCTTGAAAAATTTCGGTCATCATGGTCCATCAGAATCGATGGGGGTGGATAGAAACTCCTTGCCCAAATGGGAGGACATACAATTCTTGCCAGCCCAATTGGCATCACGTCCGTTGTTGGATGAAAAAAATGTAAAGACTTCAGTGGTGATTGGGCCAAAAGCGAAGAAGCCTTTACAGTTGGGCATTCCACTTTTTGTTTCTGACATGAGTTTTGGCGCACTTTCTAAAGAAGCCAAAATATCGCTTTCTAAAGGAGCCGAACTTGCTGGCACCGGAATTTGCAGTGGGGAAGGTGGAATGTTGCCCGAAGAACAAGCCAGTAATTCTAAATATTTCTATGAACTCGCGTCAGCAAAATTTGGTTTTTCGTGGGAGAAAGTTCAGAAGGCACAAGCCTTTCACTTTAAAGGCGGGCAAGGGGCAAAAACCGGAACAGGTGGCCATCTTCCTGGCAATAAAGTAAGCAAAGAAATTGCCGCTGTACGCGGATTAAAGGAAGGCGAAAACGCTATTTCTCCGGCTGCATTTCCAGACTTGATTACTGCCGAAGATTTTAAACGTGTAGCCGAAGAGGTGCGGGAAAAAACAGGGGGCATTCCTGTTGGATTTAAGATTGCCGCCAGCCACATCGAAGCAGATATCGATTTCGTACTAAAAGTTGGCGTAGATTATATCATTCTAGATGGCCGAGGTGGGGGAACAGGATCAGCGCCAAGTATCTTGAGAAACAACATAAATGTGCCAACTATTCCTGCATTGGCGCGAGCCAGAAAACATTTGGATAAAGTTGGCGCTACGGATGTAACACTTGTTATTACAGGAGGCCTTCGCGTTGCCGAAGATTTTGCTAAAGCCATGATGCTGGGCGCAGATGCCGTTGCGGTTTCAAACTCGGCACTCCAAGCCATTGGTTGTTTGGGCATGCGTGCTTGCGCTTCTAACAATTGTCCGGTTGGAATTGCAACGCAAAAAGAAAGTTTACGCCAACGTATTATTATTGAACAATCGGCAAAACAGTTGCACAACTTCTTTTCAGCCACCACAGATTTAATGAAAGTAGTTGCCCGCGCATGTGGTCATGATGATTTTGAGAAATTCAACTTCAATGACTTGTCAACGCTCAATTACGAAATGCACAAAATATCAGGCATTCCTTATGCCGGAATAAACCCATAGAAGACGATGAAGAATTACACAAATACCGACCAACAGCTTCATGTGTTGAGTCAAATCATCACCAAAGCAAACCGCACTTTTGTTCCAAAAAAGGATGACGATAGCCACACGAACTTATCTTTTGATTCGGCCAAAAACTGCATAGAAGGCCGGTGGATAAATTCATCGCAAGGTAAAATTATGCTTAGTCTTAATTTGTCGAGTTTTGGCTTTGAGTGGATTAATGAACAGGAAGAAGTGCTAGAATCGTTTCCAATTGAAGGCCAAACGATAAAACAAATCGAAGACAAAATTGCTGCGGGCTTGTCTATTTTAGATTTGGATAGAGCGGGTTTTACCGATGCGCTTCATTTTGAAATCCCAGTATATTCTTTTGCCGATAAACCAATTCAAGCCATTGCAACGGAAGATTTAACCACCTGGAAAAATTACAGAAAACTCGCCAATCAAGCTTGCTCAAATTTGCTTTCAAAGCTAAATGTAGAGAGCGAGATTCGCATTTGGCCCCACCACTTTGACACAGGCATTTACATAGAACCCACCACAGATCTTGGTCTTGGATTTGGCCTCGCCATGGAAGATAACATGGTGGGCAGCCCGTATTTCTATTATTCTGCCTACGCTTTAAATGGATATAATTTTGAATATCCCTCAAATAATATACTAGCTGTAGGCAAATGGATTGTGAATGAAAATTGGCGAGGCGCGGTTTTATCATTAGTTGATTTGAAAGAAAATGACAGTGAAAAACTAAATCTGTTTGTAACTGAGGTAAGCACATGCTTTTTACAAGGGGCGTAAAAATCACTCTGTTTTTCTTCGTCCTATGCAATTTTGCTTGGGCACAAGACGAAACGGAGTTTCACCAATGCTTGGTTGAGGAGAATTCATTCTCTATAGGTGTGGGTGGCGTGTATTCTTTTGAGCTTGAAACCGCAGGGATCAATGGTCGATTTTATTACAACATCCGTGAAAACATTTGCTTTGGACCCGAATTTTCCTACTTCAAAACTGATGAAGTTGAAGTATTTGACTTTGATGTTGTGGCGCATTACATTTTTGAAACACCGTGGCTGGGCATTTACCCGGTTGCGGGAATAAATTATTCTGTTGAGAATATTTTGCATGTAAAAAGCGAACATGAATCTGAGGCTGGTTTTGGTGTAATCTACGGTTTTGGGATTCACAGAAACATAAATCGCTTTACAATTTTCACTGAATATTCTCGGTTAAATGGCGCCATTAACGATCAGTTTTTAACTCTTGGCGCCATCTACAGATTTAATTTTAAACACGAATAATGGAACTGACATTTGAATTCTGGTATCTGCTTCCCATTTCTATCATAATAGCATCCATTGCGATGAGTAGTGGTATTGGCGGTGCGGTATTTTTCTCGCCACTATTTATGCTCGCTTTAAAATTAGAACCAAATATCGCCATTGGATCTGCCTTGGCTACAGAATTATTTGGTTTCGGAAGCGGATTAGTAGCTTATTACAAAGCCAAATTGATTGACTTTAAACTCGCAAAAAGCCTCTTGGTTTTTTCTGTGCCGGCTGCCATTGTCGGGAGTGTTTATGCCGATGTAATTCCTCCCATAGTACTTAAAACAATATTTGCGGTAGGCCTTCTTTTTATTGGCTATCAATTATTTGCTGCTTGGCGCAAAGAAGAAAGAGAAAAACACGAAGCATTAAATAAGGCCGAATTTGCTTCTAATTTCGAAAGTGAATTGACCGATCAGTCTGGTAAAGTTTATCGTTATACCATTTGTAACCGCAGCATGGGTAAAGGTTTTGCTGCTTTGGGTGGCGCATTTGTAGGAATGATTTCTGTCGGCTTGGCCGAATTGCAAGAATATCATTTGGTTGCTCGATGCAAAGTGCCCACTCCTGTAGCCGTTGGAACTTCAGTATTTGTAGTAGTCATTACAGTGCTTGTTGCTTCTGTTGGTCATTTTTATGCTTTTGCGTTAGAGCCAAACGAGGTGATGAATGAGGTGCTTAACATAATTGTCTTCACCATTCCGGGTGTTGTTATCGGTGGTCAGATTGGTCCAAAACTTCAAAAAATAATCCCCGAAGATAAAATGAAAGTTGCCATATCAATTGCATTTGTCGTCATCGGAATTTTTATGCTTTATACAATTACTCAATAAATGATATTATGATAAATACTCTTCTACTTCTATTGGTTCTCAGCGCTGTAGTCAAAGTTTTTTAGGACTGAAAACAAATGTGCTGCACTCCGGCTGAACTGGAGCTGGTTTTTTTTAGTAATAGTGGGTTTATTTTTTAACTCAGAAAAAAAATAATTAACATGAAAAATTTTGACGCAATAATCATCGGCTCTGGACAGGCAGGCACACCGCTTGTTTTTAAAATGGCTTCTCAAGGTAAAAAAGTAGCCTTTATAGAAAAAGAACATTTAGGTGGCACTTGCTTAAATGTAGGTTGCACTCCAACCAAAACTTATGTTGCCAGTGCCCGCAGAATGTGGGATGCGCATCATGGCGAAGAATTAGGCATTGTTATTCCAAACGGCGCTTATGCTGATTTGAAAAAGATAAAAGCGCGCAAAGATTCCCTCATTCAAAAATCGGTAAGCGGTATTGCTGCTGGGGTAGAAAAGAATGACAACATAACTTATTTTAAAGGGGAAGCTTCTTTTACGGGACACAAAAAAGTATCCGTAGGCAACGAAGAAATTACAGCCGACCAAGTTTTCATCAATGTAGGTGGACGCCCGTTTGTACCCAAGGGTTATGAAGGTGTCCCCTATTTAACAAGCACAACTATTCTAGACTTGGAAGAAATTCCGGAGCATTTAATCATTGTTGGTGGCAGCTATATTGGCTTAGAATTCGGCCAAATGTTTAGAAGATTTGGAAGCCGAGTTACCATAGTAGAAATGGGAGACACCATCATCGGTAGAGAAGACCATGAAACGAGCGCTGCTATTCTGAAATTTTTAAAAGAGGAGGGAATTGATTTCCGTTTGCAAGCAGCTTGCATCACTGCAAATAGTGAAGAAGGAGGAAACATTTCTGTACAAGTGGATTGTAAACTGGGTGGGCCTCCTAAAATTGATGGAACACATGTGCTATTAGCAGTTGGCCGAAAAGCGAATACTGATGCGCTCAACCTAGAAGCTGCTGGAATTAATGCAAACCAAAGAGGATTTATAGAGGTAGATGATTTTTTACAAACCAATGTTCCAGGCGTTTATGCGCTGGGCGATTGCAACGGCAAGGGTGCATTTACGCATACGGCCTACAATGACTATGAAATTGTGGCGGAAAACATGTTTGACAGTAAAAAACGTAAGGTCAGCGACCGCATTACAACCTATAATCTTTTTGTAGATCCGCCATTAGGGCGAGCTGGATTGACAAGAAAGGAAGCTATCGAGAAAGGCTTTAATGTACTTGAATCAAAAAGGGAAATGAGCCGGATTTCTAGAGCCAAAGAAAAAGGCGAAACAAATGGTTTTATGAGTGCAGTAATTGATGCCGACACCAATAAAATTTTAGGCGCTTGCATATTAGGGACCGGTGGTGATGAAATAATCAGCAGCTTGTTAAACATTATGTATGCCGATGCTCCTTACCAAATAATTAGAGACGCGGTTCAGCCGCACCCAACCATTTCAGAGCTGATTCCAACCATGTTAGAATCGTTGGTCAAAGTTTCATAAAGAGAAGATATGACAAGTATTTCAGCAGCACTTCAACAAAACAATTGCTTTCTTCATCTCTCCACGGAAGAGATTAATCAGGTGGCAAACATTTCAAAGTGGGTGGCCTTTCCATCCGAAAGCATTGTGTTTTCAGAATCTCAGCCCTCTCATGCATTTTACATCCTGCTCAAAGGGAGGGTGAAAATGATTTTTGATAGTAAGAAAATTGTTGAAGTTCATCCAAATGAAGTGTTCGGCGACTGGGCTGTTTTAAATGATACCGTAAGGCTGGCAACAGCCAAAACCATAAATCCGATTGAAGTGGTAGCCGTAGATGCTATTAAATTTAAGGACCCTGAATTTCTACCCAGAGAAACGTTTATTAAAATAATATTGCAGCTCACAAAAATCATTATTCAACGGCTGCAATCACAATCACAAGTAGCCTCTAAAATATTAATTGAATTGGGGGAAACTGAAACTGTTGAATTCAAATCTTCGATTCGTAAAAACCTGCACACAAATCAAAAAGATAAAGCGATGGAATTAGCGATTATCAAAACCATTGCTGGATTTTTAAACCAAAGCGGGGGAGTTTTATTCATTGGTATTAATGATCAAGGAGAAGTTTTAGGATTAGACCATGACGATTTTCAAAATGATGATAAGCTGCTGTTGCATTTAGGACATATTTTACACGATAAAATTGGAGAATCTGCTGCCGCCAACGTGCTTTACTCTATTGTTAAAATTGCTGATCAGCAAGTAGTTCGAGTAGATTGCAGTAGAGCACAATCTCCTGTGTTTGTTGAAGATGGACAACATCAATATTTCTATGTGCGCAACGGCGTTCAAACCATTTCTTACAATATTAAAGAAGCAGTAAACTATATAAAGTCTCACTATTAATCTGTTTTGACTTTATCCCTAAACCCTTTAAACATGAATGAGAATATAATCTGGCACAAAGTACTCGGCGATAAAAACGAACTTAATGATAACCGTGTTATGACTGTTATCGCTGGTCATAGGGATCTTTGTTTGAGCAATTTTAAAGGCAAATTGACAGCTATGGACAACAAATGTCCTCACCAAGGTGGCCCATTGGGTGAAGGCTCCATTGAAAATGGTTTGTTGAGATGCCCGTGGCATGGCTGGGATTTTTGCCCACATGGCGGAAGTTCTGGCGATTTTGATGACGGTCTTGAAACCTTTCCTGTTAAAGTAGAAAGTGATGCAGTTTACGTTGGATTGGAACCGGAACCGCCGCATGAAGACACCCTTTCAGATGTTATGGTAGAGACCATGATAAACTGGGGTGTGAACCGCGTGTTCGGTATGGTTGGTCATTCTAATTTAGGACTTGCAGATGCGTTTCGCAGACAAGAAGAAAAAGGGAATTTGAAGTTTATTGGTATTCGTCATGAAGGTGCCGCTTCTTTTGCAGCATCAGCCTATGGTAAGTTGACTGGCAAACCAGCTGCTTGTTTTGCCATCGCAGGCCCCGGAAGTACTAATATGTTTACAGGTTTATGGGATGCAAAGGTGGATCGTGCGCCAATAGTAGCATTAACTGGTCAAGTCGCAACTCAAGTAGTCGGAACAGGCAACTTTCAGGAAGTGGATTTGGTCAGGGCGTTTCAGACTGTGGCGGAGTTTAATCAGCGCGTAGAGCGCGATAGTCAGCATGCCGAATTAATGACTTTGGCGATTAAACACGCCATTCTAAAACGCGATGTTTCGCATTTAACTTTCCCCGATCAGGTACAAGTTTTGCCTGCCGGTGATGCCAAAGCACAGACACCAGCTGGAAGAATGACGCCTTTGACCATTGCTCCGGCAGAAGAAAGTTTGAACGCGGCAATTGCACAAATTAAATCGGCCAAACGGCCTGTGTTTATTGTGGGGCACGGAGCTCGTTTTCACATGAAGGAAATTACCGCCTTGGCCGAAAATCTCAACGCGCCCATCATGACAACTTTTAAAGCAAAAGGCCAAATTTCAGATTCACACCATTTGGGTTGTGGCGTATTGGGACGAAGTGGAACGCCCATTGCTTCGTATTTTATGAACGAAGCCGATTTGTTAATTGTTATCGGAGCGTCTTTCTCAAACCACACTGGCATCACTCCTAAAAAGCCTATTATTCAAATAGATTTTGACCCCTTGGCTATTGCCAAATTTCATAAAATTGATGTGGCCGTTTATGGTGAAATATCCAGAACCGTTGCTTTGCTGAAAGAATCTTCAGAAGGATTATCTCAGAATAAAATCGACCAAGCCGTTGAAGTAGCAGAGCGTTGGGCAATTTGGCGAGCAGAGAAGCAAAAACGTCTAACGGAAGATCGCGGACAAGGAATTAGCTCTATAGCCGTATTTGATATCCTTACAAAGCTAGCTCCGGAAAATGCCGTAATGTGTGTAGATGTGGGCAATAACGCCTATTCTTTCGGGCGCTATTTCGAAGTGAAAAACCAAAGTTTTTTAATGTCTGGTTATCTCGGTTCAATCGGTTTTGCCCTTCCTGCTGCTATTGGTGCTTGGGCTGCAGTTGGCGAGACCAGACCCGTAATAGCTGTTGCCGGAGATGGAGGACTGTGCCAATATTTAGCAGAGTTTACAACATTAGTGAAATATAAAATGCCAGTTAAATTAGTTGTTCTGAATAATAATGAGCTCGGCAAAATCACAAAAGAACAACGCGCCGGTGGCTGGGACAAATGGGCAACTGATTTGGTGAATCCGAATTTTGCGGCCTACGCGAAAAGTTGCGGGGGACTGGGTATTGAGGTTAGCCGACAAGAAGAACTAGAAAAATCTATGCATCAACTTTTTACCACTGATGGTCCCGGGCTTTTAGAGGTAAAATCTGATGTGCAATTAATATAAATTCGTACACCTGTCTAAAGCAAATTCTGGTCATAGAAAAAACTTCTCAACTTCAATGAATTGAGACGCAATGCTTTGCGTCATTTTACGACAGGATATTGAACATGATGCCGAATCTGACCCGGAATACGTTGTGGAATCCAAAGAGACGCAAGGCATTGCGTCTCTACACCCCCCGGAACACTGAACCTGCGTCGGAAAGAAACGCCCCACAAATTCAACCCGCCCTCCTAAAATTTACTTTACTCCTATTTCTTAAAATTGTTGATATTGCGCATAGACGTTGTCGCTAAGTGATAATATTGCTCCCAGACTTGAAACGTCTGGCCTCAACCAAAAATGTTAGCCTTCAATAAGACCAACCACTAATCAATGATAAAACTATTTCGAAGAACACGTCAAAGACTTTTGACTGAAAACAAAACCGGAAAGTACTTCAAATACGCTATCGGCGAAATTTTCCTTGTGGTCATTGGTATTTTAATTGCATTGCAGATAAACAATTGGAATGAGGGTCGAAAAGCACTTATTCAAGAACATGCTGTTCTTTCAAATTTAGTGGCAGATCTCAGGGCAGACTCAGCATCATATGTTGAGAATATGGCAGACCTTGACAAAACAATAGTATTGCATGATCAACTCTATGATGTTATTAGCAATAAGTCCAACGGTGACAGTCTAAGAAATGTTCCAAAAATAAGAGCCCTGATATGGTTTAATCCAATCACAAAGGAGAATGACCCTTTCATCGCCAGTAAGACTTCTAATGAAGTAATCCGAAGAGAAATTCAGAGCTACTTTCGTGCTATGAAGAATATGGAGCACATTTATGATGAATTTAGTACGGTAATTAAATCTCAAATGAGACCCTATTTGGGAACCAAAGGACTTTACAATCTTAAAACTGAATTTGAGCATTCAAAGACTGGGCCCGAATGGTTGGATAAGCAGGGATTGATCGAGCTATCAAGAGGTTCTGAATTCCAGCAATTATTATTCGAGGCGCACATAAAGCTGAGAGAAGTAAAGGAAAAGCTCGGCGTTTTAATGAAACAGAACGAAATCCTTAAAGAAAAGATTTCTTTATTTTTAATCGATGTTAACTGATCTATACATTTTTATAAAAATCAAGTATAACGAAAGGGCAGCATTAAGTTTCGTATAGTTTAAGCCGTTCCTTGTAAGAGGCATATTCAATACCTTAGTAATAATTCATGAAAAATATAAATTTAGTTATTCTCAGCTTACTTTTTGTTGTACTACAATCCTACAATGCGAGTAGTCAAACCTATGCGCGCAACGGCATGGTTGCTTCTAGTAGCAAAATTGCCTCTGAGGTAGGTATAGACATTTTAAAAAGCGGAGGAAATGCAATTGACGCATCAATAGCGACTGCATTTGCATTGGCCGTAACGCACCCAACAGCTGGAAATATTGGTGGAGGTGGATTTTTGGTGTTTATGGATTCAGACGGTACAACAACAACCATCGACTTTCGAGAAAAAGCACCCCTAAAAGCATCTCCTACTATGTTTCTTGATGATGCTGGCAATCTAACAAAAGGACGAAACCTATACGGAGCTGAATCGACCGGCAATCACATTGGGGCGAAGTCGATAGGAGTTCCAGGCACGGTGGCAGGACTGTATCTCGCCCACCAAAAGTACGGAAGTCTTCCTTGGGCGGATTTGGTACAACCCGCAATCGACATTGCGAAAAATGGCTTTCCACTTACATGGAGTGATTTTAATGCTGGCTCTTATTTTGAGGCGAATTCCCCCATTCAATTTCTTAGAGATTACTTCAAAAAGGACAATGGAGAACTCACCCAATTCGGGGAACTTTGGAAACAACCTGAATTGGCCAATACCCTATCCGAAATCCGGGATCATGGGCAAGACGGATTCTATAAGGGAGTTGTTGCAGAGGAAATCGTTCGTTTCATGGAGGAGAATGGCGGTATTATCTCCATCGAAGACCTTGAACGCTATACTGCTGTGGAAAGGGAGCCTATCAAAGGAACTTACAGAGATTATGAAATTTATTCCATGGCTCCGCCCAGTTCAGGAGGAGTTGCACTTATCGAAATGATGAACCTTATGGAGTTGGCAGACCTGGATTCAATAGAATTCAACTCGGCGGCTTATGTCCATCTGGTTGCTGAGGTCATGCGAAGAGCTTTTGCAGATAGAGCTGAACATTTGGGAGATCCTGATTTCACTGAAGACATGGCTATTGAAAAGCTGACTTCCAAAGCATTTGCACAGAAGCGTTTTGAAAATATAAATAGATCGCAAGCTTCTGTCAGCGACTCAAGTAAATTTGGGCAAATCTATGATGGGGCCAATACCACTCACTTTTCGGTGATGGATAAAAACGGCAATGCTGTTTCGCTGACTTATACCTTGGAACATGCTTATGGCTCAGGGATGGGTTCAGAGAAGTTGGGATTTATCTTTAACAATGAAATGGGTGATTTTAATCCTGTTCCTGGATTGACAACATCCAGCGGACAGATAGGAACAAACCCTAACCTCATTCAGCCTGAAAAGAGGATGCTCTCTAGCATGACACCCACCATCGTAGCGAAAGATGGCAAGCCCTATCTGGTCATTGGGAGTCCAGGTGGGCGAACCATTATCAACACCGTTTTCCAAACAGTATTAAATGTTATAGGCTATGATATGCAAGTTGATAAGGCCATTGAAGCCATGAAAATTCACCATTCTTGGTTGCCAGACAGAATTCAATATGAAAGAATGCTGCTATCTCCCGACACTCGAAAGGCACTTGAGGCAATGAATCATACCTTAGAACCGGTAGGATCATTGGGGCAATTGATGGGGATTCAACTAAATGCACAAGGTCAAATCATGGTAGGAGCTTGCGACTCGTCAAGCCCAGATGGAGCTGCAATAGGATATTGAAATTTGCAACAATGACTGGACAGCATTAAAACGTAGTTTAGTCGTGACATTGTGCTACATTATCACAAACCAATACCCAATGATAAAACTCTTCAGAACCATCCGCCGAAAACTACTGACTGAAAATAAATTCAGTAAGTATCTGATTTATGCCATTGCTGAAATCACCCTAGTTATGATTGGTGTTTTATTGGCTTTGTATGTAAATAATTGAAACGAGGAAAATAGAATACAATTCACGACGGCACGAGGCCTATAGAGAGGCGCAACGCATTGTGTCTCTACCTCATAAAGTATGGATTCTTAGTTGGTAAGGGATGCAGATGTTAAAGAGGCCCCCACAAATTCGACCCATCATCCTAAAATTGACCAGCCTACTATGTCTTAAAATTGCGGATATTGCGTAAAGGAATATGGCTGAGGTGGTAGAGGAAATCCAGGAGGGAAGTCACCTCGATTCGGCCGTAACGTTGCTAGTAACTAAAAGAAGTTAAATCGAAAGGCTTCATTTCGCAGTAGCGGACTGAATGGTATCTTTAAATAAAAATGATTCGGATGAAATATTTCTCTAAGATAAGATGGGTTGCAAGTATTCTGCTGGTGTTCTTTATTGTACTCATAACCAACTTGATTGACCGCGACAACTTCAACCGACTTAGCTATGCTGTGACTACTATGTATGAAGACAGAATTGTTGCAAGCGACATTTTATTTGAAATGTCAATGATAATAAAAGAAAAGCAAATTGCTGCCCTTACTTCTGATACCTTATTCTTTAAGAACCAAAACGATAAGTATAATCTGGAAATCAACCAATTAGTAGGCAACTACATGCGTACCAAGTTGACTGGAAAAGAGGAGCTTGCATTCAATCAGCTTCAAGAAGAATTGGAGGCTCTTAAACAGAAGGAAATGTCGCCTGCCAATTTATCAAACGGAGAAGTCCTACAAAGTATCGAAAGAATAGACCAACATTTATACACGCTGTCTAAAATCCAACTGCAAGAGGGTAAACAGCAAATATTTATCAGCAACAAAACTAAAGACACTATCAACCTTTACACACAAGGCGAAATTATTTTCTTGATAATAATGGCGGTACTTATTCAAGTAATTATTCTGTACAAACCAAAAGAATAAAAAAATCACTCACAATAAAACCGATAAGCTATACGGACTGAAGCAATCTTCAAAAGGCTATTGCTTCTATTTCGCCAAAGCTTGGCTTTGACGTTTTAGGAGAAATATATTAATACGCAAATCGCAGTGTTGGCTTTCGTTCTTGGCAGTTTGCAAAGTTTATAAGTCATTTCAACAAGACATGAATAGAGCGTGAAATATATCCGGTTCAGATAAATTTTCAGGTAGATCCTGAATGTGTTGAAATGCTTAATATGATTAATGATTTTAAACTAAGAAAGTAGATAACATTGTGTGTGATATCCATACTAACATTGCGGTTTGCGAGGCTCGTTCAATGAATAATATATGTAATTACAAATGAAAATATTACTAACCGGTTCAACTGGATATATAGGAAAAAGACTGCTACCCATTTTGGTTGAGGCGGGGCATGAAGTCATTTGCTGTGCTCGAGACCCTAAAAGATTCAATCCTCCTGAATCCATCAAGCAGAAAGTTTCAGTTATAGAAGTTGATTTGTTGGATGAGAAGTCGCTGGAGAATATTCCGGAAGATATTGATGGTGCATATTATCTAGTTCATTCAATGTCATCTTCAAGTGACTATAAATCTCTTGAAAAGACATCTGCAATAAATTTTAGAAAAGCCATTGAAAAAACCAGAATTAAACACCTTATTTATTTAAGTGGTATTGTGAATGAATCAGAGCTTTCAAAACATCTCAGCTCTAGGAAAGATGTTGAAATTGAACTCAGTAAAGGCACATATGGCTTCACAGCATTAAGGGCAGGGATAATTATTGGGTCTGGCAGTGCCTCTTTTGAAATAATAAGGGATCTGGTCGAAAAATTGCCAATTATGATCGCGCCTAAATGGCTGAGCACAAAATGTCAACCCATAGGCGTGTCTGATGTAATTGCATTTTTATCTAAATCCTTATTTAATAAAGAAACCTTCAATCAAAATTTTGATATTGGTGGGCCCGATGTGCTGACATACAAACAAATGCTTTTAGGTTTTGCGAAAATTCGCAAATTGAAACGGAAGATTATTGTTGTGCCGATTATGACACCAAAACTCTCTTCCTATTGGTTGTATTTTGTCACCTCAACTTCTTATAAGCTTGCCGTATCTCTTGTTAATAGTATGAAGGTTGAGGTTGTCTGTAGAGATAGTAGAATAAATTCAATTCTAGGAGTTGAACCACTTTCTTACTCGGAATCATTAGAAAGAGCTTTTGCCACCATTCAAAACAACGCGATTCTATCCAGTTGGAAAGATTCGTACTCGAGTAGTGGAATTAGTTTTGAGATTTCGGAATTTATTGAAGTGCCAACTTTTGGGTGTTTTATAGATAAAAGAAAATCTAAGATTGAAAACAGAAGCCTTTGTATAAATAAAATTTGGAGTATTGGAGGCGAAACGGGTTGGTACCATGCTAACTGGCTTTGGAGATTAAGAGGCCTTTTGGATAGACTGATAGGTGGAGTTGGGCTTAGGAGAGGGAGGACGAACCTAACTTCAATCAATACTGGCGACGCAATAGACTTTTGGAGAGTATTGTATGCAGATAAAAATGAAGGCCGGTTGCTTTTATTTGCTGAAATGAAATTACCTGGTGAAGCTTGGCTAGAGTTTAAAATAGTTGATGACCAACTTCAGCAGACGGCAACATTCAGACCTCTCGGTTTATTCGGGAGGCTATATTGGTATTCCGTATTGCCCTTTCATGGAATGATATTCAGAGGTATGCTAAAAGAATTGACCAAACAGAAGAACACCTGAGCCGATGTATAAGCTTGGCTTAGCCAATAGCTTTCATTCCTTCAGCTATGCAACCAAAATAAGCAATAATTCAGCTATAAGAACTTTTCGCCGGAAGTGTGAGCTTCGAGCAATTGATTTAGTCTGAAACTAGTAAAATCGGTTTGTTCGACCTCCCTTTTTAATCCTCACAAATCCATCCAACGGAAGAGTAACAATTGAGTGCTCAAAACCAATTGTCAGAATCGAGGTGTTTAACACTCAGGGTGTTATATTGAACATGCTAGAACCGTTTCTTAAAGAGGTATCTTTGGATGCTGGAACTCACCGTGGACTTCTACTTTTTAAGGTTTTTACTGACGGGAATAAAAGTGAACAACTTAGAATAGTAGTCAATTAAACTTAGATTGAATTTTTAGGCATCTATATTAGTTTCAGGTAGGGTTGACTGAGAGCAGAAACAAATAAAGACAAGAATTACAAATGCATTTACCTCTACTTCAAGACATTCTTATACTTTTAGGATTTTCAGTTGTAATAGTTTTTGTGCTTCAACGATTGAAGCTGCCATCAATTATTGGCTTTCTAATAACTGGCGTTATTATAGGCCCTTACGGACTAAGTCTTATTGAAGCTGTTGAGCAAGTAGAAATCTTGTCCGAAATCGGGGTTATACTTTTACTTTTTGTGATTGGGATGGAGTTGTCCATCAAGCAATTAATCTCCATCAAAAAGACAGTTTTTGTAGGTGGCCTTATTCAAGTTGGTCTCACAGTAGCTGTAACAGCATTTGTATACTATTTCCTTGATAATTCATGGAATGAATCCGTGTTTGTCGGTTTCCTGTTTTCCCTATCAAGCACGGCAATTGTATTAAAAACCTTGCAAGAAAGGCAAGAGATTACAGCTCCTCATGGAAGAAATGCATTGGCAATTTTAATTTTCCAAGACATCATTGTGGTACCGATGATGCTTTTCACACCTTTGATTGCAGGCGAATCGACCAATATTGGGATGAGTATTCTGGCCTTAATTCTAAAGTTCGGAGTGTTGCTCCTAATTACATTTGTGAGTGCGAGATATATAGTGCCAAGAGTGATGCATGCTGTGGCTATGACTAAAAGCAAAGAACTGTTTCTATTGGTCACCGTAGCGCTGTGTTTCACAGTGGCCTTTATTAGTTCTGAAGCGGGATTGTCATTAGCATTGGGTGCATTTTTAGCGGGACTTATTATATCAGAATCGGAATATAGTCATCAGGCAACAAGTATCATTTTGCCATTCAGAGAGTTGTTTACGAGTTTCTTTTTTGTTTCAGTCGGAATGCTCCTTGATTTAAGCTTTTTCACAAGTAATATTCCTGTAATTCTACTTCTTGTTTTAATAGTTTTCGTTGTTAAATCATCTATAGCTGCTATTGCCGTGGCAGTGCTTAAATATCCAACGAGAACAGTTCTTTTAACAGGATTGTCATTATTTCAGGTTGGTGAATTCGCATTTATCCTTTCTAAAGTGGGTATCGAATACAATTTACTAAGTGCTGAAACCAACCAATACTTCCTTTCTGTTTCTATTTTATCGATGATTTTAACTCCATTTGTAATAATCTTTTCAGAGAATATTGCCAACCGATTTATCGGGGTTTCTCGGAAAATTGGATTTGAAGGATCATTTGGTTCGGAAGAAAATCAAGAGCAGGTTGCCCACCATGAAATCCAAGACCACCTTGTCATTATTGGTTATGGGATAAACGGCAGTAATCTGGCAAAAGCAGCAGCTGCCAGTAGTATCCCTTATGTTGTCATTGAGATGAATCCTGAAACAGTCAGAAGAGAAAAAGCAAAGGGTATACCAATCCTGTTTGGTGATGCCACTCAAGATCATATTCTTGAGACTGTACATTTGGCTAATGCACGAGCTGTTGTGATTGCTATTTCAGATGACTTTGCTACTAAATCTATCATCAAAAATATCCGCTCACACTCTGATTCTCTTTATTTGGTAGTGAGAACCCGCTATGTGAAAGAGACAGCTGAACTTATTGCCTTAGGAGCTGATGAAGTGATCCCGGAAGAGTTTGAAACATCTATCCAGATATTTACAAATATTCTTCAGAATTTTCTTGTCCCTGAAGATGAAATTGACAACCTTATCGAAAAGGTTAGAGCAGACAACTATGGATTGTTCAATGCAGAATTGAAACGTCCAAAAATCTATCGGCCAAGTAACTTGTCTGACTTTAACATTTCCTGTTTACGAATGACTTCAGACAGCAATAAATTTATTGGAAGATCTCTAGTTGAATTAAACTTAAGAGCTGATTTTGGAATAAACATCTTAGGAATCAAGAGGAAAAATGAAATGTTGGAAATCATTGGCCCTGAAGAGACTTTAAAATATGACGACGTAATGTACATTCAAGGCACTCAGAAAAGTGTAGAGCGTTTTCATAAAATCATTAAATGAACCCGATACTTCTCTGCTGGTGGTTTCAGGGAGAGGCCAATTAAAAATACGGACTCGCAAAAATCCACACATAATAGATTCCTACCGCAATAAAAACTACGCCAACAACAGTGCGCATCACCTTTTCGAACTTGCTGATTTTATTGAACACTCCGCCAATCCTTGAAACCGCAAACGCCAACAAGTAGGTGAACACAATCACTGGCAGTCCTGTGCCTATGGCAAATACGATTGGAAGATAGAGTCCTGATGTGCTAGAAATGGTCATGGGGATTAAAACCCCGAAGTACAGCGCTCCGCTGTAAGGACAGAATGCGAGTGCGAAAATCACTCCAAGAAAGAAGGAACCTAACAATCCTTTGTCTTTGAAGCGCTCAGCTAATCGCTGCTGAAAATTACTGTTCTCTAAGAACTTCAAGCGAATCACATTGAGCATCATCAGACCGATGATTATGAGCAAGGGACCGAGGTATTTCTCCCCATTCTGCTGTAAAAATCTAGCAATGTGGAATTTACTCGCGCCAAAGTACAATATCAATCCTATGCTGGTGTAACTAAATGCACGTCCAAAAGAATAAATCAAACCGCTAAGCAGAACCTGTGCTTTACTGCTGATATTCTTTGAAATGTAAGCCGTAGCCGTAATATTAGTCGCCAATGGACAAGGACTGATGGCTGTCATCAGTCCAAGGATGAATGCTGAGAGTATCGGCAATTCATAGTTGTCCAATATGCTTTGCAAGTACTCAATCACAATGATTTAAGCTGCTGCTCCAATTTCGCTTTCAACTCTTCGGAAAAGACTTCTTTATCTGTGCCTTTCTCAAAGGCAAATGTGGTTAAGTCGATGTGTTGCTCGGTGCCATCCTTAACAACATTGATAAACAGAGCTGTTCCTGTAGCCTCGAATTTTTCAGCCATATCATAGTTTGCCTCTTCATCCACATTAATAGTCACAAAACTGAGTTTCCCTTCTTTCACCGCATCTTTGAAAAAATGCTCAACTGTGTATTTAGCGTTCTCCTCAATTGCCTCACAAGTCACACAGCGGTGAGTGCCGTAAAAGTCAATGAGTTCGACTTTGTTGATTGAGCTTGTTGCAATGCTCATTTCCGCAGCCACACTTTTATCTGCCGGTTGACATCCTGACAAGGCAAAGAGCAGGGCGAATAAAAAAGTTAATGTTCTCATAGTCTATTTTATAGATTTACTTAACCCGATTACTTTTTCTTTTTCTTGCTTGACTCGGAGCCTGGCTTACAAGTGCCGTCAGGGTTGCAACCCTTACTCGTCGGGTCAGCGCAACAGGCCTTTTTTGTGGACTTGCCATCTTGAATGACCTCCAGATCTTTGGCCTGCCATTCTAGCATTCCACCCTCCATGTTGACTAGATTATCATAGCCATTTTCAAGCAGTAGCATTGATGCTTTATGGCTGCGCTGTCCGCTTCGACAAGCAATCACCAGTGGAATGTCCTTGGGAATCTCATTCATCCTTTCTTCCAATTGACTCAATGGGATGTTGATCACATTCTCAACATCGTACGCAAGTTCTGCAACTTCATCTTCCTCCCTAACATCTATCATGGTCGACCCATTTCTAATCATAAGTTTGGCACGAATGACACTCACCTCTTGTAACTCAGAATCTTGAGCAAAAGTGCTGCTAGGAGCGAAGGAGATAAGCAATAATGTTAGTGTTAAAAATTTCATGTATTTCATTTTATTGTTTTTTATTCGTTGATATTGTACCGTTTAGTTTTGTTGCTTTTGCAAGAGTATTCGTAATTGTTCCGAATTTCAAGAGATTCTTATGGAGGAGCGTCAAGGTCCTGACCTCCATTTCAGATGTTATTATTAGTGAATATGTTATCTCGGAGATGAAGGGAGGAGCATCATTGCGTTTTCCCTCAACCTCGATACTAGCTGTCTCATACTCGTACTTTAGAATCTTTGAGAATCGCTCTACATTCTTGAGCATACAGGCTGCCAATGAAGTCAATAGCAATTCAGCGGGATTTGCTAAGCCA
>Ga0222689_1000192_pt1 | contig 25215 bp, 34 predicted proteins | sample AntAcemetage1231_FD_179838 | JGI IMG/M metagenome (GOLD analysis project Ga0222689, IMG submission 179838) | Saline water microbial communities from Ace Lake, Antarctica - #1231 | ecosystem: Environmental > Aquatic > Non-marine Saline and Alkaline > Saline | place: Antarctica: Ace Lake...
TCACTCAGGATCATCGCCGGGCTGCTCCAACCGATACCAGCGGAAAACCACCCATGCCTAACCAAATCCCGACATCCCAAACGACCGATACCAATGCCTACAACCGCGACCGTGTGAGATATCCGGGTTAGAGCGCGACCAGGGCACAGGCTCATTCGGCCGGGTCGACGTTGCTCACATGGCTCGACCGAAAGCAGAGCTGGATCCGCCGCAACGTTCCGAGTGACTACCGGTCTGGATTCACCCGGCTATTCGCTAGTATCGGCTGCCCTTTTTTCGAAAAGCCCGGTTCGATCAGCCGTAGTTTGACGAGACGCCGGAACAAACCCGGTGGAAACAATTTTACACAACCCCATATCAGAACTACGTTGTGGACGATAAGCACGCTAGGAATTCTTTGTCCAAACGGAGCAAGAGAATGCTTTTGATCGGCCGGATGGTGCCCGCAATCAGTGTTCGGGGATCGTTCGCCAGCTAGCGAGGTCTCTGCATGCCCGACCAGCCGATGGGTCCCGACCGCTACGGTGCCGAGGAGCTGCTGGCGCATCTGGGAGTGGTCCAGCATCGCGCGCGTCAGATCATGCGCGACTTCAACATCACCAGCGGCCACATCACGATCATGGCCCGGCAGGCCGAGTTGATGATCGCTGACACCGGTGTGCGTGCCGAGTTCCTGAGGCTGCTCATCGACCTGCACGAATTCGGGCGCGAAGCACGCAGTCGCGGGATCCTCGGGAACACCAAGCCCACGGGCGACGCCCCGGGTCGGGCGCCGAAATCCGAGCGCGCGGGCGAGACCAAGCTCTTCGCATCCTCGGACGGTGCTTTGGACGATGTCTCAGAGGAAGCCTCGCGGGCCCTCTTCACCTTTCTCGACCGCTAGAACCGCCCATTCGCGGGCGTCCGGCGGCCTCATCGCTCATCAGGGACGCACATGACGAACCACAAGTACAAGATCGGCCAGATGGTCGGATACGTCGGCCAGGGCCCGATCCGTGCAGCGCGCGGCGAATACACGATCATCGCCAAACTTCCCGCCGATACCCGCGGGCCGCAGTACCGCATCAAAAGCAAACAGGAGCCACACGAACGCCTCGTTTCAGAAGACGACCTGTCAGCCATCTAGACGGGGAAAGATTTCGAAATTACCTCGCAAACCCTGATCGTCGACACTATGTATTCCTTTGGGTGTTTTCTTTATATTTACACAAGGTGACAAAGATGTCGTTCAAGAGCTTTTCGACAGAACTTGGATCCTCGAAGAAGCCGGTCGCCAATGACGCCGCCAAGCAGGGCGAGAGCCATGGTCAACCGGCGAACGCAGCCGTGAAGGCGCCGGCCGGCGAGAAACCGGCGACCAAAACCTGATCGAGAGCCCCGGCCGGAGCGCTCGAGGAGTATCCGAGATGTCGATCAGCTTCCCGAACGCCAGCCGTAGCTATGATCCGACGCGGCGCCGCGTGCGGTTCTGGGGCTACGACCGCGCGCTCGAGATCTCGTTCTTCGTCAGTGTCGACGCGCTGATCGCCGGATCGGCACAGCCCCTCGAAAGCCCGCGGGCAGAGAATTCCCCCGCAGGAGGGCTTCACGGCGAAAGTTCCGTCGATCAGGCTGAATCCGAGGTACTGCGGGCATTCGACGACGGCCTCGACCGCATTCACGAGGTGGCGGCCTCAGTCTATGCCCGCCACCCCGGTTACACTCATACACTGACCGCGGCAGACTTCTGAGGCCGAACCACGGCCCGCGGCCGCGACCGCTACACCATCGTGAGGGAAGACCAGATGAACACGTCTCTGCTGGAGGACGCCGCCACCGAGCCGGAAGATGCCGCCGTGCCGAAGCTGCGGCAGTGCCTGCGTTGCCAGACCACGTTCGAGAGCGCCTGGTCGGGCGAGCGCATCTGCACGCGCTGCAAGGGCTCGCACGCCTGGCGGCAGGGCAGCCCCATCCGGTCGCATCCGGCCGGCGGCGGCTGACGCCGTCTAACCGGCGCGCCGCCCGTCCGCCTCGCGGAACGTCACCATGCGCGCCCGCTCCTCGTCCCAGACGGCGAGGCGCAGGGCGCGAAGGCCATCCCGGAACGAGAGCTTCGGAACCGTGCAGCGTTGCGCGATCCGTTCGTGACAGGCCTGCAGCCGGTAATTCGGCACCCGTGGATTCAGATGGTGGACGTGGTGGAACCCGATGTTCCCGGTGAACCACTGCAGAATCCGCGGTAGCTGCAGGTAGGTCGAGCCCTGCAGGGCCGCCGAGGTCGGGTCCCAGGCGGCGTGGCGGACCCAGATCGTCCGCTCGCCCCGGTGCTGCACGGAAAACAGCCAGACCCCGGCGATCGCCGCCAGCCCGGTGACCGGCAGCTGGACGGCGGCAAGGCGTCCGAATCCCAGAAACATTCCAAGTCCACCAAGCAATGCGACCAGCGCCAATGTGGTCGCGTGCACCATGCGGCGCTCGCGCTTCCAGGAGCGCGGCATGTCGAACGGCAGCCGGTACAGCAGGACAAAGACCAGGGGCGGCAGCAGCACGTTGGCCACCAGCGGATGCCGGGTGATGCGATACCATCGGCGTTCCCAGGGGCCGAGTGCCGCATACTCGTCGACCGTCAGGCAGGATGAATAGATGTCGGCGCCGCTCTGCCGGCGGTCGAGGTCGTTCCAGACCCCGTGATGGCCGGCGTGTTGCCGGCGCCAGGAGGCATAGGGCGTGAGCGTCAACAGGCTGCAGGCCGCCCCGACGATGTCGTTCGCCCTTCGCGACCGGAAGAACGCGTGATGCCCGCAATCGTGCTGAATGATGAAGACCCGGACCAGGAACCCGGCCGCCAGCGGCGCCAGGAGCAATGCCAGCCAGTATGAAAGGCCGGCGACGGCATGCATCGCCGCGCAGGTACCGAGAAAGCCGCCGAACGAACTCGCGAGCTAAGACAGGCTGTCAGGTAGGATCGGCCCCTGGAATTCCGCCACATCCCGGCGCAGGGCGGTCGGACCGGTTCCTGCCAATGGCGTGTCTGGTCCCGGTGCGGATCGTGCGGATGCGACGCTGGCCACGGCCGCGCCCGGCGTCAGCTCTTCTTCTTGGCGGGTGCCGACGGAGTCGGCTTGTCCCGGCTCGGCAGGAACGTCGTCGACGCTACGGCCGGTGCCTTGGCGCTCTTCGGTTTGCGGACCTCGCGGTTACCGCGTTTTTGACCTTTAGCCATGACTAGCCTCCCAGACATCAGTTCAAAGGATGCAGTCGTAGACCTTCACCGGCCCCGCAACCGGCCGATGGCGCGGTGCGGGGTCGGGAGGCAGGCTATTTCCACCGGCGGCCAGGGTTGACCCGGTCGGCCGGTAGCCGGCTCAGTCGAGGGATCGAAGGGTGTCGACCGCCATCTTGCCGGTCTTGCGATCGGCGACGACCTCGAAGCTCACCTTCTGGCCCTCGCGCAGAGTGCTCATGCCGGCGCGCTCGACGGCGCTGATATGCACGAACGCGTCACTGCCGCCACCATCGGGCTCGATGAAGCCGAAGCCCTTCTGCGCGTTGAACCACTTTACGGTTCCCGTAGCCATGGGAATCCCCTTTACGTACTTGAATTTGCCGCCCGCGAAACCGCGCGCCGTCGACGCTGCATTTTTCAGGTTAGAGTATTGTGACGTGGCGCCGCATTTTGATCTCGCGCCGGCCCGTATAATCCGACCGTCTATCGACCTGTGATAAATGGATCATTTCGGGGCGCGATACAAGAACGAGTTAACGGATTCTTCTTGAATCAGTGAGCCGGGATCGGAATTGCCCGCGGAATTCCGGGTTTCAGGCGCCACCCGTCCCGAAGGTTCCATGCTTATCGCCCCCTGGCGGACGGGCAGGTGCCCGGCACGACTGCGGGGTCCAACCGTCCATCGCCCGTCCCCGAGGCCGCTACCGCGCCGTCCAGCCGCCGTCGACCAGCAGGCTGTGGCCGGTGACGTAGGCCGAGGCAGGGCTGGCCAGGAACAGCAGTGCGCCGGCCAGGTCGTTCGGCACGCCGGTTCGCCCCAGCGGGGTCAGTTCGTCGAACCGCTCGATCAGCTCCGGCTCGGCGAACAGCGGCGCGGTCAGGGCGGTACGCAGGAAGGTTGGCGCGATGTCGTTGGCCCGGATGCCGCGGCCGCCCCACTCCACCGCCATCGCCCTGGTCATGTTCACCACCGCGCCCTTGGTGGCGTGGTAGGACAGGTTCGGATTGAAGCCGCCGCCGACATGGCCCCACATCGACGAGATGTTGACGATCGAGCCGCCGCCGGCCGGCAGCATCTGCCTGGCCGCCTCGCGGGCGCAGAGGAACACCCCGGTCATGTTGACCGCGACCACTTCGTTCCAGGTCGCGAGGTCCAGCTCCTCGGTGCGACTGCGGCGGGCGATGCCGGCATTGTTGATCAGCACCCCGACCGGGCCGAGATCGCCCTGGACGGCCCGGAACGCCTCGACGACCGACGCCTCGTCGGCGACATCGAGCGCGTATGGCCTCGCTTCCAATCCCTCGCCGCGGATCGCCACGGCGGTCGCTTCCGCGGTCCCGGCATTCATGTCGGTGGCCGCCACCTTGGCGCCGGCCCGTGCCAGCACCTTGGCCGCCAGCGCCCCGATGCCGCTGCCGGCACCGGTCACCAGCGCGGTGACGCCGTCGAGGCGGAACAGGGTCGAGGGGTCGGCGACGTCGTCGACGGACGGGTGATCGGGCATGGTCGTTCCTCCGGGGATCGTGGCGATGCCGGACATGGTAGTCCGGCATCGCCACGTACGAGAAAGGCCCAGTTGCCCTGCCCACCCACGTTGGCAAGCCGGCCGGGCCGGTCTAAGGTCGGCTTTCCACCACTTTTGCGTCTCACCGGAGTCCTTGGCATGAAGGTCGTTACCTACGTCGACGACGGCACCTGGCACGACGGCAACCCGATGGTGCTGGGGCCGATGACCCAGTCGACCTGGCTCGGCTCGCTGATCTTCGACGGCGCCCGCGCCTTCGAGGGCGTCATCCCCGACATCGAGCTGCACTGCGCCCGGGCCTGCGCCTCGGCGCGCAAGATGATGCTGGAGCCGAAGATCCGGCCAGAGGAGATCGTCGAGTTGGTGAAGGACGCGGTTTCCCGTTTCGACGGCAGCTCCGCGCTCTACATCAAGCCGATGTTCTGGGCGGATTCCGGCTGGATCTACCCGGATCCGGCTTCCACGCGCTTCCTGCTGAACGTGTTCGAGAGCCCGCTGCCGGGCGACGCCGGTTTCACCGCCTGCGTCTCGACCCGTCGCCGGCCCGCTCCCGACCAGGCGCCGACCGACGCCAAGGCGGCCTGCCTGTACGCCAATGCCGGCCGTGCCATGAAGGAGGCGGTCGACAAGGGCTTCGGCAACGCCGTGGTGCTCGACCCGATCGGCAACGTCGCCGAGTTCGCCACCGCCAACCTGATGTTCGCCAAGGACGGCGAGGTCCACACGCCGATCCCGAACGGGACCTTCCTGAACGGCATCACCCGCCAGCGCGTTCTCGGGTTGCTCGGCAAGGCCGGCTACAAGGTGCATGAGCGTTCGGTGACCGTCGGCGACCTGATGGAGGCCGACGAGATCTTCTCGACCGGCAACCACGGCAAGGTGCAGCCAGTCAGCAAGTTCGAGCACCGCGACCTGCAGCCGGGGCCGGTCGCCGCCAAGGCCAAGGAGCTGTACTGGGCATTCGCCCACGGCGACGCGTAGCCGTTGCCGGTCGGTCGCGGAGCGGCGAGCCAGGATCGGCGGAGGACCCTCGGAGAGTCGTCGTGACCTTCTCGATCGCCGGGCGCTGTGCCCGGTCCAGACAGTTCGGGGTGGCGCTCGCCACCTCCTCGATCGGCGCCGGCGGCCGCTGCCCGCATCTGCGGCCCGGGGTCGGCGCCGTCCTGACCCAGGCCCGCACGGACCCGCGGCTGGGCCCGATCGGGCTCGACCTGCTGGCGTCCGGATGCGATGCACAACAGGCCGTCGACGGCATCGTCGCCGCGACCCCGCACGCGAACTGGCGGCAGCTGGCAGCGCTCACCGCCGCCGGCGACGTCGCCTACTGGACCGGCGGAGATGTCGGGCAGCCGGCCGACGGCATGGCGCTCGATGGGGCGGTGGTGATCGGAAACTGGGTGAAGAGCGAGGCGGTGATCGCGGCGATCGCAGCCGGCTTCGAGACCGACCCGCTATCCACGCTCGCCGACCGGCTGATCCAGGGGCTGGAGGATGGCGAGGCCGCGGGCGGTGAGCTCGACCCGCTGCAGTCGGCCGCGGTCATGGTGTGCGATCCGCTGTACCGGTTCCCGGTGGTCGATCTGCGGGTCGACCTGTCGGCCAATCCGATCGCCGACCTGCGCACCGCCTGGACGCGCTGGCAGCCGGTCATGGAAGGCTATCTGCAGCGCGCCGTGGACCCGGCGAACGCGCCGATGACCGAGGTCCTGGAAGGCCACGCCAAGGGTTGAGGACCTTGTACCGGGAGGTCTGGCTGGACCCCAGGAAGGCGGGGTGGCGGCTCGGGGGCGCCGCCGACCGCCGCCGTCCCGGGACCGGCGCAGTCCGGACCGCCGCCACGGCCCGGCGCGCACGGCGATCCGTGGTCGGGGGTCAGACCGCCGTCAGTCGGTGGCGTCCTGGATGGCCCGCTTGGTGTCGTTGGCGGCCTCGTCGACCGCGGCGCCGACCTTCTCGGCGGGGCCGTCCGCCTGATCGCAGGCGGCCAGCCCGAGGGCGCCGCCGAAGATCAGGATGGCCGTCAGAGTTCGCAGATAGGTCATGGCAATTCTCCTCTCGTCAACATGCGCTGCTTGCGGTTCGGTCTGTTAACGCCGGAGGCGAGCGGCAGTTCCGATCAGGTCCCGTCGGCGGCACCGGCACGCGCGAACGCGTCGCGGGCACGGGCGTGGGCGGCCTCGATGGCCGCGCGGTCGGGCTCGTGGACCCCGGCGACGGCATGCCCGGCAATCTCGTCGAGGTTACGCAGCAGCGTCGTCGCGACCGGGTGGCCGGCCGCGAGCGGCGCCAACCGCTCGATGCTGGCAGCCAGCCGCAGCGCGAAGTCGACATTGTGGGCGCCGTTGCGGCGCAGCGCCGGGAACACGGTGTCGATCATGCGGGCGGTGTCGGCGGACCGGGTACGGACCCGCAGCCGGCCATCGCGGTCACGCACGGTGATGCGCTCCAGCCGGCACTCCAGCGCCCGCGCAATGCTGCCGGTCAGGTGGTCGGCGCAGGCCAGCGCGGTGTAGATGTCGTTGATGCCCGGCGACAGGGCGCGGGCGGCGATCTCCACCAGCAGGTGGACCAGGAACATCAGGTCGTCGGCGTCGCTGCGCATGTCGCCGACGGTGAAGGCGCGCTGCAGTTCCGCTGTCAGCTCGTCGTCGACCTCGGCCCGGCCGTGCAGCGTCAGCAGCGGATCGACCGGAGTCAGGTAGTCACCTTGCGCGGCCGTCACCTCGACGACCAGATCGCCGGACGACGCCAGCTTGCCCAGGGCCTCCCAGTCGACCGCCTCCAGATAACCGCAGGAGGTGGCGGTGACCGTGCAGCAGGCTCCCCCGGTCGGCAGTTCCCCGGCCGCAGCCGGGTCCCCGGTCCGGCCGGCGGCGGCCGCTTCGATGCGTTGGCGCAGCGACCGGGCGATGGCCGCCGCCGCCTGGTCGATCTGCAGCGACCGGGCGAGGTCGTGGAACGCATACATCAGCCACGCGACGCTGAAGATCGACAGCAGCAGGGCCAGCACCACCGACAGCCGCGGTACGTCGAAGAACGGCGGCGACCCGATCGCCGACAGCACCACCACCGTGAACACGAAGGCGCCGACGAACAGCCCCATGGTGATCTGGGTCACGGTGTTCTGCATGTAGCGCTCGAGCAGCCGGGCGCCGAGGTTGCCGGCCGCCACCGTCAGAGTCACCAGGGTCAGCGAGAACACCAGGCTGACCACCGTGACCATGGCGCCGGCCAGGGTCGACAGCAGACTGCCGGCGGCGGCTTCGCGGATGTCGAAGGGCGGACCGAGCGGCCGCAGCACCTCGGACAGCCCGGCGGCGTCGGCCCACAGCGACCCGGCCGCCGCCGCGAAGCCGGCGACCACCATGGCGCCGGGCACGAACCAGAAGCTGGCCAGCAGCTTGTGCAGAACGTAGGCGGCTTGGCCGCGGCGCTTCATCGCGTGCTCTCCTCTCGCCTGCCCCCGGGGTGCCCGGTGGCAGGCCGACGGAACCACCCTACATGGAGTCCGACCTCGACGCAGAGGCCGACGGAGACCACCATGCCCCACCGTTCAAGCCCCTCGCATCCGCGCCGGTTCCCGGCCTTCGGCCTTGCGCTGGGGCTGCTGGTCGCCGGCTGTGCCGAGATCAGCGGGCTGGAACGGGCACGTGCCATGCCGCCCCAGGAAATCGCCCGGCAGCCCGACGAGTTCGTGTGCGAGCGCCTGCGCGGCTTCGGCTACATCGCCGACGTGCCGGTCACCTGGCTGCGCGAGGCCCAGCGCCGCAAGCTGGAGAACTGCATCGACCAGGGCATCGCCCGGCGCGCGAGCGACGACACCGCGCGCGGCCGCTTCGGCTGCGACCGATTCTCCGTGGTGCCGCTGGACCGCTGCTGGTAGCGCTCGAGAGCTCTGCCAACTTGTCGGGCCGAGCGGCGGGTGGGTCCCGGAGCCGTCCGCCAACGCGGACTCTCCGGGATGACGAAAGCTACGACGGTCGTCATGCCGAAGGGCCTGCATGAGCAGCCGGCTCCGGGACCCATCGAGCGACGGGCCTGTCCCTCCAGGCCCTACGCCGCCATGTCCTCGCCCATCAGCGCCTTGTCGATCAGCGCGGCGGTCTCGGCAATCCCGTACAGCGCCGCGAACGAGCCGAAGCGCGGGCCCTGGGACTGGCCCAGCAGCACCTCGTACAGCGCCTTGAACCAGTCGCGCAGATTCTCGAACGGGTGGCGCTTGCCGACCTCGTAGACCTCGGTCTGCAGGTCCTCGGCCGAGGTGTCCGGGGCGGCCTTCTCGAGCACCGCCTTCAGGTCCTCCAGGGCGGCCCGCTCGACCTCGGTCGGACCCCGGTAGGTCTTGGCCGGCCGCACGAAGTCCTGGTAGTAGCGCACCGCGTAGCCGACCAGCCGGTCGAGAAGCGGGTTGGCCTCCGGACTCGCCCCGGGCGCGTAGCGCGCCACATAGCCCCAGACCACCGCCTTGTCCTCGGCGTGGCAGACGCTGGCCAGGTTCAGCAGCAGGCCGAACGAGATCTGGCCGGGACGCGGGCGGTTGTCGCCGGCAGCCTCGTCCGACGTCGCGTCGAGAGCCGGCGGGTTGCCCTCGTGGATATGCCAGGCCGGGTTTTCGAGCTGCTGCGCCGGCTCCTCGGCATGCACCTTCGACAGGAACGTCAGGTAGTCGTCGACCGCCTTGGGGATCTGGTCGAAATACAGCCGCTTGGCGCGCCGCGGCTGCTGGTACATGAACAGCGACAGGCTCTCCGGCGGGCCGTAGGCCAGCCACTCCTCGACCGACAGGCCGTTGCCCTTGGACTTGGAGATCTTCTGGCCACCCTCGTCCAGGAACAGCTCGTAGTTGAAGCCCTCGGGCGGCCGGCCGCCGAGGATGGTCTCGATCCGGCTCGACAGCTTGACCGAGTCGATCAGGTCCTTGCCGGACATCTCGTAGTCGACGTCGAGCGCGGTCCAGCGCATCGCCCAGTCGCACTTCCACTGCAGCTTGCAGGCCCCGCCGGTGACCGGGACCGTGACCAGATCGCCGGTCTCCGGATCGTTGTAGGACACCGTGCCGGCGGCGACGTCGCGCTCGACGATCGGCACCTGCAGGACCACCCCGGTGCGCGGGCACACCGGCAGGAACGGCGAGTAGGTGGCCTGGCGCTCGGCCCCCAGGGTCGGCAGCACCACCTTGATGACCGCGTCATAGTGCTTCAGCACGCCCAGCAGGGCGGTGTCGAACTGGCCGCTGCGGTAGCAGTCGGTGGCGCTCTTGAACTCGTAGTCGAAGCCGAAGCTGTCGAGGAACGCCTGCAGCCGGGCATTGTTGTGGTGGCCGAAGCTCTCATGGGTGCCGAACGGGTCCGGCACCTGCGTGAGCGGCTTGCCGAGATGCGGCTGCAGCAGCTCCTTGTTCGGGATGTTGTCGGGCACCTTGCGCAGGCCGTCCATGTCGTCGGAGAACGCGAACAGCTTGGTCGGTACGTCCGACAAGGTCTCGAAGGCGCGCCGCACCATGGTGGTGCGCACCACCTCGCCGAAGGTGCCGATATGCGGCAGGCCGGACGGACCGTAGCCGGTCTGCAGCAGGACATAGCCCTTCTCGGGCGTCTTGCCGCCGATCCGCTCGACCAGTTTGCGCGCCTCCTCGAACGGCCAGGCACGGGCGTTCGCGGCGAGCGGTCGGAGCGGGTTGGCGGGCATGTCGGCCTCCAGGGTGAACGGAACCCGGAGGGTTAGTGCGAAGGACCGGGTGCGTCAACGATTCGGGGTGGTGCAGGGTTGGACGAAGAGTGGTCAGCCCCGCCGACACCTGCCGCGGACCCTGGCGGCGTCGCCCAGGCCGGCGAACAGCACGCGGCTGACCCGGTCGACGGCGGCGTTGTATTCGGCGTGCCATTGAACCCCGACCGCGAAGCTGCCGGCACCGGCGACCGAGATCGCCTCGATGGTCTCGTCGGCGGCCCAGCCCTCGACCACGACCCGCTCGCCCGGCTCGAGGATCGCTTGGCCGTGCAGCGAGTTGGTGCGGATGGACTCGGCCCCCAGCATGGTGGCCAGCACGCCGCCGGGGCGCAGGCGGACCTGCTCGCGCAGCTCGAAGACGATCTCCGGATCCCGGCAGCCTTTCGGCATCCGGTGCCGGTGCCGTCCCGGCAGCTCGGCGACCTCCGGATGCAGGGTACCGCCGAACGCCACGTTGATTTCCTGGATGCCCTTGCAGAGTCCGAGGATCGGGACCCCGGCCTCGATGCAGGCACGCACCAGCGGCAGCGCGACCCCGTCGCGATCCTCGTCCATGTCGCCATGGCGCTCGGTCAGTTCCTCGCCGTAGTGCCGTGGGTGCACGTTGGCCCGGCCGCCGGTCAACACGACCCCGTCGAGGGCGTCCAGCAGGTCGCCGACCGACGCGGCGTCGGGCAGGGCCGGGATCAGCAGTGGCGTACAGTCGGCAACGGTGGCGACGGCATCGATGTTCCGCCGGCCGATGAGCTGGGTTTCGCGCAGCTGTTCGGAAACGAAGCGGTTGCACAGGATGCCGATAACCGGTCGCGCCATGATCTTGCCTTCTGTCGATCTTCCGGACGCATCCGCACGTCGGAATGCGTTCTCCCCCCTCAGGCAGAGGCTCAAGAGTGGCCGCCCCGACCGGCGGCTTGCAAGAGGGCTGTCGGCCTGGTCCGCCAGCTACTCCGCCGGCCCCCCTACTCTGCCGCCCCGACGTCGGGCACGTAGGGCCGGTTGGCGAAGTGCTCCCGGTTGCCGGGCTCGGCGAACCGCAAGCCGGCCGCCTTGATGGCGCTGTCCGGCACCCGCTCCAGCGGCACGTAGTAGCGGTCGTCGTCGCGGGTCAGGGTGTCGTTGTCGACCCGGTTGTAGCAGACGATCAGCGTCCAGCGCCGGCGGTCCGAGCGGTTCTGGTCGGAGCGGTGGAACATGTTGCAGTGGAAGATCACGGTGTCGCCGGGGTCGAGCTCGGCGTGGACCTTCTCGAGCCGCGCCTCGGCGGCGGCCACCCGGGCCGGGTCGATGCCGTTCTGCTCCGGGGTGATCTGCACGTGCTCGACCCGGCCGAGATGGTGCGAGCCCTTGAGGAACTGCAGGCAGCCATTGTCGCGGTCGGTCCGGTCCAGCGCGATCATGCAGCTCAGCAGCCGCGGATAGAGGCAGCCGTTGTGGTACCAATAGCCGTAGTCCTGGTGCCATTCCCAGGCACCGCCGCCGCCGGCGTCCTTGGCGGTCAGCTTCGACTGGAAATGATAGACCGGCCCGCCCAGCAGGGCCTCGGCCGCATCGACCAGCCGGGCCGAGCGCGCCGCCAGGCCATAGACACTGTCGCCGGCACGGTTCCAGAGCGCGATCCGGGTACCGCCGCCCTCGCCGTCGGCGCGCACCAGCATGTGGTCCCGGACCGACGGGTCCTCCTCCATGGCGCTCCGAAGCAGGGCAACTTCCTCGGCATCGAACAGGTTGCGCAGAATCAGATAGCCGTCGCGCTCGAAGGCGGCGACCTGCGCGGGCTTCAGGGCAGCAGGCCCTGCGGCCGGCATGGGGATGCTTCGCATGGATCGGTCCTCCCGCTCGCTTGACTTTGCGGCAGCGCGACCGGCCGCCGTTGTGCGGGCATTTCAGGCCGTCCGCGGGCCGGTGTCCAGGGCGCCGGGCATCGCGCCGGAACGCAGACCCTCTGGCTGCGACCGGCCCGGCCGGGCATTCTGCTGCAGGGATGGCACAAGCGAGGACACAGCCGATGGGTTTCAGCGTCGAGCGGATCGACCACGTCGTCATCAACTGTCGCGACCTGGAGACCACGGTCGCCTGGTACCAGCGCGTGCTCGGCATGCGGCGCGAGGAGTTCGACTACCAGGGGCACACCCACGTGGCCCTGCGTTTCGGCGACCAGAAGTTCAACGTCCGTCCGGCCGGGACAGCGCATTGGTGGAGCGTCGAGAACGACGCGCCCGGCGCCCTCGACCTGTGCTTCGTGACCCGCACGCCGATCGACGAGGTCGTGCGGCACCTGACCGACTGCGGCGTCGAGATCGCCAACGGCCCGGTCCCGCAGACCGGCGCGCTCGGGGCCATGACCTCGGTGTATTTCCACGACCCAGACCGCAATCTCATCGAGGTCGCGGTGTACGCCTGAACCGGGCGGGCGGGAGCTACTTCTTCTCCCTGACCCCGACCGGCCCGCCCGCGTCCTGCCAGCCTTTGAACCCGTCGACCACATGGGCGACCTTCGGCAGCCCCATGTCCTGGGCCGCGGCGGCCGACAGCGCCGAGCGCCAGCCGCTCTGGCAATAGAACACGAAAGTCCTGTCCGCCTGGAACTGCGCCTTGGCGTAGGGGCTCTCGGGGTCGATCCAGAATTCCAGCATGCCGCGCGGGCAGTGGAAGGCGCCGGGGATCATGCCCTCGCGCTGCAGCTCGCGTACGTCGCGCAGGTCGACGAACTGCACGTCGTCGCGGCCGAGCCAGTCCTTGGCCTCGGCCGCCGGGATCGAGCGGACCTTGGTGTTGGCCTCGGCGACCATGTCCTTCACGCGTTTCATGGCGATTTCTCCTGTCAACCTCTGAGCGCCCAATCGGCGCGATTGCGCGCGGTGGGAAACCGGTCATCGAGGCCGAGCTCGGCGATGCGCGCGATCGAGGCCTCGAACAGCGACCGCGCCACCGGCACACCGTCCGGCTCCAGCGCCACCCGGCGCAGAATCTCCTCCTGGTCGCCATAGGCCGCCAGCAGCTCGCGCAGCGCCACGACCGCCTCGTCGGCGCTGTCGACCCGCAGGTCGCAGCGGTCGATGCCGTGCGGCGAGGTCACCCGTAGCGCCGTCGAGTGCAGCGGCTCCAGGATCTCGCCGCCGGCGTCGCGACCGGCCTCCAGAGCCCGCAGCAGGCGCTCCTCCAGCGGTTCGCCGGGCGCCGCTTCGAAGGTCGCGACCATGGCGTCGGTGATCCGGTCGTTGGCCAGGATGTTGCCGATGGCCACGCAGCCGGTACCGATGCTGTGGGTGTAGATCGAGTACATGCGGTTACCGTGGTGCACCGCCGCCCGCCCCGCGGCGTCCAGCGCCGCCAGCTGTCGCCACTCGATGCCCGGCTCGTCCGCGACCACCCCGGCCATCGCCTGTTCGGCCGAGGCGCCCTCGGCCAGCGCCGCGATGCCGCGGTCGCCGAGCCGGGCGTCGGTGCGGTGCTGGCTCAGGAACGCGCCCTTGCCGTGCAGCACCCTCAGGCAGCGGTTGCCGACCGCCAGCGCCGAGGTGCCGATGGCACCGCCGAACGCCCCGGTGTCGGGACAGCGGGCGATGATCGAGTAGGTCATGCGAAGTCTCCGGGAGACGGGACCGACGGCAGTCGGGACGGTCAGCATGACGCCGAACCGCCCGGCCGTCAGCCCCCGGTCGTCAGCCCCGCGCCCCCTTTACCCCACCGGCGTCAACTTCGTCACCGTCTCCGGTGCCAGCTCGGCCAGGAACACCGCGCCGTCCGCCCCGACCGCCAGGCCGTGGGCGCCGTTGATGGCGGCGCGGCCGCGGCCGGCGACGGTGCCGTCCAGGCGCAGGGCGTGGATCCGCGGCACCTGGTCGGAGACCAGCACGATGCCGCGATCGTCGACCGCAACGTCCATCGGGTTCTGCATGCCGCCCCAGACATCGAGCAGCCGCCCGACCCGGTCGAACACCTGGACCCGACCGTTCTCGCGGTCGGCGACCAGTACCCGATCCTGCGGGTCGACGGTGACGGCGTGCGGCGTCATGAACCGTCCCGGCGCCCTGCCGAGCCCGCCCCAGGAGCCAAGGTGGGTGCCGTCGGCGGCGAACCGATGCACCCGGGTGTTGCCGTAGCCGTCGGTGACGTAGATCTCGCCGTCCGGCGCCACCGCCACGTCGGTCGGGCTGTTGAACGGCGCCTCGAAAGCCGGGGCGTTGCGGGTTCCCAGCGTGAAAAGCACGGCGCCGTCGAGCGACACGCAGAGGATCTCGTGGGCGTCGCGGTCGACCACGAACAGCCGCTCGGTCCCGTCCGGGCGGCGGTCCAGGTGGATGCCGTGGCCGTCGGCGACCCGGCCCTCCAGCAGGCCGCCGGCGAAGGAACCGTCCGGGGCGAACACCAGCACCGGCGGGTCCTTGCGCTGCAGCACGAACACCCGGCCGTCCGAGGACGCCGCCAGGTGGCTGACCATGCCGAAGGACATGCCGTCCGGCAGTTTCGCCCAGCCGCGGTCGATCCGGTAGCGGCGGTCGCCGAGGTCGGTGACGATCCCGTCATTCGCCAGTGTCGTCATCACCTGTCCTCCGCCGTCAGCAGGTCGAGCCAGCGCTCGACCCGCGCCCGGTTGACCCCGAAGTCCCACACGCCGTAGGTCGAACGGCTGTAGAGAATGGCCACGGCCCCGCCGTCGGTGGCGAGCGCCTGCACCCAGACCGTATCGGGAAATCCGAACACCGCGCTACGCTGCACGAACACCAACTGGTGCAATTCGCGGTCGACCGCCACAAGCTCGGCGCGCGGCTCGTTCGCCAGCACCCGGCGCGCCCGGGCGATCAGCGCCTCGACCAGCAGGCCGACAACCGAGCTCTCGAAGTCGGCCGCGGCCCGGCAGATCCCGGCCGGGCAGGCCAGCGCATCGTTCCAGCCACCGGTGCGGGCGATCGCTCGCAGGTCCCGCGGTTCGGCGCCGGCCGCAGGCCCCGCCAGCAACGCTACGGCAAGCGCCACGGCAACTCCGCCCCGGCCCGTCATCCGCCGCACCTCGCACCTTCGGCCCCACCCGGTCACAATGCCCCAGCATAGCCATCGCCACGGCCTGCCCGCACGCCCTCTTTCCCAGCCAGTCAGGAGCACCCCCGCATGGCCCGCGTTCCCTACCTGTCCCCCGAGGACCTCGCGGAAACCGACCGCGACCTGCTGAAACGCCCGATCACCCTGTACCGCGCCCTGGTCAACAGCCCCGGCATGGCGCGGGCGTTCAGGGGCCTCGGCCAGCACATCCGCTACGGCAGCAAGCTTGACCCGCGGCTGCGCGAGTTGGCGATCATCCAGGTCGGCTACCTGACCCGCAGCCCCTACGAGTATTCGCACCACTGCAAGCTCGGGATGGCGCAGTTCGGCGTGACCGAGGACGACATCCGGGCGATCTCGCGCGAGACCGACGGCGGCGAGGGTGCGGGCGGCTTCCCCGAGCTGGAGAGCGCGTTGCTGCGCGCCGCCCGCGAGATGGTGACCGACCTGGCGGTGTCCGACGCCACCTTCGCGACCCTGGAGCGCCACCTGGACCGCGAGCTTCTGGTCGACCTGATCGTCACCATCGGCTTCTACTGCGGCGTGGTGCGGGTGCTGGCCAGCCTGCAGATCGACGTCGAGGACGACTACGCGCCGTATCTTGAGCGCTTCCCGTTCCCGGAGACCGGTTGAGCGGCTTTCAACGCCGGGCGGCGGCGATCAACGACACCAGACGGGAGAACTCGCGCCGCAGGATGAAGCGGTCCTGCCGACAGTACTCCGTCGATTTCGCCGCCGGATCGAGGCAGGACAGCAGCAGCCGCTCCAGCGCCGCATCGATCGGCAGGCCCTCCTTGCGCACGGCCCGGCGCAGCCGTCGCCAGAACTCGGTGGTGTCCGACTGGTGCACGATGACGGTCCGCCACACCGGGACCACGAACAGCGCCTGCGAGCCGATCCCCATCGCCCAGAACGATCCGGCAGGCAGCCCGGTCTCCGGGTCGGGAATCCACCACAGGTCCCCGTGGCCGGCCATCAGGCCGCCCCGGCCGGTCACCGCGAACACCGTGGCGATCCGATCGACCCAGCCCTCCGGCAGGAGCCGCCGGCCGTCATGAACACCCTTGTCGAGATACAGTTCGCCGAACCGCAGGAGGTCGCGCGCCGACATCCGGAACATCGCCGCGCGATGCCGCGACAACTCCGGCTCGGCGATATACCTGACGTCGTCGGTCGAGAAACCCTGCATCCCGAGCGGCTCGGCGAACGCCGCCTTGAACGCCTCCGCCACCGTCAGGGCGTTGTAGTCCCAGTTGTTATAGGCCCAGATCGTGCCGGGCCGGTTCTCGCGGTCGCCGAGCCGGCGGTTCTTGTCGGCCAGCATGCCCTGCTCGGCCGCCGCCGGGTGGTTGATCCCGGACATGCTCTTCAGCAGATGCTCGACCGTGGCCTCCAGCTGCAGCGGGGTCAACGCGCCGAGGAACGCCTTGCGGGCCGAGTGGGCGTCGTGGCGGATCGCCAGGTCGCCCCTGGCCGCGACGATCCGGCCGTCGGTGACGATCGCCAAGGCATCGGTGCTGAGTGCTCCGGCAAAGTCGAAGGCCGCCGCGAGCCGCTCGGGGTCCCAGCCCAGCCAAACAATCTCGTCGACATCCAGACGCAGGGCCGTCGCCGGCCGTTCCGGCCCGGCCGCCGCGCCCCCCGGCCGGAGAGGCCGAGGCCGAGAGCCGCCGCAAGCACTGCGGCGCCGATGGTTCGCCAGGAACCACGGCCGTTCATCGAGATATCTCCAGCATGCGGTGTCCTGACGCGACCGCCCGGTCATCCTGGTGGCCGGTGCGGGGCAGCAACGGCAGCCAGATCTCGACGCCGCCGGTACCGGCATCGTGGTCGAACCCGTCACCATAGCGTTCGAAACCGGGGCCGTGACGCTGGTCGCAATCCACCAGCCCGCCCCATTCCGCGCAGACCACCGACCGGATCCGGTGAATCGCGGCGGCGTGCCCGCGCCAGGGGAACACCGCGCAGCGCTGCGCCGGCAGCGGCACGACAGACAGTTCCGGATGAAGCTCCGTGGCGGAGGACACCTCGACGCCGCACACATACTCGACCATCTCGTCGCCGATCGACCGGCACACGCCGTAGGTCGCCGACCCGACCTGGCCGGCCACGTTACCGAGATGCGGCCGGAACCGCTGCCATTGCGCCGGGACGCCGCGACTGTCTCGCCGGTCGTACCTCCGGCGCAGGCCGGCGATCAGCTTCTGCCCGGCCCAGGCAGTTCGCGGCGGGTCGAGCGTGGCGCCGCCGGCACCGGCGAGGCGGATCGGCTCGACGAGGTCCGCGCCAGATAAAAGCGCGACACCCCGGCCGCCGCGGCAACCCCGCCGAGATCGATACCGTCGTTGAAGTGGCTCTCGACGTACCAGAGCGCCCGTTCGATCGGCTTCATCCGTGGTCCCCGTTTGCGATCACGACCATGCCGGATTGGGCGGGGCATTTCTTGACCGGGATTGCCCAGCCGAACCGCCGGTCGGTCGCGACTATCGACCGCCCTGTCGCGATCGGCTTTGATCGCCGCAACGATAACCGGAGGAAACCATGCGGCTCGAGAACAAGGTGGCGATCGTGGTCGGGGCCGGGCAGACGCCGGGCGAAACCATGGGCAACGGCCGGGCGACCGCGATCCGCTTCGCCCAGGAGGGCGCGAAGGTCCTGCTGGTCGACCGCAACCTCGAGGCGGCCGAGGAGACCGGCCGGCTGATCGCCGACGACGGCGGCATCGCCTCGGCGCTGGCCGCCGACATCACCGGCGAGGCCGACTGCAAGGCGATCGCCGAGGCCTGCGTGGCGCGCTACGGCCGCATCGACATCCTGCACAACAACGTCGGCCGCTCCGAGGGCGACCGGCCGACCACCGACATGGACGCCGACATCTGGGACACGCTGTTCGCCATGAACCTCAAGGGCATGTTCATGACCTGCAAGCATGTGCTGCCGGTGATGCGGGCGCAGCGGGCGGGGGTGATCCTGAACGTCTCGTCGATCGCCTCGATCTGCGCCCGGCGCGAGCCGACCCAGCGCTCCGGCGTCGCCTACAAGACCAGCAAGGGCGCCGTGAACACGCTCACCCACCACATCGCGCTGGAGAACGCCGAGTTCGGGGTGCGCTGCAACGCCATTCTGCCGGGGCTGATCGATACCCCGATGGCGATCGAGCGCCGGGCCCGTGAGCGCAACGTCGACCGCGACGCGGTGCGCCGCGAGCGCGACGAGCGGGTACCGCTGCTGCGCCGCATGGGCACCGCCTGGGACATCGCCAATGCCGCGGTATTCCTGGCCTCCGACGAGGCGCAATACGTCACCGCCCTGATCATGCCGGTCGACGGCGGCCTGTCGGCGCAGATCGGATAGGGTCGAGGCGCGATCGCCACGGAGGTTGCGATGCCGGAAGCCGACTCCGCCGCGGTCGACCGCGTGCTCGGCCTCGACCATGTCCTCACCTACATCCGGGACGAAACCCTCGACGACGCCCTCGAGCGCTACCGGCACGCCGGATTCTCGGTCGATCCGCAGCAGGCCGACTTCCCCCGCTACGGCCTGCGCAACGGGTTCGTGCGGTTCGGGTACGAAACGCTGGAGCTCTGCCAGGTCGTGGACGAGGCGGCCTGCGACCCGGCAATGCCCTGCGACCCGGCTGTCCGCGCCGCCGCGCGGCCCTTCGCCATCGGCTTCGCGCACGATGACGCCCGGGCCTTCGGCTGCCGGCTGATCGACCGCGGCTTCCGCGATCCACCCCCGCGCATCGAGCCACCTGAGACGACCGGCGACGATCCGGCCTTCACCTTGGCCATCCTGGACGAGATCCTCTCCGGGGTCGCCACCTTCGCCGTCAGCTACCGGGAGCCCCGGTCGCGCTGGCCGGCGGCCGACCGACTGCACCCGGCGCCGGCGAACGGCATCGGGCAATGGACCGGCACGGTGATGGTGACAGACCGGCCGGATTCCCGCGCCGCCGACCGGCGGGACGTGCTCGCTCCCGGCACGCCGCTGCAAGGTCGCGAGGATGGCGTCGCGCTGTCCCTACCGGATGGCACCGAGCTGCGCTGGACGACCCCGGAGCGCTGGCACCGTTGGTCCGGCAACCAAGCCGCCCAGCTACCGCACCGTTACGCCGAGATCGGCTGCCTGGAATTCCGGGCCGAGAGTCTCGACCGGGCGGAGCGATCCCTGGCCGCCGCGCGATGGCACGGCCGCCGCGTCGCATTGGCCGGCGGCAACGGGCTGCTGGTCGCGCCGAACCGCCATGACGGGGTCCGCATGCTGATCCGAGCGTGATCGCGGGCCGGCGCGAATCGGCTACTGTCAGGCGATGGGAACCGACGCCACCGACCCCGCCCGCCTCGACCGGCATCTCGACTTCCTGCTGACCGCCGACCGGCTGAAGCGGGTGGAGCGCAACACTCGGCTGCACGACGGCAGCCGCTTCGAGAACAGTGCCGAGCACAGCTGGCACCTGACGCTGATGGCGCTGACCCTGGCCGAGCATGCGCCGCCCGGCACCGATATCGGCCGGGTCGTCGAAATGCTGATCGTTCACGACGTGGTCGAGATCGACGCCGGCGACCACTGGGTGGTCGAGGACAACGCCAAGGCGGTGGCAACCAAGGAAGCCGCCGCCGCCGACCGGCTGTTCGCCCTGCTGCCCGACGACCAGTGCCGCCGGTTCCATGCGCTGTGGACCGAATACGAGGAGCGGGAGACCCCGGAGGCGCGGTTCGCCCGGGCGCTCGACAGCCCGCACCCGATGCTGCTGGTCTGGGGGCCGGGCGCCTCCGACGAGGTGCATGCGCCGGTGACCGCCGACTTCATGCGCGAATACAAGCGGGCCGCGCTGGAGCCCTATCCGGCCCTGTGGGCCTTGGCGCAGCGCCTGCTGGACGATGCGGTCGCACGCGGCGTGCTCGCGCCCTGACGCGACGCCGGCGTCGCATGTTCTTGCGAGTGACTTGCAATAGCGATTTATCGCCCGTCAGGGTCCGCGGTTCGTGGGCGGGTCGCAGGGGACTCCATGGGAACGTTCGCGATTTCCGTCCACCGGCCGGTCGTTGCGACCCTGCGGCACGCGGCGTGCGCGGTCGAGCGGCGGCCGCTGCTGGCCCGCTGGCTGCTCGCCGGTCCGGGTGCCCTTCTGGCCGCCGTCCTGGTCATGGCGGCAATGCCGGTATGGCTGCCGGCCGGTGCCGCCGGGATCGACAACATCGTCTACCCGATCGTGCTGGCGCCGCTGATCTGGACCGTGGTGTTCCTCTACGCGCTGCTCGACGCCAGCCTGCCCCGCGCGACGGCCGTGGTGCTCGGACTGATCCTCGTCGACGCCATCCTGGTCGCCCCGGCGGCCACCGGCGCCCTTCACGTCAACAGCGGCTGACAACGGCCAACGCGACCACCGGAGGCGCACGATGATCCCGATCTCCCAACCACAGATGAAGCGGCTGACGGCGGTGCACGGCTGGTCGGGGGTGATCCTCGGACTGCTGCTGTTCACCGTCGTGATCACCGGGACGGTGGCGGTGTTCGGCGACGACATCGCCCGCTGGTCCACCGGGTCCTCGACCCAGCGCGGAATCGACAAGCCGATCGACGGCATCGTCCGCAACCTCGCCGAAAGGCTTCCGCTGTTCTATCTCGACGATATCGCGGTCTGGAAGACCGATGCCGGCGAGTTGATGGCGTTCTTCCACTCGCACGCCGAGAACCCCGCTACCGGCCGGCCGGACGAATATGGCGCGATGTTCCGGATCGACCCGGAGAGCGGCGAGGTGCTGGACCGCAACGAGGGCTTCATGTGGAAGGAGCCCTGGGCCTGGGACCCGAGCGCGCTGCGCCATTTCCTGGTCGACCTGCACGTCCAGCTCTACCTGCCGGACCCTTGGGGGCTGATCGTCACGGGCATCCTCGGGCTGCTGATGATGGCCGCGGCGGTATCCGGCTTCCTGATGCACCGCCATATGATCCGCGATCTGTTCGTGGCCGAGCGACCGGGCGCAAGGCTGGTGTCGGCGCGCGACCGCCATGTGCTGGCCTCGAGTTGGAGCCTGCCCTTCGCCGTCATCTTGGCCTTCACCGGGTCGTTCTTCAGCTTCGCCTCGACGGTCAGCTTCCCGATCGTGGCCCAGGTGGCGTTCGGCGGCGACAACGAGGCGATGGCCAGGACCCTGTTCGAGCCGCCGGTGGTCGAGGACACCCGCCGCGTCCGCCCAGCCGACCTCGACGCGATCCGGGCGAAGGCGCTCGACAAGGTCGGCGGCCCGCTCACCTTCATCTCGATCCATCACTACGGACGCGCGGACGCGCGCATCCACGTCTGGCACTCGGCCGCCGACGGTCGCCTCGGCTTCACCCAGACCGTCTTCGACGGCGCCGCCGGCACATTTCTCGAGGTCAAGCCGCAGGTCGGCAACAAGCCGTCCATGGGCAACACGATCCGGACCCTGATGTGGCCGCTGCATGTGGGCGACTTCGCCGGCCTGGTCTCGAAAGCGGTGTGGGGCGCGCTCGGCGCCACCACCTGTTTCGTGATCCTGTCGGGCCTGCGGCGGTGGGTGCGGCGGCGCGAAGAGGAGCCGTTGTGGCGGGGCTTCGGGCGGGCCCTGACGGTCACCGCCCTTGGCCTGCCGATCGCCATGCTGGCCTCGGCCTGGGCGTTCTTTCTGGCGCTGCCCGCGGCCGACCCGTTCTTCTGGACGCCGTTCGGCTTCGTGGCCGGGGCGCTGGCCTGCGCCGGACTCGGCCTGGCGGTCCGCGACGACGGGAAACTGCGGGCGTTGTTCTGGCGGATCCTGGCTTGGGCCTGCCTGCTGCTGCCGCTGCTCCGGCTCGCCGCCGGCGGCACCAGTTGGGCCGAGGCTCTCGCGCGGAACCATGGCGAAGTGCTGTCGATCGACCTGCTGCTGCTGGCCGCCGGCGGCCTCATGTGGTGGGCCCGTGACCGGCGACGCGCCCCGACGGTCGTGCCCCAGCGCCCGACGATGGAGCCGGCGGAGTGAGCGATCTCGCCGCCGGCTCCATCGTCGGGCGCTGGTCGCCATCGCCTGGCTGGCCGCCACCGACCCCAAGCGCCGGCGCGCCTTCCGGCTGCCGCGGTTCCAGGGCAACCGCCGCCCGCGCCTGACACTGCTGGTGGCGCTGGCGCCGGCCGTCTCGCTGCTATGGGCCGGCAACGGAGTCGGCTTACTGGTCTTGCTGGGCACAAACTCGGTCGCCGGTTGGGCAATGGCGGCGGTCTCGCCGGTCCGCACGGCCAGGGCGACGGAATGGCTGGGTTCGGCCGCCGCCCGGGTCGGAAACACAGTCCGGACTGCGGTCGAAGGCGCGACCGGAGCCGCCGGACGATCGACGTCCCGGATCGACGCGCTCGAACGGCGGGTCGCGGAGCTCGAGGCGGCGCTGGCAGCCGCGTCCCTCGGCGACCGCACGGTCGCCCGGCTGTCCGACTACCAGGCCGCCAAGACGCAACGCGCTGGCGAAGCCTGAAGCGGTCGCCTCACCGGCGGTGGCGTCTCAGTACCCCGCCGCCCGGTCGACCACTTCCCGCAGCGGCTGGCCGTCGACGAACCGGCGCAGGTTCTCGGCGAACAGCCTGGCGACGATGCGGTCGCGCTCGGGATGCGGCCCGCCGATATGCGGCAGCACCAGGATGCCCTCGGTGATCCAGAACGGATGGTCGGCCGGCAGCGGCTCCTGCCGGTAGACGTCTAGCACCGCGCCGGCGATGGTCTTCGCCTTGACCGCGGCGATCAGGTCGTCGTCGGCGATCAGGTGGCCGCGGCCGAAGTTCAGCAGCCACGCCGTCGGCTTCATCTTCGCCAGCCGCGCCGTGTTCATCAGGCTGTCGGTCTCCGGCGTCGCCGGCAGCAGCAGCAGCACGAAGTCGGACTGCGCCAGCACCTCGTCGGTGCGCTCCGGCGGCAGTACCGCGTCGACATGCGGCATCGGTGCCGGCCGGCGCTTCGTGCCGACCACCCGCATGCCCAGGGCGGCGGCGATGCGTGCGACCTCCTGGCCGATGGCGCCCAACCCGAGAATCCCGAGGGTCTTGCCGTTGATCGGTTGCGGGACCGTCTGCACCCAGCGCCGCTGTTTCTGGTTCTCGGCATTCACCGCATAGGGCTTGGCCACGTAAAGCAGTGCCCCGACGATGTTCTCCGGCATCGACTCCTTGTGGGTACCGCGGGCGCAGGTCAGGGTCACGCCGGCCGGCAGGTCCGGCAGCGCCAGCCAGCCCTCGACGCCGGCGGTCATCGACTGGATCCAGCGCAGCTTCGGCATGGACGGCAGCAGCCCGGCGGGCGCGCCGACCGCCATCAGCGCCTCGGTCGTGGCGAGTTGCTCGGGCGACGGCTGCTCCTTGCGCCCGAGGGTGGCGATGGCGACCCGACCGGCCAGCCCGGCGGCCTCGGACGCGGCGATGTAGGCGGCGGGGGAATCGGTCCAGAGCAGAATGCGAACGGGCTCGGTCACGACGATGACTCCGGCAAAATGGAACCGGAACCGTAGCCGCCGCACGGCCTGGCGACCAGACGGCGGATCGGTCTCTTCACCCGTTCCCGCCGGGCACGGCCCGACCGGACTTTGGCCACCGCTCCCAGTAAGGCGGCTCGCCGAACACCCCGCGCAGATGCGCGGTCAGCGCCCGCAACTTGGCGGCCGGCCGCCGCCCTTCGGGATGCGCGATGTAGATGAACTCGGCCTCCGGCTGGACGCCGACATCGACGATCTGGAGCCGTCCATCGGCGATCTCGGCCCCCGCGATGAACAGCGGCAGCAGCGCGATGCCGAGCCCGGCAAGTACCGCGTCGCGCATCACGTCGCCGTTGTTGACCCGCAGCGCCACCCGGCCGCGGACGATCCGGGCGCCGTCCGGCCCTGCGAAGCGCCAGTCGGCCACGCCCCGGTTGGTGTAGAAGATCCCGCCATGGCCTTCCAACTCGACCGTCGACCCGGGCGTACCGCAGCGCGCCAGATATTCCGGCGATGCGACCAGGACCCGACGGCTCGGCGCCAACCGCCAGGCGATCAGCCGCGAATCCGCCACGGGGCCGTGCCGGATCACGGCATCGTAGCCGTCCGCCGTCGCGTCCACCCGGCGATCGTCGAGGTCGAGCATCAGCTCGATCCCGGGGTGCGCGGCGAGGAACGGATAGACGGCCGGTCCGAGATGCAGCCGGCCGAAGGTCACGGGAGCCGATATCCGCAACGGCCCGACCAGGGTGCCGCGGCGCTCGGCCATGTCGGCGGTCGCCTCATCCACTTCGCGCGCGATCCGGGCCGCGCGCTCCAGGAACGCGGCACCGTCCTCGGTCAGGGTCAGCTTGCGGGTACTGCGATGTACGAGGCGGGCGCCAAGACAGCGTTCGAGCTCACCCAGGCGATCGCTGACCACCGACTTCGACAACCGCAGTCGCCGCGCCGCCTCGCTGATCGACCCGGCCTCGGCGATGGCGACGAAGGAACTGATGCCGTGGAGCTTCAACATCGTTCGGGTTTTCCGGAAACGAGGTCCGCCTAACGCACGCTAATCCAGACGATTGGCCGGTGCTATCTCCGTGGTCGCCGAAGGGGTGTCAAGCGACGGTCGGTCCGACCCAGGGCTCCGAACTCGGGTTAACGGCCTTTCGTAGTTGTTCTGGTCGTGATTCGCTGGGTCTCCCGATTCACAGGAGGTCCCATGCCCCCGTCGCCGTTTGGAGAGAAGTCGCGGCTTGGCTCGCT
>Ga0222689_1000197_pt1 | contig 24816 bp, 20 predicted proteins | sample AntAcemetage1231_FD_179838 | JGI IMG/M metagenome (GOLD analysis project Ga0222689, IMG submission 179838) | Saline water microbial communities from Ace Lake, Antarctica - #1231 | ecosystem: Environmental > Aquatic > Non-marine Saline and Alkaline > Saline | place: Antarctica: Ace Lake...
ATGGACGTGGATTTTTTCGGAAAAACAAACCATCCGAAGCAGTGTTGGAATTTAACATTCAGAAATCTCTTCATGAAAATTTCATCAAACTATATCTCGGGGAGAATCGACGTAGCAAGAAATTCCTAAAATCCCTTTTTGAGCTCGAAAGTAAGTATCCTTCATTTTTTGGTAAATACGGCCAATTCCCGCTGATTACACTCACCAAGAAAGGCAATTCCCGCCAATAGAATTAGACTAAACCACAGCAAACTTTCACACTCCACTTAAAGGATGTGATAAATATCACAATTCAATTGCTGGTTTTATTCTAGCTTTCAACTTGAAATGATGAAAAAGAAGTGGATAAAGCTACTGTTGGTTTGCGTTTTGTGCACAACCCTTATAGCTTCCATTGCTCTTCTTATCGAATTCTTTCTCACTTAATACATGTGATATGAAACAGAATATGGGCTCTTCGGATAGAGTGATTAGATTGTTGATAGCAGCGGTATTGATTATACTTTATTTTACAGGAATTATTTCTGGAATCTTAGGAATAATCGCTCTCGTCGCTGCAGGCGTATTCCTGCTAACAAGCACAATAAGCTTTTGTCCGCTCTACACCATTTTTGGAATGAGCACTTGTCCCAACAAGAAAAAATAAACTTAGAAACAGCTAGTCTGACTTTTAGGTCTTAGAACGAAAAATATAATGAAAGAAATCTTTTTTACTGCCATAGCACTGCTGCTTGGGTTGTTAAGTTATGCCCAAGAATCTCCATTTGAGTTAATAATTGAACCTATTACGATTGACGGATTAGGAGGATTGCAATCCTTTGCTGTCGGTCAATCTGAAGGAAAATGGTTAATTGTAGGTGGGCGATTGGATGGCCTTCACCGACGTCAACCCTGGGCCTCGTTCGATATTGAAGGCCACAACAATCAATTGCTTGTGGTTGATATGGAGGCAGAACAAGTTTGGACAAAGTCAATAGCTTCTTTAGACCAGTCTCTGCAAGAACAATTGAGCTCTACGAATATGGAGTCTCATCAAGTGGGAAATGATCTTTTTATCATAGGGGGATATGGTTATAGCGACCTAGTTGGAGACCACACCACCCATCCGTATTTGACTGCAATTGATGTTCCTGGATTGATAGAGGCGGTTATTGATGATCAAGAACTGAGTTCTTATTTTAGAAGAATTGAAGATGATTTGTTTGCTGTCACTGGCGGTCAACTTAACATCATGAATGATGAGTTTTATCTTACCGGTGGACAGCGATTCGAGGGGCGCTACAACCCGATGAACAACCCCACATTTACCCAGAGCTACTCTAATTCTAGTCATCATTTTACGATTCAAGATGATGGAACTGATTTAAGCTATACACTGGTTGAGTCCTTTGTTGATTCCGACAATTTTCACAGAAGAGATTTCAACGCCGCCCCGCAAATTATGCCGAATGGTGATCAAGGAATCACTGCCTTTTCTGGTGTGTTTAGAACTGATGCTGACTTGCCTTACCTCAATTCAGTAAATATTGACGCCTCTGGATATTATGTGAACAATGATTTTGCTCAATATTACAATCATTACCACTGCGCAAATACTCAAGTATATAGTTTGGAGCAAAATGAAATGCACACCATCTTTTTTGGAGGAATTGCCCAATACTACTTTGACGGCGAAAACTTAGTACAAGATGACAATGTCCCTTTTGTGAAAACTATAGCCCGTGTTACCCGCGATGAGGGTGGGAATATGGCGGAGTACAGGATGCCTATTGAAATGCCTGATCTACTGGGAGCAGGATCTGAATTTATAGTAAACACTGAACTTCCCATGTATTCAAATGGTGTGATTCAGTTAGATGAGCTAGAATCCGACACTACGGTTATAGGATATGTTTTTGGAGGAATTAGAAGTTCTGACCTAAACATTTTTTGGATTAATGATGGCACCCAAAGTGTTGCTAATAATGAACTGATTAAAGTGAGTTTGATAAAGTCTAGTGCAGTAAACCTCGACGAACTCAATCCCCACAGCAACAGTCAAGGAAGAATGCAGATTTATCCGAATCCAAACCGAGGTGTTTTGCATGTTGATTTATTCCTAAACAGAACAGATGATGTTACTCTCAGCATCTCAGACCTTCAAGGAAAGCTCTTGTATTCAGAGTTGAAAAAATCCAAACAGCTTATTCTTGGTAAAAATTATATGGAGGTCAATATTTCAAAATGGTCCTCAGAATCTGCCTTGTTCGTGACAATCACCAGCAAAGGTGAAAGACTTACTCAGAAATTGATTTTAGGGGAATAATAAGATCTTCTTTACCTTGTGAATCCATTTTAGATTGGATGACAAGGGAAGCTAAAATAATCGAAAAACTCAAGGAGTATATACTTCCCGAACGCGCGGAGAGAATACACAATACGGTCATTCACCGCACCAATTTTATCCACCTTGCATTAGAAGATACATTTCGAGAGCGAAACTCTGGCGCCCTCTTTCGCACCTGCGATTGCTTTGGAATTCAGTCTGCTTCGGTCATTGAGAATAAATATGACCACAAAGTCACAAAAATCATTTCCCGCGGTGCTGAAAAATGGATCGACATAACAAGGTATGACAGGGATGTAGAGAACAGCACTATAAGCTGTATCAACCGGCTCAAATCACTCGGCTATCAGGTGGTGGCGACAACTCCACACAACGCCGATGTTGAGCTTCAAGACTTTAAAATTACACAGAAAACAGCCCTGTTTTTTGGAACTGAACTAGAAGGCTTATCTGAAGATGCCCTCGAATTGGCAGATGTGAAAATGAGCATCCCGATTTATGGGTTTACAGAAAGCTATAATATTTCGGTCGCGGCTGCATTAATCCTTCAACACTTTATTACACAATTGCAGAAAAGTGAAATCGAATGGAAGTTAAGCACTTCGGAGCGGTATGCGCTTGAAATTAAATGGTTGAGCGAATCCATCGGGAGAGCAGGGCCGAATATTCTTCAAAACATCAGGCAGGAAATTGAAAACACCTAAGAATATAGCAGATTTCAAAGCCATGAAAAGTCATTTAAGTCACCCAGGCCAAATGTTATGAAATCATATATAGCATTACTGAGAGGAATCAATGTTAGCGGACAAAAGCTAATCAAGATGGCTGAATTGAGATTGGCCCTGGAAAAAGCAGGCTTTGAGAACTTGAATACATACATCCAAAGTGGAAACATTGTGTTTCAGTCTGAAGTGAGCAAAACCGAGGATTTAGCATTGAGAATTAAAGCTGTCATTCTGGAAAAGTTTGGTTTTGATGTTTCCACCCAAGTGCTGCTTAAGGATGAGCTAGAGTCAATTATAGCGGGCAATCCTTTCAAAGAAGAAGTCGTTTCCGAGCCGAATAGAGTTTTGCTGGTGAGATTGGGAGAATCTCCAGACGCCTCTAACTTAAAAATATTTCTAGAAGAGGATCTTTCTCCAGATCGGGTCGTGGTGAAGGGAAACTGGGTCTATATTCATTTTCCAGAAGGCCAGGCAAAATCAAAATTGAGCAATAACCTCATTGAGAAAAGACTGAAGGTTTCTGCTACAGGAAGAAATTGGAATACAGTACTGAAGCTCTCGAAAATGCTGGATGAACTTCCTGCGAATTAAGGACGCCTTGCTTCAATTCCCTGCATTGTATTTTATACCTTCGCAGTATGCGATATGCGCCTACCCGTTGGAAAGATTATGAGCTCATTGATAGTGGGGATGGAGAAAAACTAGAGCGTTTTGGCGATGTAATTTTAATTCGACCCGAAACAGCTGCCATTTGGCTAAAATCTCTACCAGAAAGGGAATGGACATCCTTAGCCCATGGGAAATTCATCAATAAAGATAAAACAAGCGGGTACTGGAAAGAGTTTCAAAAACTCCCTGAAGCATGGCAAATTTCTTATCCCTTGGGCCCGGAAGGTCTCAAGTTCAATCTAAAACTCACCAAATTTAAGCATGTTGGAATTTTCCCCGAACACGCCAACAACTGGGAGTATATCTATGAAACGATAGGCCTCTTTAAAAAGGCCCTTCCCAATGAAGAGATAAAAATCTTGAACCTTTTTGCATATACGGGAGGAGCATCATTGGCAGCTTGCAGCGCAGGTGCTGCAGTAACACATGTAGATTCTATAAAGCAAGTGGTTACTTGGTCACGTGAGAATATGGAGTCCAGCGGTCTTCAAGACATTCGGTGGACAGTAGAAGATGCCTTGAAATTTGTTCAGCGCGAAATGAAACGGGGAAACAAGTACCACGGTGTAATGCTAGACCCTCCAGCTTGGGGATTGGGACCAAAAGGAGAGCGCTGGAAGCTTGAAGATCAAGTAAACACCTTACTGAAGAGCATTGCAGAAATCCTTGAAGAAAAACATTTTGTAATCCTAAATACCTACTCCGGACTTAGCCCCTTAGTCGTGGAAAATTTAGCCCTCTCATATTTTAAACCGGAAGGATTGCAAGCAGGAGAATTGTGTCTGCTTTCTTCTCAAGGTCGATATTTACCATTGGGCACTGTTGTCCGCTTTGATACACTTTAAGAACTAGTATTTATGTCATCGAATAAAAAAGTAATGCTTGGATTAAAGCTCCCGACGGATCCGCGCTGGGTAAATATCGTTGAGAAAAACATCGAAGAAATCCTTACTGACCACGCCTATTGTGAGCAGAAAGCAACGTCAAATGCAATCTCGACCATTGTTAAATTCCCTGATTTTCCCGAGGTCGTAACTGCAATGATTGAGATCGCCAAAGAAGAGATTGAGCATTTCGGAATGGTGCATGAAATTATCATGAAGAGAGGATATACATTGGGGAGAGAGCGAAAGGACCTCTATGTACAAGACCTGCTTAAATTCATGAGAAACGGAGGAAGTCGAGAGTCCAACTTGGTGGAAAAACTACTTTTCGCAGCACTTATTGAAGCTAGAAGCTGTGAAAGATTCCGAATTCTATCTGAACAAATTAGCGACAAAGAACTCAGCGAATTTTATCGTGAACTAATGATCTCTGAAGCCAACCACTACACTACATTTATAGGACTAGCTCGCAAGTACGGCAAAGGAATAGATGTGGATGCCCGCTGGGAAGAATTTTTAGAATACGAAGCGGGAATTATGAAAAACTACAGCAAGAAGGAAAGCATACACGGATAAAGCCTTTCCCATCATTCCATTATCTTAGACCCTCACAATTCAAACAATATGCGCTACAAAGCACTCCCAAAAGAACTCTATATACGCAACAGAGCTAGGTTTACTGCAGAAATGAAACCGAAGTCACTAGCGATTTTTAATTCTAACGACATCTATCCAACAAGTGCAGACGGGACTCTTCCTTTCAAGCAGCACAGTGATATTTTTTATCTCTCAGGGGTGGATCAGGAAGAAAGCATACTGGTTCTTTTCCCGGATAGTTTTCATCCCCAGCACAAAGAAATTTTATTTCTGAAAGAAACGAACGATGAAATCGCAATTTGGGAAGGTGCGAAATTAGATAAAGAACAGGCCTTTAACGTCTCTGGAATTAAGACCGTTTATTGGTTGGGAGATTTTGATAAAATCGTTCACGGATTGCTGGCTGAAGCACAGCAAGTGTACCTGAATAACACAGAACACACAAGGGCAAGCATCGAGGTAGAGACCAGGGAACAGCGCTTTTCGAAAAAGTTCAGAGCTGAATATCCCCACCATCAAATTGAGCGCTCCAATCCTATTTTGCATCGGGTAAGAGCTGTAAAAGACAAGGAAGAAATCGTTCAAATGCAACGCGCTTGCGACATCACAAAAGCGGGTTTAGAGCGGGTCTTGAAATTTGTAAAACCAGGTGTAACTGAATACCAAATTGAAGCGGAATTTGCCCATGAATTTTTGAGCCGAGGCTCCCGAGGTTTTGCATATACCCCTATCGTTGCCTCTGGTTTTAATGCTTGTGTCCTGCATTATATCGAGAACGCAGAAGTCTGCCAAGCGGGAGATGTTATTTTGATGGATGTTGGCGCCGAGTATGGAAATTACGCCTCTGACATGACCCGCTCTATTCCTGTAAGCGGGAAATTCACTCCTCGTCAAAAAGACGTTTACAACGCTGTGTTGCGAGTGATGAAAGCAGCAACGAACTTGATTAAGCCGGGTGTTTTCATGAACGAATACCACAAAGAAGTTGGTGAGCTCATGACTAAGGAGTTGCTCGATTTAAAACTCATCGACAAGCACGATGTCGAAAAGCAAAATCCATCTTGGCCAGCGTATAAAAAGTACTTCATGCACGGAACATCCCACTTCATTGGAATCGATGTACATGACTATGGCGATTGGACCATTCCGGTGACTGCAGGCAATGTTTTTACTGTAGAACCGGGAATTTACATCCGTGAAGAAAACTTAGGAATTCGACTTGAAAACGATATCGTGATTCAAGAAAATGGATTCAACGATCTGATGGCTGATATACCACTGGAGGCTGATCATATTGAAGATTTAATGAACTCGTAAACAGAGATTATTACAGAAGTGCTTCAGTAACTTTTCTGTGCAGCAGCGCGTCACACCAGTGCTGAATTTCTTTTTTCGGGCGGATGCTCAGATTCATTGATTTCAACTATCTTAACCTAAGTATGCGAGCACTTCTGATGTTTCTCTTCATTTTCAGCTGCTTTTCGGCAGTTAGTCAGCGCTTTCTCGTTGTTCAAAAAGCCAATACCCCGAAACAAGTAAAATACGTGGTAGGCGATGAAATTGGAGTAAAAGTTCTAGGTGATGAATTCACCCTGTATGGTGAGCTGATGCAACTAACAGATTCTACTTTGGTCATTGAAGGCCAGCGCGTCTTCATACACAACATCACTAAAATCTACGACAGAACGCGGATTCGTGGATTTCGTGGTGCGGCAATATCTACCCTCGCTTCGGTACCCTTCTTCATTGCAGTAACCAGTTTGAATAACTGGATTAACACAGGAGACCGACCTTTGGTAGATGACGGAACTTGGCGACTCTCAGGGGCATTTGCAGGAATAAGCGCTATATTATTCAGCATCGGTCCAAAGAAATATCCCATCGGAAATAGGTGGATGCTTAAGTCAATCAATACTAGTTTTGCACCCTGAATTCGACGCTGTTGGAGCAAAATATAGTTTCAATCTTAAAGTATTAATTTTATCCTTGAATTGGTAAATTCATCGACTCAGTAGATATAAACAGAGAAACCATCCCCATGTCAGACAATAAGATAAATGCAGAAAAAGCACCGAAAGCAGTAGGAATGTATCCACATGCACGAAGAGTAGGGAATCTACTTTTCCTTTCGGGTGTTGGTCCCCGCACCGCAGGTTCAGATAAGAATGACAGTGGGGTTCCTGGATTAGAATTGGATCACAATGGTAATTTTATCTCCTTTGATTTTGAAGCGCAGGTACATTCAGTTTTTAATAATGTAAAATTAATTCTTGAGGCTTCCGGTGCGAATTGGGGTGATTTGGTTGATGTCACCGTGTTTTTAGTTAACATGAAAAGAGATTTTCACACATTTAATAAAATATATGCGGAGTATTTCAAGGAGAATATGCCTTGTCGTACTACTGTGGAAATTAATAGTTTACCAACACCGATTGCAATTGAGCTGAAGTGTATCGCAGCAATTTCCGAATAGAAATTACGCCACCAAAACGCGCAGTTATTACCTCAAACACTTTATTCACAGTGGATTATACTATTTTGTGTCTAAAGTAATCAGCTTACTAGGCTATTATCTATTGAGTGAGATGCAAATCATTAGAACTGGTTGTGTAAAACTCTATCTACAAAGTATATCCTACCACACACAAAGTGGACCGAACAGAATATTGGATTGTCGGGGAATTATTATATATTTGGTAGTCTCATTTAATCTGGAAAATTATGAAATCACTACTATCTCTCCTCTTCATTTGCTTGAGTACCCTGGTCTACTCGCAATTCGATAAAATTAGTTACGAAATTTACTACCAAGACGACGGTACTGTTCCCGGTTATCCTGAGGGATATACCACTTATCGACTTTATGCGGAGTTGATGGCTCCTGGAGACCAGTTGTTTAGTTTATTGGCTATTCCGGGCTGCAGTCAAATCCAATTTTCCTGTAACAATGATATCTGGAACAATGATTTGGCGGGAATTTCTGGCCAATCAATCAATGAGGCTTTCTATTCTATCGACCCATCGTTAGAGTATGATTCGTATATTACAAATGGCGTTTCGAATAGTCAAGAAGGAGCAAATACTTTTCTACAGTTAATTGGTACTGGTTATGAGACATCTTTTGGTAATGGAATAGGAAGTGACTTTTCAATGCAAGATGGAATTTGGTTTGATCTACCACCTGACATAAATATTTACCCTGTGGGACCCGAGCATCGGGTGCTTATTGCGCAAATAACAACCTCAAATCCATTGAGCTGGGAACTATCCGTTCAAGTTCGGAACGCAGGGTCCTTTGTTGGAGCAATTACCTATGAACCAATTGTTTGCACAGATTATAATCACGTAGTTGACACGGACTCAGACCTAATAGGCTCTGCCTCTATACCCGGTTGCATGGACGGACTAGCGCTGAATTACAACTCTTTTGCCCAAATAGAAAATGGTTCATGTATTTACGGGAATGCAGAAAACACTTCATGCATGAATAGTAGCACCATCATAGTTGATGCTGGACCAGAACTGTACTCAAATTTTGGCGGTGACAACAGCTCGACTTCTGGTACTTGCTGGGAAGATGAAACTACAGACAATGGTTTCTGGGTTGACTTCAACAGCCCGGGTGAAAGCGCCATCATCTCAATGGTTAATATTCAAGGCATTCTTAGTTTGGCCGTTTATGATGCATGTGGCGGAAATGAAATAGCCTGTGCTGACGGTTTACACAATTACGATTTCGTTCAGCTAAGCGGCTTACAATCAAATGCGGATTATTACATTCTTTTTGACTCATCTAGCCCGGGCGGTCAAACTATTGAATTGTTAAGCGGTTCAGGGGGATGTTTAATTCCAGAAGCTTCAAACTATAATGAAGACTCCTTATTTAGCGACGGAAGCTGTTTTTATGGAGGATGCACCGACGTAGAAGCCTGTAATTATGATGATGATGCAACTGGTGATGATGGCAGCTGCGAGTATCCTGATGGATGCACAGATTATTCGGCAGAAAATTACGACCCAGCAGCGACTTGCGATGACGGCAGTTGCGTATATGCGGGATGCACTGATCCTGATTACGGAACCTACAATCCAAACGCCACGATTGACGACGGCAGCTGCGAATACATACTTTGGATTATGGTCTTCCAGGATTTCGAAGAAAACGGAGTTATGGATTATGGCACAGATGAGTTTTTAGGAAATATCGCTGTTACTAATTCGCAAACTGGATTTACAATTATTAGTGACCCATTCGAACAGCCGATGCTTTACACTTTTCCTGAGGGAACTTACGATTTTGAAGTCGCCTTACCTTCCCCAGATTGGTATGTTACGACTGATATTAGCAATATAGAAATTCAAGACAATGAAGGTTCTTTGCATGTGGGCCTAAGTACTTTAAGTCCGCAATCTACCTTCATTTATCCAACCGAAGCATGGACAGCGAATAGCAATTTTTATTGTGGGACTATGCTTTACATTCCCATGACCTTTCAAAATATCGGGAATATTGATGCAACATACACCCTAGAAATTATTTCTGACCCTTTATTATATTATGAAATAAACACTGGTGCAGAGTTCACAATTGTAGAACCAGGACACTACTTGTTTTCTGACATACCCCTAACTCCGGGAGCTTCACACTACGGAAATATTGGAATTGAATCGCCTTACGATTGGAATGACCCGATTGACATCGAATTTTCAGTGACTATCGAAGACCTGAACTCCAACATTCTTGTTGAAGAGTCATGGACCAGAACCGCAGAAGTGTTTTGTGATGGCTTCTTCCCCAACCTTACATCGAACTTAATGGGACTTGGTGATGAAGCTTACATTCTTCCAGAAGATGATTTGATGTATACTGTGCAAGTAGAGAACACAACAGGTGCAACCGCTGAAGATATTGAGGTTACCACTGTGCTTAGCCCTAATGTTGATTGGATGACATTCATCTCTCTAGGTTCTACAAGTCAAGCAACCATTAGTATCAGTCAAAATGAAGAAATTATCACCTATTTATTTAGTGATATTAATCTTGAAGATGGTGATGAACTGCTACTCTTCTATCAGGTTAGTCCAAAAGCCGGATTGTTGGGAGGAGAGGAAATCTATAACATTGCAACTGCGAGGTTCGATGGAGGAGCGCCAGTTCCAACCAATCCAACCCTCCACACTATTTTCAATTGCGATTGGATCGATGTTGCCTCAGATTTATCCTATGCAGTATGTGAAGGAGAAGAGGTTCAAGTGGATCTGAGTTCAGATTTCATTGAAAGCTTTGCATGGACTCTAAATGATGAAACTGTCGGAGATAATTCTAACTCCATAAACTTGATGCTTGAAACAGGAGATCACAACATTGGAGTGCTCACCAGCAACCCGATTTGCGAAAGAAATGCTAGTATCCCTGTTGTGGTGAACCCTTTGCCAGTAGCTGAATTTACAGCTGAGGGAGCTGAGTTAACAGCTGCAGCCGGAAATTCATGGCAATGGTACTTTGAAGGAGAAGCGATTGATGGAGCAACGGAACAGACGTATTTGGCTGAGACAAGCGGACTTTACACGGTAGAAATTGAAAATGAATTCAACTGCTCTGCCTTGAGCGACGAAAGTCTAGTCACAATAGTTGGCATTTCTGAGCAAAGTGAATTCAGCTTCATCGCCTATCCAAATCCCACATTTAACACATTAAACATTAGTTTCTCGAACTACAATGAAAATCGTGAGGTGGAGATGATTGACAGTCGCGGAAGAACAGTGATTGCGAAAACCACTGCCTCTGGACAACTGACTGAAATAGACTTGTCAAATTTAAGTTCTGGCAACTACATACTGCAAGTGTTTGTAAAGGGAAAGCAAGTAAATGCAAGTGCCATCCAGAAGCATTAAAAAGAGCGGAATTTTATTCGGATAGAAAGAGGCTGACAGGCCTCTTTCTTGTTTTTACTAATTCAACTTTTACTCGAAAAGATTTTTTGGTTTAGAGATTTAGTAGATCTTACCACAGGTACTACAAGATGCACAGCAACATGTGCTTAGGCCATCTTTTTGATTGTAAATCAACGTATTGAAAAGAAGAGGAACCTTTTTTGGGTTGATTATTTTACTTGTGTACTCGAATTTACTTTATATATTTAGACACGTCTCAATTAACTTTTTCCACCATGCGCTATTTTTCCTCAATTCTAGTATTGCTTATTTTTACTTTTTCCGCAACTGCACAGCTTGTTCGTATTTCCCTAGATGAAGTGATGAATACAGCGCTATTCGAATCAATGCACGCCAATCCCCCAGGACCACACGCTTATCCAGCCAACTCTACTACCTATCAGGTGTTCGCAGAACTCCAAGACCCAGAAGATGAGGTTGTTGCGGTGTATGCAATAAATAATTGCTGGGAGATGACGATAGCTGCCCAGAACACATTTTGGAATTCCCCGACAGGCGGACTTGTCGGTCCAGATTTGAATGAGGCGCTTTGGGATACCTACCCTTCCATGCAGTATGATAGCTATGTAACCATTGGGCGTACAAGCAATAATTCGGAAGGTGGCCCGATCACTGTTGCGGCTTCATTTCCTTCTATGTATTGGAGCGGTGAAACCATTGCCTGGGCTGGATCACCAGTAGGAGAGGACATGTTGATGTATGACGGAACTTGGTATTCCTTGAACGGAAATGTAAACAACCGAGGTGTTGGTCCAAACAATAGAGTGCTGCTTTTTCAAATTACGACAAGTATACAGCCTTATTACAGCTTGAATGTTCAAATAGTAAATGATGGAATTCCAATTTCTACTAACAACCTTCAATACGTATCTGACCCACCTTATGGCAGCGGGAATTTGGTTTGTTCAAATGGAGTTCCTGTTTTTAATGGGGCTGAACTCGGAACAGTTACTAGGCTGGGCTGTATGGATGATTCTTATTGCAATTACGATGAAATAGCTGTATTTGATGATGGCTCTTGTTCTAACGATTTTGGCTGCACTATAGAGTTGGCGGATAATTATGATGCTGATGCGGTTTGTGACGATGGCTCCTGTATTGTTTTAGGCTGCATGGACGAGGCGTATTGCAATTACTGGAATCTTGCTACTGTTGATGACGGGTCCTGTTTAGGTTTATTTGGATGTACCAACCCTCAAGCTTTTAATTATTCTATCGACGCTGCTTGTGACGATGGCTCATGCTATTTTGTTGGATGTATGAATCCTCAAGCCTGTAATTATAATCCTGCCGCTTCTGTAGATGACGGCACCTGTCTGTTACCCGATGGATGCACCACTCCAAATGCTGTGAACTATGACCTCAACGCCCTGTGCGATGACGAATCATGTCTCTATGGAGGATGTACAGACCCTCTTGCATGCAATTATTCGGCGTTTGCAGATATTGATGATGGTTCGTGCTCAACCACGGGCTCTTACATTTATGGTGTAGTTTATCATGACCTGAACAGCAATAATTTATTTGAGTCAACCCAATTCAGTCAAGAACCAACATTTAGTAATTGGGCCATATTAATAGAGCCCGGTAACCAGATGATTTATACTGATGCTTCTGGAAATTATAATTTTCATGCTGCCCCAGGACAAACATATACCCTCACTCTGATTGATAACAGTGATGTTTTCGACCCTAACCCAAATACTCAAGAGGTCCAAGTTTCTGGTGCGATTACCTGTGGAACGCAGAATTTAAATTTAAGTCTTATCCCAACTGATGATTACTACCTTCAAGTCAGTGGGCCATGCTGTATTTTTATGATGGACATCCATTGTAACAATGGAATGCAACCGGGATTGTGGGTGCATAACACAGGATCTCTTCCCCTAAACGGAGCCGTCACTTTAACTTACGACCCCATCCTCCAAACAGAAGCTCTTGGCGGACAAGCTTTGAATCCAAGTTCAATAGCCCCAGGACAAACCCAATGGATAATAGACGGTCAATCACCTGGATCTCAGCGACTGTACCAATGCCAAATGCTTGGCCCGGGTACTGATTACATTGGACAAGTATTCCCTATTAACATGAATATTTATTTGTTTGATGGAGAGGGGAATGAGATTCTTGACAACACTTATGTGATAGAACCAACCGTTGTTTGCGCTTATGACCCCAATGACAAATACGCAATTCCTGAAGGCTACGCCGAACCTCACTACATCCTTGAAGACGATGAAATTGAATACAGAATACGCTTCCAAAACACAGGAAACTTTGTAGCCGAAGACATCAACATCATAGACACCCTAGATGTTGAACACCTCGATTTATCGAGCTTTACTCCTCGATATGCTTCCCACAGTTTTATGACGAGCTACCGCATTGATGAAGGCATCGTTGATTTTCAGTTTGAAAACATCATGCTTCCCGATTCAGGACAAGATTTTAATGGCTCAACAGGATTTGTAGTATATACCATCAAACCCAAGTCTGACATCCAAACCAATGCTGTCATTGAGAATACGGCTTACATCTACTTTGAAGCCAATCCCGCAATCGTTACAAATACCACATGGCACACGATTTACGACTGTGAAGAGCTCAGAGTTTTAGAAGGTTTAGAGATTGAGGATATCTGCGCCAATGAAGAGCTCGATTTAGAAATTACCTATGCCTATATTGACTCCTTCGCTTGGGAGATAAACGGGAATAGCCAGGGCCCAGGAACTTCGGAATTCAACGCCGAACTTGAATTGGCAGGAATTCATACCATCGGATTAACAGCTTCAAACCCGCTTTGCTCGAACTATTCTGAAGTCGATGTTGAGGCGCTAGAACTTCCTGTTGCTGCCTTTTTCGAGGACGTCCCAGTTCTTACGGCTGCCATGGGTGACTCTTGGCAATGGTATTTGAACGGAGAGTTGATTGACGGTGCAACGGAACAAGAATACACCCCAACTATTTCAGGATTTTACAGTGTTGAAATCGAAAATGAACTGGGCTGCTCTGCCTTGAGTGATGAGAGTTTTGTAACTATAATCGGAATTGCAGAGCAAAGTGAATTTAGCTTTATCGCCTATCCGAATCCTACATTTAACACATTGAATATTACTTTCCCAAGTCACAACGAAAACCGCGAAATTGAACTGATCGATAGCCACGGAAGAACGGTTGTAGCAAGAACAACTGCCGCTACTGAATTAATCCAACTTGACTTGTCAAACTTGAGTTCTGGAAACTACATTCTTCAAGTGTTTATAGACGGAAAGCAGGTTAATGCGAGTTCGGTCCTGAAGAAATAATATAAAGAGAGATTAAACGAGGGGCCCAATGTTGGCCCCTTTTTTGTGTACAGACCGACTTTAGCGTAACTTTATACTTCCATGAAACAACACTTCTTTATTCTCTTCTTTGTTCTACCCTTCTTGAGCTTAGCTCAAACGAATCGAGTGGTCTGTGAGGTATTTTACACTGATGACGGAAGTGTTGAGGGTTATCCAGAAAATTATACGACTTACCGCATCTATGCCGAGTTGAGCGATACTGTAACTTGTCTGACTAGCGTTTTTGCTTTTGGATGCGATGGACTTCACATCTCAACGGATAACGATACTTGGCAACATCCAATGGGAAATATTCTTGGCCCAGACTTGAATCCAGCACTGTTCCCGAGTATTCCTGCTTTAGAATACGACTCATTTTTAACAATTGGGAAAGCAAACAGGTATGACGGCAGGGGCACAGTGATTAAAGCTATAGGTACTGGTGAAAAGGGCTTCATAGATTTTGAAGATGGCAAAGACCTTAGAATTATCGATGGAGCGTGGGCCTGCTTGAGAACTGAGTCCAATGGTTATGGAAATAAGATTCTACTCGCACAGATCACAACTTCAAAAACCTTGACTTATGCTTTGAACCTTCAGCTGGTTCATCCCGATCGCTCAGTGAGCTTTCTGAATGCCAAGGTCTACGATGAAAACTGTGAAGTGGAGACCGTAGATGAGGGATTGAAGTTTGGATTATTAAAACTTAAGTAGCAGAACGTCAGTAGATTGCTTCCTGGCACAAAAGATTGGAACGCTTTTTGAGTTATAGTTAAGTATTATGAAAAAACTAATCGCCTTTTTAACCGCTATCACCCTCTGCCTGATTTTATCGGCTCAGCCTATGAGGCCGGACAAGGTGAACATGGATACTCTAAATACTTATCCACTCCGAAGCAATGTCGTAAACACAGCCTTTAAAAAAGGTGAAAAATTGACTTACCGTGTGCATTATGGATTTGTAGATGCAGGTGAGGCAATCATTGAAGTAAAAGATTCCCCTCAAAAGTTCGATGGAAGGCCAGCTTGGCACATAGTTGGAAATGGCTATACGCTAGGGGCTTTTAACTGGTTCTTTAAAGTGCGCGATCGATACGAAACTTATATTGACAAGCAGGGAATGATTCCTCAACGATTTATAAGAGATGTAAATGAAGGGGGATATAAGATCAGTCAAGACTATACGTTTCATCAAGACAAAAGAGCCGTTAAGACTCAAAAGAATGAAACCTTCGCTTCTCCAGCAAATATTCAGGATATGCTGAGCGCTTATTTCTATGCGAGGACAGTAGATTACTCAAACGCGAAAGTTGGTGATGTTTTTTCCTTCACTGTTTTTATGGATGATGAGATCTTTCCGTTAAAAATCAGGTATCTAGGAAAAGAAACAATAAAGCTCAGAGCAGGGAAATTCCGTTGCATGAAGTTTCAACCTGTTGTACAAGAAGGAAGAGTTTTTAAAAGCGATGACGATTTGAATGTTTGGATTACCGACGATAAAAACAAAATTCCAATTTTAGTGAAGTCTGACCTTATGGTTGGTTCAATCAAAATGGAAGTGGTGGAGTACGAAGGACTCGCAAACACGATTGCTAAAGTGGATTAAAATTGAATTTTCTCGAACAAAGGCTGTGAATAAACTGACTAAGGTCAAGAATTCACAGCCTTTTTTCTATTTATCTTGCGACAATACAAGTCAAATGCAGGAGGAAATAAAAAATCGGATTCAAGAGCTGGAGGAGAAGTATGAGGCCATAGGTCAAGACCTAAAGTCTTATCTAGACGGGCTTCTAATTTCCAATGTCACAACCTATTGGGATTATATCGCACTCGATACTTTAAAAACTCTTCAACGTCCTAAAACGGACTTCCCTGACGAGCTAATCTTCATTGTTTACCACCAAATCACAGAGCTTTACTTCAAGCTGGTTTTGCATGAGCTGGAACAGGTCGGGAATAATGGTAAGATTATTAAAGCGAATGGTGAAGATCACGGCTGGAAGAAATCTCTAGATAAAGACTTTTTTATTGCGAGACTGAAGAGAGTTAACCAATATTTTGAAGCCCTCACCAAGTCTTTCGACATTATGGTGCACGGAATGGAGAAGGAGCAATTCCTGCGTTATAGAATGGCTCTTTTACCGGCAAGTGGATTTCAGTCTGCTCAATACAGGAGCATCGAAATTTGCTGCACAGATTTTAAGAATCTAGTAGCAAGAGACAGCCGGCACTTGTTCAACAGCGATAAGGAATCATCATTAGCAGATATGTTCGAACATATCTATTGGAAACAAGGAGCTACTGAATTGGCATCTGGGAAAAAAACGCTGACTTTAAAGCAATTTGAAGTTAAGTACACCGAAGAACTGCTGGACTTAGCTGATGATTTTAAAGATAAAAACATGTGGGCAAAGTTCAAATCCTTGTCTACTTCAGATCAAAAAGACCCTGCGGTAATCAAAGAATTGAGGCAACTGGACATTAACGTGAACGTGAATTGGCCATTGGTTCATTACAAGTCAGCCGTGCGTTATTTGCAAGCCGACGTCAAAGAAATCGCCGCCACCGGAGGCACGAATTGGCAGAAATATCTCCCCCCAAGATTTCAAAAGCGGATTTTCTATCCAGAACTTTGGAGCGAAACAGAATTGGAAGAATGGGGTAAAAAATGGGTAGAGGAAGTCTTGGCAGACTCTCTTAAATAATGGACAGACCAATGTTGAATTTATATTGCATCAAAGAAATTCGGATTAATGATTAGACTAGTATCAAGCTCAACAATCCTCCTCGTATTACTGCTCTTTAGTGCTTGTGGCGAATCGAATCAAGCACAATTGGCCATCAAGAATCCGCTGCCTGAAGCACCAAAAGACACTGCTTTAATGGCGTATGGCTTCGATTTGAATTCCTTTGAAGTGAAGAAGGGTCAAATTAAAGCGAATGAATTTTTATCTGATATTCTCTTGAGAAACAATGTTTCCTATCAAGATATTGATGCTCTTGCTAGGAATGCCAGAGACACATTTGATGTCAGGAAGATTAGGCCGAACAACAACTTTTTAATCCTAAATGGCAAAGACTCATTGGGAACTCCAGAATACTTCATCTACGAAAATGGTGATGAAGATTATGTGGTGTTTTGTTTGAAGGACAGCCTGTACGCTTATTGCGGGAGAAAGCCGATAGAATACAAGCAGCAATCTGCTTCTGGTGTGATTACATCCTCTCTTTATCAGTCATTGACCGGTCAAGGTTTGAGCATGCAGCTGGCAGAGGAAATGGCTAAGCTTTATGCCTGGACTATCGATTTTTATCGGCTCCAAAAAAATGATTCCTACAAGATCATTTATGAAGAGAAATTGGTAGATGGTGAGTCCATTGGCACAGGAAGAATTTTAGCATCAATATTTCAGCACAACGGGCGTGATTTCTCTGCTTATTATTTTAAAAATGACAGCGTTGAGGGGTATTATGATCACGAGGGAAGAAGTCTTCGCAAAGCATTCTTAAAAGCACCGTTGGAGTTCAGTCGGATTTCTAGCCGATACAGCAAACGTAGATTTCATCCTGTTTTAAAGAGATACAAATCACACCTTGGCACTGACTATGCTGCCCCACATGGAACGCCAATCCTAGCCGTTGGAGACGGTAAGGTGACAAAATCAGGCTACACTTCGGGCAACGGGAATTATGTAAAGATTAGACACAACGGAACCTATGAGACCCAATACTTGCACATGAGTAAGCGGTTGGTGAAAGAGGGACAAATGGTGGATCAGGGCGAAACAATCGGTCTTGTGGGTAGCACAGGATTAGCTACTGGCCCTCATGTTTGCTTCCGTTTTTGGAAGAATGGAGAACAGGTAGATCCGCTCAAAGAACAATTGCCACCTAGCGAGCCTATTCCGGGAGGGACTCTCATGGATTTTCAAAAGGAGCGCCAGATCTGGAGTCAAAAATTGAATGAAATTGAGTTAACTTCACCCGATGAAAACGATGTCGAGGAGGAAGTACTTTAGCCTAATTCTACCCCTTTTTATTCTACTATTTTCCTGTTCAACGGAGTCTAAAAAAACCGTTGAATTTGAATATTTAACGGGTAAAACCAGCTTGAGATATTTGAAACTGACGTGGTCGGATTTATCTCCCAAACTAGTAATAAACAGACCAGAACGAGGAGATGTTACAAATCAAATTTGTCTTCCATTAACGGCACCTGATTCAAGCGAATATCAAATCAAGTATTTCCATTGTATTGATGGGGATTGCTGTCCTACCGAACGTTATAACAATCAATTGTTGGGAGGATTACTGATTGAAAACGAGGAACTGAAATTGGTGTTTCCTAAAAACTTGAATGACATAAAATCGATTCAAGCTGAGTGCCAAGAAAGCGGGTCAAGTTTTATACAACTCAGGCCTATTTTAGAAAACGGAAATGTTCTTGCTTCTGATGGCAGCTTAAAATTTCAATGTAGGGCTTTGGTGACTTTCAAAGATGGAAGCGTGAGGATGATTGAAACCGAAAAACACAACACCAGCTACGGTTTCGCCGAAGACTTAAAAAAGTTTGGAGTAGTAAATGCAGTGCTCATTGCCACCGGAGTTCATGACGAGGGCTGGTATTATTACGCAAACGTGCCAGTATCTCTCGGCAGATTAAAGTCCAAATCAAGTGAGCAAGAAAACTGGCTTGTCCTTCAATTGAAGAATTAAACTTAGGCTTACTTCAACTCTACAATCAAAGCTTCATCGATCTTCTTTACTTCAATTAAGTCGTGATTTCTAAGGCTCTTTAAGGTCTTGTCCCAGATTTTATTCGACAGTTCAATTTGAGATTTTAAGGCCGTCAACTCGGTATTTCCGTGATCACTTAAATACTTAAAAACCTGTTGTTCAACTTCGTTTAGCTCGGGGCCGTCATGTTCCCATTTTTCTGGTCGCATTTGAGGGAAGAACAAGACTTCTTGAATGGTACTTTGGTTGGTCAACAACATTACTAATCGGTCAATCCCTATTCCCATTCCGGAAGTAGGCGGCATGCCGTATTCTAAGGCTCTCAAGAAGTCGTTATCGATGAACATGGCCTCGTCATCGCCTTTTTCACTGAGCTTCAATTGCTCTTCGAATCGTTCTCTTTGATCAATTGGATCGTTGAGTTCGGAATAGGCGTTTGCGATCTCTTTTCCATTGACAATCAGCTCAAATCTTTCAGTGAGTTCTGGATTATCGCGGTGCTTTTTGCAGAGGGGAGACATCTCAATAGGATAGTCTGTAATGAAGGTTGGTTGAATCAATTTTCCTTCACAGGTTTCTCCAAAAAGCTCATCGATAAGCTTTCCTCTTCCCATGGTTTCATCAACCTCGACACCTATTTTTTTACAAGCTGACCTCAGATCACTTTCAGACATTCCGCTGATATCAACACCAGCATATTCTTTGATGGCGTCTGTCATGGTCAATCTTCGGAAAGGTCTTTGAAAACTAATTTCCTGGTCTCCGACTTTCGTTAATGTTGTACCGTTTACCTTCATGCAAACATCTTCAATCATCTTTTCGGTGAAATCCATCATCCAGAAATAGTCCTTGTAGGCCACGTAAATTTCCATGACGGTAAACTCGGGGTTATGGGTTCTATCCATCCCTTCATTTCTAAAGTTTCTCGAGAACTCATAAACGCCATCAAATCCACCAACGATAAGCCTTTTCAGGTAAAGCTCATTGGCGATACGCAGGTAAAAAGGAACATCTAGTGCGTTGTGGTGGGTGATGAAAGGGCGGGCCGCAGCACCACCTGGAATAGGTTGTAAGACAGGGGTGTCGACTTCTAAATATCCTTGTGCGTTAAAATATTGACGCATTGAATCAACAATTTTAGTGCGCTTGATGAACCTCTCTTTCACTCCTTCATTCACCACCAAATCAACATAGCGCATTCTGTGCCTCAACTCAGAATCAGCGAAAGCATCATGAATTTTTCCATCAGCATCTGTTTTAACAACAGGCAGAGGCTTTAGGGCCTTACTCAGAAGCGCCAATTGACTTACCATTACTGATTTTTCGCCGGTTTGAGTTTTAAAAGTCTTGCCTTTAATTCCAATGAAATCGCCGTAATCCAACAGCTTCTTAAAAACGGCATTGTAGAGTTCTTTGTCTTCACCAGGACAAAGCTCATCACGATTGATATACACTTGAATTTTACCACTGCTATCTTTCATCTCAGCAAAAGATGCCTTACCCATAATTCTGCGACTCAACATACGACCCGCTAAGGATACCTCGACTCCCTCCGTAAAACTTTCCAGTAAATCAGAAATTTTATGGCTAATGTCGTATTGTTCAGCTGGATAAGGGTTGATACCTAGATCACGCAATTGCTTGAGTGCTTCACGTCTTACTTGTTCTTGCTCGGAAAGATGCTGGCTCATAATGAACATATAGAATTGAGGGCGTAAAGATAAGAATAAGTGAGGCTGTATTCAGATTTATGTGTGGCGTGGGTTTGGCGGTTAATAATGATACAGGCTTCACATTAATTTGCAGTTTAGCTCGTTGAATATTCTTAGCTTCGAACTTTCAAAATTGATTTATGAAGGACTTGATGTTACAGCTTATTGAAGGGTTTCCAGCGCAAATGAAGGAGGCCATTGACTTAGGGAAAAAGCAGTCAATAAGCTTTGAGAAAAAACCAGATATGGTCTTGATTTCTGGTATGGGGGGCTCAGGAATTGGTGGGAAAATTGTGAGTCAACTGGTCGCTGGTATTTCTGAAATCCCTGTTTTATCGAACAGTGATTACGCTTTACCTCGAAGCATTAACAGCAAGAGTCTGGTTATTATTTGCAGCTATTCAGGAAATACGGAAGAGACAATTCAGGTCATGGAAAAAGCCTACAGCAGGGGTGCCAGTATCGCCTGTATAAGCTCAGGGGGAAGGGTGTCGGAACTTGCGAAACAGTGGGGTTTTCCATGTATTCAGATTCCGGGAGGTCAGCCACCAAGGAGTCAATTTGGCTATTCTTCAGTATTGCTCATCTTCCTGATGAAAGCTTTGGGGATTTTGGGCGAGGAGGCCATCGGTCAATTGAGTGAAGCTGCTAATTATCTCGAAAAGTCGCAGGATGCTATTCGCTCGTCTGCCAAAGAAATCGCTGCAAAAATTTCAAAGAGAATACCGATTATTTATTGTGACAACGCCTATGAAGGTGTTGCAATTCGCTGGAAGCAACAGTTCAATGAAAACTCAAAAATGCTTTGTTGGCAGAGTGTGGTTCCAGAAATGAATCACAATGAACTGGTCGGATGGGCTGGTGCAGATGATAAATTCGCATCCCTTTTATTCAGGAATGAGGATGATTTCTCTAAGAACAAAATCAGAATGGATATCAGTCGATCTATCATGTCGAAGAAATCCAACCAAATAATTGAGATTTCATCAATCGGGAAATCAAGAATCGAACGGATTTACTACTTGGTAAATCTTGGAGATTGGATTTCGTATTACATGGCGGTTGAACGAAATGTTGACCCCATTGTTATTGACGAAATTGACTTGTTGAAATCAGAACTCAGCAAGCATTAAGAAAAAGCATGTCTGCAAAAGTTATTTTCAAAGATTTGGGTTTGATGGATTACAAAGCCTGCTGGGATTTGCAGGAGGAGTATTTCAAAGAGACCATTGATGTTAAAATTGCGAACCGGAAAAATCCAGAATCTCCCTCAGAAACGCTAAACCGATTGTTTTTTGTAGAGCATCCCCATGTTTATACCTTGGGGAAAAGCGGCGACGACGCAAACCTACTTATCAATGAGGTAGGATTAGAAGAAAAGCAAGCCACGTATTACAAGATCAATCGAGGGGGCGACATCACCTATCACGGTCCAGGTCAGATAGTAGGCTATCCGATTTTCGATTTAGATCATTTTTTCAGCGACATCCACAAATATCTCCGATTCCTTGAAGAGGCCGTCATTCTTACCCTTGATGAATACGGAATCAAGGCAGGAAGAATTGATGGTTTAACGGGTGTTTGGTTGGATGGTGATCAACCCCTGAAAGCGAGAAAGATTTGTGCTTTAGGCGTGAAATGTAGCCGCTGGGTGACTATGCACGGCTTCGCTTTCAATGTGAATAGCCACTTGGATTACTTTAAAAATATTGTGCCTTGCGGAATTGACGATAAGGCTGTAAGCTCGATGGAAAAAGAGCTGGGCGAAACTCAAGATATGGAAAAAGTAAAGGCCAGACTGTTGATCAATCTGGCCAATGTTTTCGATTTTGATATTGTTTAGAAGGTGACCTTGGTCAGGCGTTGCTTCTTTTCAGACTTTTCTCCTTTGCTACCTAAGCACATTACTTTGTAGTTCATTGCACAGTCGGCATCACCGAATGCTCCTCCTTCGTTCCAGGCTTCACAAGCACCATCTTTATCGTGTAAAGCTAGTTTTGCTTCTGCAATGTAGTAGTACAATTCAGCGCCGAAGTCATGACTTTCATTTATCAAGTTTTCAAATATATCTAGGCTGCCTTCAGCATCACTATTTTCAAGTTTTAGAACACCGACATTTAGCATAACTCGGTGGTATTCAGGGTTGATTTCATAAGCGATTTCATAAGCCTCGAGCGCTTTGTCCATCTTCCCCATCTCACCATAAACCGCTCCTAAGAGGTAATAGGCCTCCATGTAATCAGCATCAATTCCTGTTGCGTTCTCGATGTAATCAATGGCTCCCTTGTGGTTAAATGTGAAGTAGTCTACAACGGCTAGGTAATAGAATGCCCTCGCACTTTCCGCTTCTGTTTCAAGGAACTTATAGATGTCAAGGATTGCCTCATCAAATTCTTCAGTATTGATCTTACAAATAGCTCTATTCAAATAGATTTCATGGTCTTCTTCACCTTTTCGTAAAGCGAAATTATAGTCAGCCAATGCTTGTCCAAACTTCTGGGTCTTCAAATAAGCATCACCACGAAGCTTGAAATATTTTGAATTTTTGTCGTGATCGATGGCTAAATCGAGGTGACCAATTGCCCCATTATAAGAATTTTGCGCAAATAAACGTTCGGCAGACGCATAGAAGTCTTCTGCACTTAGCTCTTGAGCAGCACTAAATAGCGGTAAAGTCAATAAGAGGGCGGATAATAGATGTAGTAAATGTTTCATGATGCTTGATTATCTATTTTCGAGTTTTGGTAGTTCTGTATCCTTGTACTGTAAATGCCGAAAAAAGTTTTCATTTTCGTAAAGAATTAGTTCATCGTTCATCATGAAGGCACTCAAAAAGGGAATTGTCATTTTTATATCTATAGTTCTGCTAGCCTCTGCAGGCCTTTGGCTGACGGGGAATTCACATTTATTTCGTGGCTTGGCTTACACCTACTTTCAAGGTGATACAGGGCCTACAATAGACGATGGCTTGCGATTTGATCGCGACACGGCATTTATTGGATCAACTGAGCCGTGGCTGGTTTCGGCGACCTACAACACTTTTGAGCCAGAACCGGAGTTGCTGGATAGGATTATGGAATACGATCCGGTGGCTATTTTGGTCATTGATCAAGACAGTATTGTTTATGAAAGGTATTGGGACGGCTATTCCGCTGAAAGCCTCACGAATTCCTTTTCTATGTCAAAAACTGTTGTGGGTATGTTGTTAGGAGCTGCGATACAAGACGGTTCAATCGAGAGTGTCGATCAAAAAGTTGGTGATTTCTTTCCGGAATTTTCTGAAGGAATAAATTCTAAGCTTACAATCAAACACCTGCTCCAAATGAGTTCCGGGATAGATTTTGGAGAAAGCTATAGCGGGGCTTTTGGCTATGTAGCAAAGGCTTACTACGGCTATGACATCAAAAGCCTAACCCTGAAATATAGGGTGTCATCTGAGCCGGGAACTGAGTTTCTCTATCAAGGAGGAAACACCCAACTTCTGTCATTAATTATCGAGCAAGCCACTGGAAAGTCTTTGACTGCATATTTTTCGGAAAAGGTTTGGTCGAAAATTGGAGCGGAGCAAGATGCTTGGTGGACAGTCGATGAAGAAGGTGTGACAAGAGCCTCTTGTTGTATCTATTCGAACGCACGTGATTTCGCTCGTCTTGGGAAACTTTATATGAACAAGGGAAGTTGGAACGGGCAGCAACTGATCCCCGAGAGCTATGTTGAAGAGTCTTTGCGACCGGTTGGGAATATCGATCTGCAGGGAGATGTGGTTAATTATTACGGCTATCAATGGTGGTTGGGAGAACATGAGGACAGTCCATTTATTGCAATGCGCGGAATTCATGGACAGTACATCATTGCCTTTCCGGAGCGCGACCTCATTCTAGTTCG
>Ga0222689_1000198_pt1 | contig 24506 bp, 32 predicted proteins | sample AntAcemetage1231_FD_179838 | JGI IMG/M metagenome (GOLD analysis project Ga0222689, IMG submission 179838) | Saline water microbial communities from Ace Lake, Antarctica - #1231 | ecosystem: Environmental > Aquatic > Non-marine Saline and Alkaline > Saline | place: Antarctica: Ace Lake...
TAAAACTTTGATTACCATGTTCTTTCCTTGATCCACGACCCTTTAGTCTTATATCGTATCTACCTCGATGTAGATACTTTTTCATAAGATTAATAAATGCCCAACCCTCTTTAGAGTTAGGCACGTTAGTTAAGAAGTGTACACAAGCTTTTGCTTTAGCCTTTCGAATAACTTCTTTTCTTTTACGATTAACTTCTGCAAGTACTTTCTTATTTACATCATTCATAAAGCTCCTATCAGTATTAATATTATTAAAAACTCCATTATTTATTCCTTTCCATTGTTAGTATAATAGTTTTTTGATTTTCATTTCCTCCAGGTATATACTTTTCAACAAATTCAACTGGACACTTTTCTAACCATAAATCGAATAATTTAAGTGTATCAGTTTTATATTGTTTAGCCTTATTAGCAGTTTGGACTTCAAGTATTTCTGGTTCTCTTGTTTGATCTACCATTATTGTAATGTACTCCTATCTTTCTTTTTACTTAATACTTTTAATTTACCATAAACACTTAAAGGTATATCTAATTGATATAACTCTCCATTATAGTGTTCGAAAAGTATTCGATGTCTATCATCAGCCATTCTAATTGAAAAATGAATTGGCCACTCCTGATCTTTATCGAACTTCGTTACATCTTCAAACTCATGTTTCTTAAAATGTCTAGGCCAGTCTTTTGCTCTAGCTATACTATTAGAATAAATGAGTTCATCTCTTTTAATTACTAAGTGTGGCATATTAATCTCTTTCTATGTAGTTACCGTCTAATGTTAAAGTATATTTTTTATTATCTTCGTTCATCCATTTACATAATTTAAAACCCAATCTGTAAATTAATCTAGCAAAAATACTTGGATGATGTTCTAAATACATAGGAACGTATTCAGATAATTTACCAGTATTATTATCCATTAATGAGATACTAAAACTAGTATAGTTTGGTTTAGTCATATTATTAATTTCCCTCCATTATATTTTTAAGTTCTTCTAAATCTTCTCCATCATCGCTAAAATCAGATGTTTCTAAATCTAATGATGCTGCAGCTTCTTCATTTGTAAGTCTATCTTCTTTTTTCCAACCATCAGCAGGTGCGTTATCTTTATTTGTATCTGCGATAATCTTACTCAACTTTTCTTTAGTTAAATCAATAACATCTGTATTAGGATCGTCATTCATTACTTTTAAAAAACTATCCCATGTTTCTTTTGTCATATTATTCCTTTCTATTTTTTAATTACTTTATAATTTTTAAAATAAAAAATAATCCATATAAACAAGAAAAAATAATACGATAGATAGTATATAAAAGAATAGAACCTGCTCTATAAAGCGTTCTAAATCACACTAATTTAGTGGATTATATAGTCTTTCTCTATATTCTCTTGATATTTTAAAATTTTATTATTAAATTCAATAATTTCAAAATCAATAAAATTTAACTGTTTCATATTATCTATACAGAAATCAAAGAAACGATTAACCCTAGGGAAATAAGGTTCTACATCAAATTGAGGAAAAGAAAAATAAAGATGTACATCTGGATTTTTTTTAGTGAAGTACATAAACGTAACCCAATAATTTCTAGTAGGAAGACTTAACAACTCTTTGAATAAAGGTTCTTTATCTAATTTTAATCTATTCATTTATACATCTCATTATTAAATTTTTTAAAATAGGATTACTTTTAAGAATAGTATAATATTGTTCAGTAAGTGATGCTACTTTTTCTTCACCATGTGGACCTACATAAAAATTGTTTAAAGCCATAATAATATGAAATATCTCATGAAACAAAGTTTTACCAAGTATTTGTTTAGTTAAACCTTTTCTAATAATGAGAGTATTCTTATTGAAAGAATATAAAGCATAGTCTTCAATCTTTTTGAAAATTACTTTTGTTGTAACATTTTTATATTTAATCTCTGTTAGTTTCATAGGGCCAATCTTTTGACCCTATTATAACAATTATCTACCTAACATTCTAGACTTAGTTCTAGCATTTATTTGAGTGTTTATCCCTATTCCATCGCCTTTTTCTGATCCACGGCTATAGGCTACTCTATCTCGAATACTCATAGAAGATTTAGCACTTCTTAATTTAATACCCTGATCTTCTAACCATTTAGTAATAGCCATCTGTTCGTTTTTATAAAGAACTGGTAAACCATCAGGATTACCTTGAGGTATATAAGCTGGAACTATTTCTTCATATCTTTCTCTTAATCTACCTGATAATTTAGAAGCAGCGCCTTGTTTAAAAGCATGAGCCATTCTATTAATAGTAGCACGACTGCCAGGAACTTTTCTAAATTCTTCTGCTGCTAATCTATCTACTGTATTAATAAAGTATTTACACATTTCTGTAGCTACCATTCTATTAGATTTTCTACCTACAAAAGTAATAATTTTAACTTTTTTATATCGAGAATCAAATTTCATTGTAGTGTAAGTCTTACAGAAATATAGTTTGGCTGTAGCATTTCTAATATAGCCTTTCCATACATCTCTATCGACCTCTATATCTTCGCTATCCATAGGCTCTGCTTGACTATCGTCTTTAATATCAGCGATAGATAAATTGTGTTCTTGAAGTAATTTCTGAGCTTTATCTGCAGCTTGCATTGCTTCGTTTTCTGAAGCTCCATTTTCTGTAGACATTTTTAAAAGCTTTTGAATTCTATTCAATACACTTTCTTTTTCGTTTGTCATATTCTCCCTTTCTAGTTAATAAGACGATTATTAATGGCCCATGTACGAATACCCGGTACTTATATAATAATCGCTTATTTTTACTTTATATTATTTTTTTCTTTTTTAGACAATAAAATTCGTATTGTGTTCCAATCTTTCGCTAAAGCCATTTTCTCCCAGTCATCTCGACTTACACCTTTTGCTAAAGCTTCACCGTCATCGCTGTCAAATAAATAAATTTGTTTATCTTTTTTAACAATTAAGTAGACAAGGCCGCCGTTGTAGGAGTAAGACTTATGCCATGCGATTTGTTCTATACTCAGTTTTAGCTTTAATTTGGTCTTTTCTCTTTTGGGGGACCGCAAGTACTTTCCTTCTAACCAACCAGAAACTCCATCAACACAATAGTGTACATCTGGTATACCACGTTCAATCGAAGTTTCTATACGTTGAATAAAAAAATCATTTAATTTTGATCTGATCGTTTGCCAGATTTGTTTTTCCATTATTTTTTCCTAAAGGTATATAAGTTATATTATCATGTACTTGTAAATATCTAAAAGGATCAATGACTACAGAATCAGGCATAAAATAAAAATGTTTAAATGCTTCATGTTTACAACCAATAAAAAATAACTGAGGTTCTTTATCCCATTTAAATTCTTCTTTAACTTTCATAATATCAGGAGAATCAATCCAAGGATCCCACATTCTTACTGTCTCTCCTTTTTCTTCTAAAATATTTTTCAACAATATAGAAGGACTTCCTGTAGTAATATTAGTTTCGGGTTTAAAACATTTACCTAAAATATTTATTTGTTTATCACTTTTATGTTTAATAATTAAATCAGCTAACCACTCTGTTTGATTTTCTCTTTGCTTCATTATATTATCATACCAATTATATGATAAATTAAATTTGCGAGCTAAATAGCTGAGAGCTATATTATCTCTAGGGTGACAACCACCTCCGTCTCCCATACCTCCATATAAATATTTTTTACTTATAATTCTATCAGTACATAAAGCTAGAGCTTCAGTTACCACGTCTACATCAGTATTAGGTAAATGATGACAAGTTTCCATAACTGTATTCATCATTGCAATTTTAGTTGATATAAAAGTATTATAAACTACTTTAATTAGTTCAGCATTTTCTATAGTTGTTTTATAAAAAGGTGTTTTATTAATAGTCTTATAAAATTCTTCTGCTTGTTTTGCAGCATCTTCATCATCTACTCCAAATAAAATAATTTCACTATTTAAAAAATCATTGATAGTAGTTCCCATTGCTATAAAAAATGGGTTATAACAAAGTTTTAAATGAGAGCAAAGAATTGGTTTAATAAGTCTTGAAATAGTACCAGGCAAAACAGTAGAAATAATAATAACAGTTTTATCTTTCCCTTGTTTTTCGATTTCTTCATTAAGTTTTTTTATTCCATTAACTAAATATTCATAATTAAAGTCAGCACGTTCTTCTGGTACTCTAGTAATTCCTTCATACTTTTCTTCATGAGGTGTTTGAATAGGGACAAATATTATATCACTTTCTTCAACAATTTTATCTAAAGTTTTTAATTGAATTTTAGAATTTTTTAATAGTTCTTCAGCACCTTCTTCTCTATAATTGAGTGTTTTAAATCTAATATTTCTTAAAGTTACATCATTAATATCAGTTCCAATAACTTGATGGCCTTTACTTTCTACAGCAAGAGCTACAGGAAGTCCTAATTTACCTAGTCCTAGAAATCCTATTTTCATATTTTTTTAATTTATTTTCAGCCATTTTTCTTTTTGTATTTTCTAATTCTAATTCTTTTTTTAATTTATCTATTTCCAGTCTTAATTGTAAATTTGAATTAACACCTATTTTCATTTATTTTATAGTCCCCCAACTGTCTCCTTTCTCGACATCTACTGTTAAAGGCACTTTCAAATCTACACAAGTTTTCATGATTTGTAAACTGTCTTCAAAACATTTTTGTTTGCCGTGAGGCACTGAAAAATCTAATTCATCATGTACTGTTAATTTTAAATCAATCTCATCTAGTAAACCTGCTTCATATATTTTTATCATTGCTGCTTTAGTAATATCCGCAGAAGAACCTTGAATTAAAGCATTCATTGCTGTGTGAGTATAAGCTCTTTTAAGTTCTTGTTTAGGATAATGAGAATATGCTTCTGATAAAGAATATGCTTTCTCTCCCCAACTATCTCTAGGTTCCCACATATTAAATCTTCTTTTTCTACCTAACAAAGTTTTAATGTAACCTCTAGAACTTGCAACATTAGATACTTGTCTTGATAATTCTTTTACAAAAGGAACTTTATCATGATATCTATTAAATAATTCATAAGCTTGATCGTTATCTAATCCTAACTCTGAAGCTAACTTTTTATTTCCCATACCATAGAATAAACCTAGATTAATAGTTTTAGCTTGTTTTCTAGGTATACTTGCCATAGTTGCAACCATTTGATGGAAATCTGTTTTATCATTCTTATTAAATTCATCTTGAATTTTTATAGCCGTTTCCATTCCTTTAAGACTAGCATAGTGAACTAACACTCTTGGTTCTTGTTGAGAGTAATCAGCACAAACCCATTCGTCACCTTCTTCTGGTACAAATAAACCTCTGATTAAAGGTCCAAGTTCAGGGTCTCTAGCTGGTACTTGTTGAAGATTAGGATATTGAGAACTAAATCTACCTGTAACAGTTCCCATTGGATTAAAGCCACAATATATTCTTCCATTAGAAGCTTTATCAATAATCATATTCTTTACAAATGTATTTCTAATCTTGTCTAACTTTCTAACTTTTAAAATACTTTTACTAACATCGTCCATTTGAGTTTCCAACCAACTTGCAGTGAAAGATGGAGTTCCCTTTGCGGTGTGAGTATAACTAATATTATTTTTATCATATGCTTCCTTTAGAGAGGCGTTTGCCCATACATTAACTTGGGTACCTCCTAGTCTATTTAGCACTGATTGAACTTCTACTTGTCTTTTTTCCAATTCAGTATAAAGTTTATGTGCTTTTTCCACATTTACCTTAACACCTTTTCTTCTCATGTGAAATAGAACAGGTATAAGTCTAGATTCAAAGTCAACAATACTTTCTATTTCTTCTTTTTTAATTCTAGCCTGTTGCTTTTGATATATACCTAAAGTAAGTAGAGCATCTTCTTTTGCATATTCACTTACTTCATTAGCATGAAGTTTCCATAAACTTTCTTTTACATTAGCACGTTTACCAAACTTAAAAAGTACAGCTTGAGCAAGTTCAACTTCATATTTAGATTTTTTTAAATAAAAATTAGCAAGACTATCTAATGAATACTTTAATTTGTTTTCGTCTATTAAGTGTTCTATCGTTTGAACGTCTTGAATACAGTGATGACGAGTAACGGTAAGACGACTATCCAGTGAATAGAGCCACTCTAAGTCATACATTGCATTAGCAAATATAAGCTTTTTATTAGATTTATAGATATAATCCATAAACTCTATTACTTTAGTTTTATTTAAATTACCTCCACCTTCGTGACCTATTGGAAAATATTCAGTATAACCACTGTCTGTTGATATAGATATTCCAGCAATGTGACCATCTTTTCTAAATCCACCTGGTCCCATAGTTTTTAAATTAGGATCACAGGTTTCTGTATCTATAGCTATTAGTGTAGCTTCATTTATTTTATTTACATTAAACATTAATTAAGTTTTTCTAAAACTATATTTTTATTAATACGTTTCCATTCTCTACCACCTAATATCCATAGTTTTTTAGCATCTCTATGAACGTACTCTTCACAAAATATAATATGTTCAGTTGAAGTATTAAGAAGTAATTTAACACAATGAATACAAGGAGAAAGAGTACAATAAATTCTATCTATTTCATGAACATCTTTACATTGAAGTAATGCATTTTGCTCTGCATGTATTGCTTCACATTTATCTAAATCTGTACCAGATGGTGAATTAGCACCAGCACAAGGTTTATCTGTACAATGAGGAAAACCACTTGGATTTCCATTATAACCTGTAGCTATTACATGATTTCTTTTATTAACAAATACACTTCCAACTTTTCTACGTGAACAAGTACCACGCTCTGCTACTAACATAGCCATTTTTAAAAAATAAAAATCTGATATTTCTCTACCCATGTATAAGGTAATCTATTTTTTTAAGTCTTCCATTCTCTTTTGAGATAGGCACATAATCTGCTGCTTCTTTTAAATTAGATATAAATTTTTTAGGACTATCTTTATATTTATCAATAAGACTATTAAATGATATTTCACTTTCGTCATGATAATTACTATTAAAAATACTATCTAATTTTTTAAAGTCATTTTCATAAATATGTCTACTACCAGCTTGTATATTTAAACTTCCTAATTTACATTTTAATCCACGAAAATTTAAACAACAGGCTATATAAAAAGATATAGCACTAAAATTAAAAGTATCATAAGGAGTTCCTAACCAAATGTCATTACTTCTCATTGTAGCAATAGTGTGTAACCATAATTCATCACTTGCTTCTCTTAAAAAGAATTGTAAAGATAAAGTACAAGGAATATCTTTACTTGATCTAGGATTCTCTCTCCATATATTTAAGACTGCTTGTCTACTATCATTATCTTTAATTAAAGTATCAACCACATATGAAGTTTGAGTTATAATTTTAGGACCATATGCTCCAAAAAAAGTTACTCCATCATCACTAAATCTTTTAACTCCATCTACATATTTACTTACACTTTCAACATCATTTTTACCTTCTAACATCCAGGCTGCTTCTCCAAACATAAAACTATATGATAATTTTCTTTCAGGTAAAGTAATAATAGGATCATCCATATCGATTATCCAACTATCATTTAACTTTTCAGTAACTGTTAAACCTCTTGGTTTACATACAAAATCTGGTTGTCTAAATACATTCCATAACTTTTTCTTATACTGTCTATTAATATCTTTCATATTTGTAATGCCATTGACCTTTTTATTATTTTATCTGAAAATTCATCTAACTTGTGACCATCTTGAAACATGTCATATCTTATAAAATTAGTTCTTTCTCTTAATGGAGATAGATCACTTAAAAAATTAGACCTTGTAGGTTTACTAAACCAGTGTTGATAATAGTAATCAACAACGTCATCAATATTACTATACTCTTCATGTCTTTTTTCTTTATTAATTCTATGATTTTCTTTAACTCTCGCTGTATCTGATGGTATACACCACACATATAAAGTGCCTTGATTATTTAAAGTTTTATATATTTTTTTAGGATTATAAGAAGGACCTGATCTATAAATATAAGAATAACATTGTTCACTTGGCCAATGTCTATCTAATAAAACTAATTTACCTGCTAATCTTTTTTTACTTGCTAATCTTGCTGTAGCTGTATGCCATAATTTCATATTTTTATGCACTCTTAAATGCATATAATAAGAATTAAGATTAGTTTTTTTAATATGATTAATTAAAGTAGTTTTACCTACTCCATCTGGTCCGTCAAATATTATTATTCCAATAGACATTTAAAATATTCTTTCGTTCTTTCTTTATTCCAAGTACTCTTTATAAAACTTTCTCTCTGGTAAGATACAATTTCTTTTAATTCTTGGTCAGATTTATTTTCTATATTATCTATATCAATATTGTAACCGTCACCTAATACTTTAGTTTCAGAAGGGTGACCTAATAAAATAGATTCAGCATCAACAGCCATATTATATCTTACTCTCCACCAACCACTTCCTTTTAAAGTATGAGAATGAGGAGGACTTAATATACCCCAATGTTTTCTATACTCTTGATATAACTCATGTTCTTTTAATCTAGTTTGACCTTCTTTAATATTTCCAAAAGTTTTAATAGGCCAATTAAAAGTTTGTTTTTTTAACCAATTCATTTTACTTAAAAGACTAGCCATAACCCAAGATTTTTCTTTTTCAAGAATAGGTTCTTGACTAAATAAATCTACACCTTTAGGGTCGTTTAAATAAGAATTAGTATGTGGTGAAGGATCCCAATTAGTTATCTGTCGAGCTTTCATTCCTAGTTCATCAAAATTACCTCCATCATATGCTGGAATTAATAATTTATGTGGCCATTCGTCAAAAGCAAAAGTATCTACTAAATCTTCAATTTCTTTTTTATAAGGTTGAGCTTCGTCCCAATAAGCTTTACCAACAGGATTACCTGCTTCAGAAAATTTTTTCCATATTCTCCAATGTCCTCTACTAAAAGTTCCAAATCCAGATACTGTTTCTTTAGTTTGATGATCGTCTATTGATATAATAGCATCGGGTCTTTTAATAATAGTATAAGCAGCACCATACCAATAACGAGCTGATAAACTATTAGGACCAAATACATAAACTATTACTTTATCATATTGAGATACATCTTCTCCTGGAATAATAGCTTTTTGAGTTACTTCGTGTCCTAGTTCTCTTAATACACTTGGTAATATTCTAGCAGATGTTGCAATATTTAAAGGACTTTTAGCAGTACCTATAGTAAGTGCATTAAATCCCGTTATTAATATTTTCATTCTGTTCTTTCTCTTCCTCTACTATTTGATCTATATTAGGAGCTTTCCAACCTTTTGGTTTAATTACATCAAAAGCAGTTCCACGTTTTTTTGATTTACTTTTAGCTCTTATTTTATTCATATTAGCTTTTTGTACTTCTCTCCACCCTTTTTCAAAAGGCATATTAAATAACCAAGCTGTACCTAAAGCTATATAAACAATATCTATAAGAGCATCTAATGCTCCTGCATCATCTTTTTTAGTTATAGCTTGAGTGTATTCAGCTAATTCTTCCATTAAAAAAGAAGTTCTAAAATTAACTAATTCAGGATCATCTGGTATCCCTACTTTTTCATTCTTTTTAAAACCAAACTTATTATGAAATCTATTTATATCTCCCAATAAATCTTCATGTAAATTAAATATATCTGAATTTGTCAAATTAAACTTTCCTGTTCTGGTTGCTTTCTAAAATCTACTGTCATATGTTCTTCTACTGGCTTATCTTTATTACTTATACTCTCTTTTATTATTCTCGCTACATATTCAGCTACTGGTGGCATTACTCCTCTTGCGATTTGTGATCCAATAGATCCTACTGGTCCTTCAAATTTAAAGTCATGAGGAAATCCTGCAAGGTAAGCTAATTCTTTATGACCAAATAATCTATCTTCTGTAGGGTGAATATAAAATCCTCCTGCAATAACTGGACAAATTTTATGTGTAGCTAATCTCCACTTCATAAACTGAGGTCTACCTTTAACTCCTCCACGCATTCCTCCTCTGACCCAAGTTTCTGGTGGATTGAATCTTTCCCAAGTTGTTCTTAAACTTTCACCTTGTTTACAATCTTTTAAATATGGAATTTCAGTAGGTGTCATTTTAAATATATGACCAATATCATCTCCATGTTCTTCTTTAAATGATTTTAAAACTTCTCCTGTTGTAGGAGAAGGGGAAAAGTTTAATCTATGAGGATTTAAATTATACTTAGTTGCTATAAAGAAAAATCTTTTACGACTATGATTAAGACCAGTAAATTGACCATCTATTAATAGATGAGTAGTTTGATACCCTAACTTATGAGCTTCTCTAGTTAAATCCATAATCATTTCATATCCACCATTTTTGGAATAAACCCTAGGAACGGATTCGATGGCAATTGCAGAAGGTCTTAACTGTTTTAATAAGTTAAAACTATTTTTCCAACATTCGATCCTAGGGTCGTTCTTCCATGCCATGCCACCTTTCTGTGTCGTACCTAAGTTCGACCAGGGAGCACAAGGTGGATTGCAATATACAAAATCAATTTTATCTTTATATTTTTCTCTAGGCCATTCATCTTCGCCTTCATAAATTGGTAAATCAGGGAAGTTAGCTCTAGCTGTTTTTTTATATAAACCTGGTTTCATTTCAAAGTGAGCTTCAACATCAAAATGTTTTTTAACTCCTAAAGTAAATCCACCTGCAAATATATAAGTTCCTAAAGCTTTCATAATTCTTTCCTTTTTAATTTATCTTAATTCGTAACTATACTTCGTTTCAGCCTGAAGCAAGAACAAATTCTTTTTAGCTCTTGTAACTGCAACATAAAACACTCTATGTTCGTCATCTGGTTCAACATTAAATTTTTTCCAAGTTCTATACGATATATCACAAATAACAACAACGTTGTCACTTTCACCACCTTTAATACCGTGGATAGTTGATAATCTAATTCTAGCTTTATTTTTAAATATATCTCCTGACTTAATTAATGATTCAAACAATAATATATCTTCTGGATCAAGACCTGTAATTACATCTTCCCATTTACCATTAGCTAATAAACCAACATTATCTTGTAAATATTTTAAAGAAAATTCCATATTATTATCTACACCTTCTAATTTTTTAAATCCTCGGGCTATTCCTGTTTTTCCTTTAATGCATTGATATAACTTTTTAAGTTCATCAAAAGATATAGTATCACCTCTATTTAATTTAATCCATGATCTAATTGCAATTACAAACTTATTTGTTTTAAATTCGTGATACCCTTTTTCATAAAACCAACCCATTCTTTTACAATAAGCTTCTGATTTAAATAGTTGATAACCTGATCTAGCTAACACTAGCCATTCTCCTTTTGACATATCTACTTCTTCAATAGAACTTATATCAGTAATTGATCCATGATCCTCTCTTGAAGTCCAATTTTTTACTTGTCTTAAAGATATTTTATGAGATATATCACATGCAAGTTTATGAATACTTTTAGGAAGTCTATAACTAATAGGGAGTACTTCTATTTTACCTTCAATATCTAGAAACTTTTTAACATCAGCACCTGCCCAACGATAGATAGCTTGATCATCATCACCTGCTATATATCTTAATTTACAACTACTTGTTAGCTTATCTATAACTTTCCATTGTTTTGTAGTTAAATCTTGAGCTTCATCTACAAAAATTATATCTAGTTGAGGTATTACTGTTTCTTTATTAAACACATCTAACATATCAGTAAAATCTAAAAGATTTTTAGAAGTTTTAAAATTTTTTAAAGCTTTAGAAAAGTATTCTTGTTCTTCCCATGTATGTTCACACTCTAATTCTTTCCATACTGATTTTAAATCTCTTTCACTAGAACGTGCTACTTCATCACAAAATAATAATAAATCTCCTTTTTTATTTCCTATTGATAATCCTGAAGTATCTTCTTCTGATACTCCTGTCATCTCTACTCTAGCTATTTCACTAAACTCTTTAACACGTTCTCCTTTAAAGACTTGACCACTATTAATATTTAAAGTTCTATAACACATACTATGAATAGTTCTAAAATATTCTAGATCATCTTCTGATAGATTAAATTTTTTAATTACTCTACTTCTTGCTTCTTTAATTGCTCTACGTGTAAAAGAGAAAAAACCTATTTTATCAGGTCTATATCCTTCTGCAATTTTTTCTTCTAGTAATTTTAAAAGAGTAGTTGTTTTACCTGTACCAGGACTACCAAATATCTTAATCGTTTTGGTCATTTTTTTTATATAACTTTCTCATTATATCTAATTGTTTATTTGAAAGTAAAAAATGATTATCATATTTACTTAATCTTTCTTTCATTGAATTTCCAAAGTCTAATTCCCATTGAGTTAATTTTTTAGGATTAAGACCATTTAAGAAAATAACAAATCTATTGTAACTTTCACCTTCTAGTCTTGTTAATAATTCTTTAGGAATATCTTGAGGACCTTTAGTTTCTATGCCTTTTCTTTTTAAATGAAAGTATATCTCTTTACATAGTTGAACATCTAATAAAGCATCATGATATTGTTGAGGAGCAGAGTGAAAAAAAGCTTCAAATGTTTCTTGAAGTTTAGGAAACTTATAATCTTTAAACTGTCCTTTTAATTTTAATTCATCTTTAGCCATCATCATTGTACAATGAATATTCTCTGGAAATTTAAATCTAATTCCATGTTTATAAAATTCTCTTTCAAGAATTTGTAAATCAAAAGCAGCATTGTGGGCTACAAGAGTATGACATTGTTGAAATAACTCTGTTAATACACATAAAGTACTATGAGTAGAAATACCAGTATTTTCTGCTTCTTCTGTAGTTATACCATTTACATCTGAAGCTTCTTTAGGAATAGTCCAGTTTTCAGGCTTGGATCGTAAAGATACTTGACTGACAGAAGTTTCATCTTCTTTACATACCATTGCTGCTAAACTAACTAACCTAGGTTGATCTAAATGAGTAGGTTCTAAATCTCTACGCCACAATCCATTAGTTTCTGTATCAAAAAATAAAATCATTATATCCCTTTACTTAAATTAAATTGAATACCTGTTATTTCTACTTTAGCATCAACTTTATTTTTATTTCTATCTCTTTCTAAAAATAAAATTGCTGCTGTTAAACTATCAGCTACTTCTTCTGTATGACCACCCTCTTTTCTTATTTTAATTTTTTCACAACTATCTATTGCGTGTTCTAATAAAATATTTATTGCTTCTTCTTTATTCATAAGCCTCCTTATTTATTGTTGGTTGTTTAAATTCTTCTGTCTGCATTTGAAAATTAGGAACAGACCAAGTATTAGTAAATTTACCTTTTACTTTTTTACCACTATGAGTTGCTCCTAAGTTTTTTAAATAAGCAGTAATTTCGTGTAATTTAAATTCTTTAAATCTATGCCTATCTAAAAATTCCATAAAATCATTTATTCTAAACTCCGTAATTGTTTCTTGAATGATTGCTTTACTTCTTAATAAATCTTCTATCTCTGTAGATGAAGTAGAACCAGTACAAAATCTTTCTAATAAATCTAATAAACGACCTTCATTACTACTATCTTTAGGTGCTTCTACAGATATAACTCTACTCATTAAATCATTAACTGTTTCTGTCCACAGTCTGTCATTTATTTTAGGAAGTAACATATCTAAATTTTCAAATACAACTTGTTTAAAATCTATAAAACTATAAACTTGCTTACTAGATAAAGGACCTACTTTCTTTTCACTTAAAGTTAAAAAATATTGAGGAGGATTAGTTAATATTTTAGTTATACTATTTAAGATAGGCATAGTTCCCTCATCATTTATACCAAATTCACATGTTAAACATTTAGTTTTATTACAAACTGCATTTATAGGTGAATCTTTACATTTATAATTATAAGTTTTTTTATCTAAACTATTTAATACTGATGTAAATTCTCTAGGTTTTAATGGTGGATCAAGATGTATGTCATTATATTCTTCTAATTTTTCTTGCCATTCGTCTGGAAATCTTTTTCTAAGATAAACTCCAATATTAAATAGACCATTATTTCTACTACCTTCTCCTAAAGGACCTTGAGATAATAATTCTTGTAAACAAGGCGGACCACCTGGTAATATTTCATTTGATTTATTTAACTTTTCAATGAAACCTAAATCAATATCATCTAAACTATCGACAGCAAATTTATCTACCCATTTAACAAAAAGATCAGGAGTAAGTACTTCACCATCATATAGAGCATATCTATCTGATTGTTCTCCTCCAAAGTATGGCATGTTAAGCCAACTTCCTACATCTTCTTTGTTTAATAATTGAGTTTGTTGAGGTCTTAAATCGTACTTTACAAATCCAAATCTTTTAACAATATCTTTTAATTTATTAATCATTGAAGAAGCACTTACTGGCTTTTTAGTAAATATAAATATGTGTGCTCCACCTGATTTTGATCTACAAACTATTAAATTTTTTTTAACAAACTGTTTACTAATTTTTTCTATATCAACAGAGTAATCGTCTACATCAAGACAAGCCCATTTACATTGATTATTTTCATCTATTGGAATAACACCTAGACCAGTTTTACCATCTAGGTGTTCTTTCCATAACTCTGCGTTGTATAATTCTCTTATAGTTTTTCCATAGCCATCAAGCTTAGGACCTTTTCTTTCTGTTATAAAGAATTGGCCATAAGCTCGGTTTAATCCAGGAAATATTCTAAAAAAATCTTCTGGTAACATAATTAAAAGGGAGATTTAGGTGTCTCTCCTGATGATTCTGTACTAGCAACTTCAGTATCAATAGGATCAGAGCCTTTTACTTTACCTTGACCTATTGAATCTGAAAGAGCTTCAGCTTGAGTAAAGATATCTTTACTATCAATCTGACCTTGTTCTTCTATTTTATATTTAAACCAACTACCTAAATCATTTTCAGCATTGATTGTAGATAATTTAAATTTATATAAAAATGAAGGTGGATCTACCATTTGACCTTTTATATTAATCTTTTTCATTTTAAGAAGTGTATTCCACTTTCTTGAAACTCCAAGATTACTAGAAGTCATTGTTAGAATTGCAGGTTCCCATGAATCATCACCTTTAATTAAGATAAAATGCTCAGCTGTATCAACTATTTGATTTTCGCCAAGAAATGATTTCTTAGTTTTAGGATCCACGGTCGTACCTTCAGGTTTCATATCGTGAATAGCAACTAATCCGCCGCCACTTTCTCTAGGTACCCACTCTACATAGCATTTTCTATATCCACAAGGTATAACTGTAATACCTTCAACATCGTATAACTTATTGCTGACTGTATTAAAGATATGACCTTCTTCAGCTCCATCTATATACTTCTCATCTTTTTTTTTTCTTTGAGGTGAGCCTGCTTGAACGACAGCTAATCTAGGAATAGTAATATCATCATTAGATATATTTTCTAATCCTTTACCAACTGCTTTTATAAGTAAATCACTTGAGATATCTCCTATTGAGATTTCAGTGCTAGACTTAACTTGTACTTGTTTATCTGCCATATTATTTCTCCTTTCCGAGTTTTATTTTAGCAACGCTTGCTTCATAGACACTAAATAAATTTTCAGGTAATTCCTGACCTAATTTATATTGATCTTTGGCCCAAGCTTTTAAAGTGCCTGAATGAACGTCTGTTTTTTCATCATAAGGTATATCTTTAAAATTTTTAGATAAAACCTCAATCAGCTTATCAGCCTGATCATACTTGCCTTTAGGGAAACTAACTTTAACATCATGTTTAATTAGTTCCGCATGTCCATTCTCCTCTAACCATTTTAAAGCATCTGATTTAACATCAGCTCTAATAGAACAGAATATATCGTCTTTAACTGAAATTTGACTTCCATCTTCTAAATCAAATCTAGTCATTCCATTACATGACGCCATAGCGTCCGGTAATTCTTTTTCTTCAATCTCACGAATTTGAGCTTTCAAGATTTTTAATCTTTCTTCCTCTTCCATAAGATTTTTCTTTTTCTTAATAAGTTTATTTCCAATAGCTGTAACTACTTCTAGTCCTACTACTGGTAAACTTTCTTTAGCTTTGTGTTTTTCAACTGAATCGAAAATCCAAGTTTCTTTACTCATTACCATCTCCTCTCATAAAGATATCAACAGGTACGTTATAGTAACATTGATTTTCTCTATCCCATTTTAACATATTAACTTTTCCGTTATTAAACTCTCCTGCAACCATTGACGCAATCGCAATAGCAACGGGATCTCCCATCGCTAATAAAAAGTCGTCATCACAAAAATCATTCAACTTTTTTGAAAGTAATTTAACTACTGGTTGAGATGAAAGTGTAATTTGTCTTCCAGGTGGTAGCATTGGTATTAGTTCACCAAAACGGGCGGCACCAATAACATTTACGTTAGGGTTTTCTTGCACTATGTAAACTTTAGCCATAATGTTCTCCTTTCTTATTTTTATTATTTACTTTTATATTAAATCTTATATAAAGTAAAATTATAATTAGAAAACAGAAAGATTACATGCAAGTTGAATTTATTAATGAAGATAACTTTTTAAAGTATAAGTTTAAAACTAAACCTTTTAAACATCAGTATGATGTATTTTTAAAATCGAAAGATAGAGAAGCCTATGCCTTATTTATGGAACAAGGTACTGGAAAGTCTAAAGTAATTATAGATAATATAGCTTATTTATATAGATTAGGTAAAATTAATTGTGCTATCATATCAGCACCTAAAGGTGTGTATAGGAATTGGGTTGCTTCTGAATTTAAAGCACATATGCCTGATGATGTAAAATCTTTTACGGATATCTGTATTTGGAATCCAGCAGAAACTAAAACTAATATAGAAACATTAACTACTTTTTTAAATCCTTCACATCGATTAAAATTTTTTATAATTAATATAGAAGCTTTATCTACCGATAAAGGTAAAAACTATTTAACTAGATTATTAAATACTTCCGATTGTATTTGGACGATAGACGAAAGTAGTAATATAAAGAATAGAACAGCTAGAAGAACTAAAGCTTGTTTAAAATTAGGAAAACTTGCTAAGTATAGAAGAATATTAACTGGAACTCCAGTGACCCAAGGTCCTTTAGACTTATGGTCTCAAATGCATTTTCTAGATGAGTTTATATTTCAATCTAGTTTTTATGCATATCGTAATGCTTTTTGTGTAATGCGTAGAAGAAGAACAGCTACTCATAGTTTTGATGAGATAGTAGAGTATCAAAGATTAGATGAACTTCAAGAAATTTTAGAAAAGCATAGTTTTAGAGTAACTAAAGAAGAATGTTTAGATTTACCTCCTAAAATAAGACTGAAAAGAGAAATAGACATGACGAAAGACCAGAAGCTCATGTATCACACGTTACGAAAAAGAGCTATATTAGAACTAGAACAGTCTAAATTAGTGACTGCACCTCTCGTAATCACACGATTATTAAGATTACAGCAGATCCTATGTGGATTTATTAAATATGATGATGGAACAGAGGAAGTTATAAAAGGACCTAACTCTAGACTTCAAGAACTTCTAGATGTGTTAGATGAAACTCAAGATGGTGTAATTATATGGGCGACCTATCGTAATTCAATTAAATTGATCCAAGAAACTTTATCTAAAAAATATGGAGCTAGTAAAGTTGCTTCTTTCTTTGGAGATACTCCATCAGAAGAAAGACAAAAAATAGTTGAAAGATTTCAAGCTGGAGAAATAAAATACTTCGTAGGTCAACCTAGAACTGGAGGTTACGGATTAACTTTAACTGCCGCTAAGACTGTTATCTACTTTAATAATACTTATGATATGGAGGTAAGACTTCAATCGGAAGATAGAGCCCACCGTATTGGCCAAACGGATAAAGTAACTTATATAGATTTTGTCTGTCCTAATACTATTGATGAAAAAATACTACAAGCTTTAAGTACTAAGAAGAAACTAGCTGATCAAATAACAGGTGATGAATGGAAAGAGTTATTTATTTAACTTTAGTATATCCGTAACTTTTTTCTCTATCACTATATAATTTTTGCCAAGACCATGAACTTAAATAAGTTGAGTAATGATATATTTTTTCTAAAAAATATTTAATCATTTTTTCTTTTTTTTACCACACTGACATCTTTTGCCAGCTAATTTAGTTGCGATCCATTCACAAATATTATCCATTGTACTAAAAAATTTATATGCAATTTTATCTATCATTTTTGTTTCTTCATTATATCAGCGCCTTTTAAACCATAAATTGCTGAAACTACACCAATAAATAAAGCTTGATACCAAAAAGGCATATTATTAAATTGTTCAAAAAACTTTTCTAATTTAATCATAATTTCAGGATCATCTGAAAAGATAGACCAGATTAATAACATTACAGGGGCTGACACTAAGATTAAAACAAACTCATCTTTCCAGCCTTGATTATTATTATTCATTACAGCTTTTTGATAATCTACTTCACCACTAGCCATTTTTTGAGCGTGAACTCTCTCAGCATCGGAAATCAACATTTTAGTTTGTTGACGATTTTTCATTACATGAGCGCCTACTTTAAAAGCTCCACTTATAATATTTAACCACATATTATTACTGAAAATACTAATAAGCTTATAATGATAACCCATTGATTTTTATCAAAACATTCTAAAAAATAAATAATTCTATTTTTAAGAAAAGATATTTTTTTTATATAATTAAACAACATTAATGTCCTCCTTGTACAACCATTCTTTTAAATTAAATCCAGGACAATTTGGTTTATTGTCTTGAATATCTCCGTGTCCTACTATTTCTTTTATATTAGAATTACTTGCAACTAATCTATTAATTAAATCTTTTAAAGTTAGGAATTGAAATAAAGTAAAATTATTTTCAGCTCCACCATCTTCTGCCATTCCTCCTATTAAACATATAGCTATACTTTTAGAATTAACACTAGGTGCATGAGCTCCTTGAAAAGCTTCAGGTCTTCCTGGCTCTATTGTTCCATCTCTTTTAATAATATAATGGTAACCTATATCATCCCAGCCGTTATCATCTACATGCCATTTTCTAATTTCAGACGCACCTATATCCATTGATGCTTTTGTTGCAGCACAATGTATTACGATCAATTCTGTTTTTTTTCTTAACTCCATGATATTTTTCTTCTAGGTACTATTCTACATAATTTTGTTTCTAAGTCTACAGACAAAATTTGTATTCTACTGTCTTTAATCCTAGGAACTCTATTGATTTCTGATCCGTCTTTTCTTTTACCACTCATTTTAACATCAAAATATTGATATTCTAAAGTAACTGGATGCACGGCAATTAAATCTATAGCCGATTGAGTTTGACAACCTTTAAATACAAAGTAACCATTCTCTTGTAACCAACACACTGCTATATTTTCACAAAGACAACCTTTATTCTTTTGAAGCATTAGCCCATTAATTGAATCAAGCCAGCACCTAGTAATGAGATCATTAAGCCTGCTGCTCCAACTAATATTTTTTCCAATCTATTAATTTGTTTTGATAAGTCATTCATTTTATCGTGAGTTTGTTTTTGCATTATCCTACACAGTTTTTCATGGTTGTCTAACCTAATTGAAGTTGTACTTTTTTTCATTATTTTATAAGTTCTTTTTTTTCATAATCTTCTTTTTCATAATCTTTTTCTATTTGTTCAGAACCTAAGTTCTTTAGGTATCTAAATCCTTTTATTAATCTATTTACCGCCATTTTAGATTTATCTTTTATAGTTACTCCTAAAGTATTACCTATTTGATTAAGTAAATCAGCAGGATCAACATCAAAGTCACTTTCTTCTTTAGGCAAAGACAAACCTAAAAGTGCTCCTGAACTTGATAATTTTTCTTCAAAATCTCCAACATCTTCAGTAACTTCTAAACCTAGGGCTGTCCTTGTATTCATTCTATTATATAAAATATTTTTAGGTCTTTCAAATTTACCAAATTTACCTAGTGTTGTTGTTGATTTTAAAGCATCCCAAAATGATCTAAATAAACTTCTGTATTTAATACTTTTAGAATTAGCAAGTTGATCAAAGGCTTTAGGATAATTTCCACCTAAAAATTTCTTTTTCGCTGCTTCAATAAATTTTTTATAATCTAATAATAAAGCTAAACTATCTCCACCCATATCAAAACCATCATGTATTCTTGCTACTCTATTTAGAATCAATCTTTTATGATTCAAAGGCCCAGCAAATATATCAATTAATAATCCTATTCTATTAGCTTGCTCTGTTAATCCAGCAACACCAGGAGTTGTTGATAACTCCATAGTTTCTTGAATTGTTTTTAAACCAGTAGCTAAATCTCTATAAGAAGCAGTAAAATCTTTACTAAATAATTCATCTAATACAGGTTTATACTCTGTTAAAAAATCATCTAAAAGTTGACCATTCATAGTTCCATTAGATTTAGTTTTAGATACGAAGTCATTTAAAAATGTTGTTCTTATATCTTTTAATAAAAGAGGATTAATTTTTTCTAAATTTTTTACAAGTGCTCCAACATCATCAGTTCTCATACGTGAATATAAATGTCGTACAACTGACTGAGCATTATCTTTTGCTAATACATTTACATTAATACCAGGTAAATCTCTTGAAATAGTTTCAATAGTTTCAGTTTGAAATTTAACAGACTTTTCAAATGCGTCCATTGCTTTTTTAGATGAACCAGCAAATTTATTATATAAATTATCTCCTAAAATAAGTTTATAATTTTCTCCATATTTTTTTATAAATTCATCATGAGATAACTCTGTTTTTTGTAATTTTCCATTTACTCTTTTTGGAATTACTTTATTATAATAATTTTCATATAGAGCATTAGTTATTTTATTAATGTCTTGTTGTTTAACTATTGTTCCTTTAATATCACCTTTAGTAGTAAGGTTTTGTAATTTTAATATATTACCTAATTTAGCAGAATTGTTTAATGAAGTAGGAGTATTATCTACAAAAGCATTAAATATATTTTTTTGATTTCCTGGAAGTTTAACATTAAATCCACCATCACGTTTTAAACCTATCATAAATTCGTCAGAGAATTTAGTAATAGCAGAGCCTTGATAATTATTAACTAAATCTTTTATTGTTTGATTTGCATTTATTGCTTTTGTATTTGAAGAATTAATTACGGCGTCATCCATTCCATCTTGAAATATTCCTTTTGCTTTCGTTAAAAGTTGTTTTGTAGATGAAGATATATCTAAATTTTGTTCAGCATTCATAATATAAGCTCTCCAACCACTAGCTTGTTTATAAGTTAAGGTGTCTCCAGCTTTTATTCCTGCTAATCCTTTTTTAATAAATTGTATTGCTTCTTTTTGTGACATTACCATTCCTTTAATTGAAAGAAAACTACCAAAATTATTAACATTTTCCCATGTTGCTAATTTTTTATTATAATCTTTTATTTCATCAGCGGTTGCTTTTTTAGGAAGTTTAGGTTTTTTATCAATTAATTTAACATCTAAATCTTTTAATAAAGTATTAGCTATTTTTATTGATTCTTTAGGTTTAATTATAACTGGAAGATTATTAGCTTCTTTTCTAATTATATCATCAGCAGTGCTCCATAAAGTTTTAAGATTTTGTTGTAAATCATTAAAGACAACTCCTAAATCGTCAATTGCTCTTACTTCAGGTTTTAAAAAGTTTTCTTGCCAATTTTTAGTTACTATATCTTCTGCTGTTCTTATTTCATTTTCTGCAGCCTCTACTTCTAATCTTCTTATTTCTCTTACTTCATCACCTATTTTTGTAACTAAGTCATCTTTCATTTTAGGTGATATATTAACTTCATCTAATCCTGATAGTTTTTTAATTACTCTATCTTCTACTTTAGCTGCTGTCATTTTTTTCTCTAGGTCTTGTAATTTTTTAGAATAAATTAAATCTGCTTTAGTTCCTTTTTCAATTATCCCTGATCCTGGAATAGCTCTTGCTACCCTTAAAGCTAAATATTCATTTGCTAAATCTTCAGGAACTCCTAATTCTAAAACTTTATCTCTTGCAATTTTTATATCTTTAATAACTTGATCATCAAAATTAATTTCTCCTTTTAATATTTTTTTAACAGAATCATATGAAAGTCTATCTTTAGCAGTTTCCATTACTGTTTTTTTAATAGCACTTCCTGCAATTAACATTGCTGGAGTTAAAACTAAATCAACACCAGTCATTATTAATGCACTTTTTTGAGCATAAGCATCAAATTCTTTATCTGTCATTTGATCTTTACTTAAATCAAAAAATCTTCTTCCTATATATAATTTTGAAAGTTCTCCTAAATAAGTTCCTCCAGCTGAACCAGCAACTGTTCCTGTAGGACCCACAAAACTACCACCAATAGCACCAGCTACTGCTGTAGCAATAGGTATAATATCTCCACTAATTGATCCAAGGTCACCTAAGTTAGGAATAAGGCTAGGAGTATTTGCTGCTGTCCATTTATTATCTCCTCCTAGTTCTTTAGGAGTTCTATATATTAAAACAGTACTTGATCTTTCACCTTTTTTTCCACCAACTTCTTGATATTTAAATTGAATTTTATTATCTAAAGAATTAACTAAATCTTTATCAAATTTTTTATCATCTATTAAAAATTCTTTATATAATCTTTTAGCTTCAAGTTTAGTAATGTCATCTCTAGGAACAGCAAAACTTAATTTAGTTCTAATTGAAGCTGGAAGTTCTTTATTTTTATCAGTAGTAATTCCTGATAAATTTACTAACTCACCTTGAGAAGTAGTATATTCGTCCATATACATACTTTCTCCTGAAATATCATCTGCAGCAGCACTATTAGAAGCCGCATTTTTTTTGTTAAGTACACTTTTAGTTGTTTCTTGAATTAAATCGTAATCGTAACCTTCGCTAGTAAGAAAAGATTTTACATCAGTTATATTTTTTTCTTTTTTCTCTACTTGCCTAGTAGATAAATAATCTTCTTTTGTTAAAGTACCAGTAATTAAACCTGTAGCTGATTCTAAATCTATACCTTGTTCCGATACAAGAGTATTAATTGACTTTTTTTGTGCTTCATTAAGTTCTGCCATATCATTTTAATTATTCAGGTGGTACTGGCAGGTCTCCTTTAGCTGCTTCTTCTTGTGCTTTAGTAATAGCATCCTCCAGTATTTTATCTGCCGCTTCTTCTCTTATTTTAAACATTTCAAAGAATCCACCTGCTTCTTCTTGATCTTTATATACAGGTTGTAAATCTTGATGATATTTAGCATTTACTATTTGAAAAGCTGTAGGGTTTTCTGAACTTCCATAAAGTTCAATTAAAGTTTCTGGTTTTACTTGATCTTTATATAATTTAGCTAATTCTGCAGCAGCAGCGTCTTGTGATTCTGCTTTAAAATTAGCATTACCTTCTCCAGCAAAAGCAATATCATAAGATTTCTTAAAAGCTACATCATTAATTTCTTTAGCTGCTTTTTCAGCAGCAACCATTGCTCTTAATGCAATAGGACTTGTATTTATATCTCCAACAGTTTGAAGTAATATTTCTATATCTTTGTTTGATACAGGATATAATTCTTTTACTTGACCTACAATTTGTCTTTTAGTAGCAGCTCCAAATATTTCTTTAAAAACAATAGATTGTTCTCTTGTCAAACCTGTTTCTTTATTTTCTCCAATTGATTTTAAAAGACTATCTGCTTTTTCACTTAAACCTAATTCATTTATTACTTTTTCTAAAGGAGCAAAAGTAGCTGATATTATACCAGTAGGTGGTTCTATTCCTTTTTTAGCTAATTTGTATACTTCATTAAATCGAGTATCAATAGATGCATAATTTTTTCTTGCTGCTTCAAAATCATCAGCATAATTTTTATAAGTATCAGATAAAGCTTTTTCTTTACCAGACATATAACTTGCAGATTTTTTAGAATTTATTGCTTTTAATTTTGCTAAATCTGTAGCAATGAATCCTTTTTCAGCTTTAAGTAATCCTTCACTAATAGCTCCAAAAGTTGACGTAGCTTGACCTATAGGTTTTATACCAGAAGAAGCATTTATAATTTCTAGACCTCTCATAAAATTCTTTTTCTTTGTAGGATCAGAGGCAATTTCTTCTATTTTATTAGGAACAGCTTCTGCTATCGCAGAAAGATTTGATCCTACACCTTGAACAAAAGCGGATGCGGAATCTCCTATACTAGATAAAGCAGATCCTGCAACATTTCCTACATTAGATAAAGCTCCCATTATATCAATAGAAAACTTACCATCTTTAGTTTTAATTACTTCTTTTTCATTAACTACTTCTTCAGGAATAGTTTTTTCTATACCCATTTCAGATTCTTTAGAAGTAAGATAACCTTTATCTCTCATAGATTTTAGTTCTGCTTTATCCGATTCAGTAAATTTACTTTCTTGATCTTTACTAAAAGATAATTTTTGAGGACCTTCAT
>Ga0222689_1000200_pt1 | contig 24434 bp, 17 predicted proteins | sample AntAcemetage1231_FD_179838 | JGI IMG/M metagenome (GOLD analysis project Ga0222689, IMG submission 179838) | Saline water microbial communities from Ace Lake, Antarctica - #1231 | ecosystem: Environmental > Aquatic > Non-marine Saline and Alkaline > Saline | place: Antarctica: Ace Lake...
TTAACTCCATTTAAGATATAAAAAAAGGGAGTGGAATTGCTCTCGCCTCCACTCCCTTTTACTAACATTTATGTCTTAATGGACTTTTTCAGTGCCCTCCTGAAAAGTGCGGTCTTTTTGTTTTTTGTATTCGGAGCAGAATACTAGTTAATGAAAATCTTCTGTGTTTTGATCTCAGATTTTGATTGACATTTCAAAACGTAGATGCCGCTAGGCAGATTTGAAGTATTTATACTTCCATTCACTGCCTCCTTATTTACAACAGATCTTCCACTTAAATCATAAAGACTTGATGTGATTGATTCATTGGCTAAAGATTGAATGCTGATTTCGTTAGGGAGTAGCCTTATATCTATAAAACTTGTCAGCTTGTTTTCCTCTACAGACAATAACAACTGGTTTTTTGGAATAACTAGGGCATAAGGCTCGAGTTGATCAGATCCGTGCAGCTCTCTTGCACTGTAAAACCAAAATTCCGTATCATTTTCGTAGATATGCAAGGCGTATTCACTGTACTCTGGACTTGTCCAATTGAATTCGTACAGCACATTTCCTTCCATATCAGTATGGAAGAACACAAAGTCCCATTGAGTAATACCATTTAAGGGAAATCGCCTTAAACCAGAAATATAAACGCCATCATTCTCAGTGATTATAGCATCAGCATGTGACAAATCGGTATCAGCTTCAATTTGAAAAAAGCTTGTCAGGAATCCCGTCTCATCATTAAAAATCATAGTAATTGCATCATTTTCTTCACCTCCAATTGAGTATAGTATATTCGTTGTTCCATAGCCAATCGGAGAAAATTCCATGACACTGTAGCCAAAACAATTGTCAAATTCGCCTATGTCTAACCATTCGCTAGCTTGAACATCATTCAAATCGATATATGCTGTTCTGGGACAATCAATAGAAAGCAGAACATTTCCATTATTCAATAGCCTTGAAAAAGTCCTATATCTCTCAACTGGAGCTGATAATCCAGCCATTTGAAAATCCTCAATCAATTCACCCGAATATTCAAACCTTGACAAATAGGTAAACCCACTAAAACTACTAGTCACAAACAATTCATCATCAAGAGGCAGAACGTTAAAAATCCATGATGGACTTGGGATGTCAAGTTCAACTGTGTTCATTGCGTTCAAATCAGAGTCATAAGTACGAATTGTGTACTCATCATTCTGGATGATTACCACATTGAGTTCATTGAATCTCATGTAACTCGCAATTGGAATTCCTCCTGAAATGGCTAAAGTTGTCATCTCTTCAACACCTACAACTAATGAAATATGAGTCCTTTGTAGCGTGTTGTCTGGGCTACACCATTCATACATGATAACAGCCCGAGTTTCACCATCGAAGGATTGGATAGAATGAATGTTTCCATCACATGTTTCAAAAGTCTTAGAAAATTCAGTTTGTGAAAAGCACGCAGTTGCACTAATACAAAAGAGGAAAAAGCTTAAAAGGAATTGGATTGAATGGTTCATAGCATAGCTGCTTTATCGTTACTTCGAAAAGTTCAATTCCAAAATAGGGATAATTCAAGGTCCAAGAAATTACTAGCTACCAACAATGACGCGATTTTTTCATTCCTGAGTCAGGCAGTTAGAGCCATAAAGTGAAAGTAGAAAATTAAGATCTGCAGAATTGACAGTACCATCGGCATTGAAATCAGCAACAGTACAATTTGACACACAGCCATACACCACCAAAAGAGCGTTTAGGTCAGCACTGTTTACTTCGGTGTCACCATTGAGATCAGCCAAACAGCCGATGTCGCGGTTGAAATAACCACAGTAAGCACTTGTCCACAACAAAGCACTGTTTAAGAATTGAATGCAGAATTTTTGATCAGGACCGACACCAACTCCATTGGTTTCCAATTCGGCCAACAATTCATAAGGATCTGCTGGAGGATTTGCCGAAACGAAAACCAGGTCGTCAAAATTGTCGTTAAACCAGTACCGGTAACCAATAACAAGCTCATTTCCAGAGTTACTTGGCTTCAAGTAGAAGCTCTGATTCATACTTGGATTAAATTCGCCACTTGAATCTTGGAATCGCATACTCAGCACATGAAATCCAGCTGAAAGTCCGGAGCAATCAATGTCAGTGTTGAGTTCAATAGTTCCACTGCTCAGAATTGGAATTTCCGTCACAGTAGAATAATCATTATCGAACCAATACTCTGCTTTAACAATGGTATTCGGCTGAACGGGCACATCAAAATGGACAAATCTCCTCTTCAGGATTCCGCTCCAGATACCGGAATCGTCCCGAAATCGAAAGGAAATGTTGTGAATGCCATCGCTCAATTCGCCAACATCTAGATTGTCATTCAATTCAAAGTCGACAACTGGAGCAACTTCTACGGTATTTCTGGAATTGAAGTCATCGTCTATCCAAAATTCATAGGCAACAATAAATTGCCCCGGCGATTGGGCTTGAATGGCATAATCTACCATCCCCCAAAAAAGAAGGAACAAGAATATTCGATATGTAGTAGAAAGTGGCTGCATGGACTTAGTTTCCTTGTGCGCTTACCTTAATATGTACAGGTAGCAATCCATAAGGGTCTGTTTGTGAGCCAATTGTGGAGGAATTCCAGATGTAAGGATTCTCTGTCAAATAATCGACGGGCCAGGGTGAGACGCCACCTTCATGTCCGATTGTTGAGCCATCAGTGCCATTTCCGACAGCAATGCTGCCAGTAACGGTTCTGTAGTCAACATCTGGATTGAAGTTCAAATCAATGGTCTCCCCGAAAAGAGTAACATCATTGGCGTAGAAAGAGTTTTCAATTTGGTCCTCAACATCGAAGCCTGGAGTGGTATCTTCATAGATGCAATTCGCGAAAATATTGGATTCCCCTGCAGCGAAGAAGCTTGATCCCAAAAATATATTATTGGTGAACGAACCATTTACCGCTTCGATGCTCATGGAAGTTCCATCTTCAAAGAGGCAGTGATCAACAGTTACACCGTTGTATCCGGTGGTGAGATCTCCAAACACCAAACAGTTCTGAATAGTTACGTTGATCGCGTAGGCGAGGAATCCTCCGCCAAAAACGCAGTGCTGAATCATAATGTTGGAAGGAGGATTGGTAGTATTTCCAGAATCTGAGAAGTCAATTCCATTTTCGAACCAGCACAATTCTGCGTAGAGATTGGTAATATCATCTGTTGATGAAGTTCCTGAGCCGATGTCAAGCATACCATTTTCCACTTTAAATCCGCGGAGAACGCAATTGCTAGCCCCATTTATTAAGGTTAAATCTCCACGAACAATAGAGGCATTCGTTGCGACCAGTGTATCCATATCGAAACCCACACCTTGAATGGTCAATGACTTGTTGACGATCACATCATCGGCATCTGAGTTGTGAATTCCACCCGATAATAGGAGGGAGTCACCATTTTGAGACGCACTAATAGCAGTCTGTAAGTCAGTATACACCGTTGTATTCCCTCCACTGTGAAGGACAACAGAGGCTTGGCCGAAAACGCCAGCTGAAAGAAGGAGGGAAGCAAGGCTTAAAAATGTGCGGAAACGATTCATTGTGCATCAATTTATAGGGAGAGAAGTTAAGAAAGTTTGTGAAAATCGACCATCCCCCAGAACAATTGAATTAAAAATTCACTTAAAAACATGCTGTAAACCCTGATTTCATTGCAATTTCAACTAGAACTGTGACTTTTGGCAAGGCTTTTGATTATTGGGTAGTGGAATAATTTTTAATTTCGCATTAATAAAGAGAACAATCAGACATGAAAAGAACAATTGGCACCCTTATTCTAACGCTCAGTATGGGAGCGGCATTTTCACAAGCTTGTGTGGTAAATGCATACAATGCATTGAACGGTGGAGAACTGGAAAAAGCTTCGTCTTATATCGAAGAGTGCATGGATAATTCGAAAGCAACCGACAAAGAGAAGACTTGGAGATACCGCGGTCAGATTTATATGGCCATCGCTCAGAACGCAGAATTAAAAGCTGCTCACCCGGATGCATTACAAAAATCGGCAGATTCTTTCTTGAAGGCCAAGGAAATTGACACGAAAGGAAGCTATGAAAGCGACAACAACCGTGGATTGCAGATTCTACAGATTATGGCTTTGAACAGTGGTGTTGAAGATTACAACGCCAAGAATTATTCAGCAGCCATTTCGAAGTTCGAAGTATCTCAAAAAATTGCCAAATCAAAAGGGGCAATTGATACACTAGCTATTTATAACATTGGCTTGAGCCAAGAAAGAGCCGGTAACGCTGATGCTGCTTTGGCTAGTTATTCAAGATGCGCAGAGCTGGGTTACAACACTCCAGACATCTATCTTTTCATCGCAACTATTCACAAGACGGCTGGCAATAAAGACAAAGCATTGGAAGTATTAGAAGCTGCTCGTGTTGATCATCCTCGTGAGCAAGGAATCATTATTGAAATCTTGAACATCTACCTAACAGACGGAAGATTTGAAGAAGCTCAAGAGATGCTGAAGTTGGCTGCGGAAATCGATCCAAACAACGAAATTCTTTTCTTCTCTATGGGAAGTGTAAGTGATAATTTGGGGAAATTCGATGAGGCTGAAGAGGCCTACAAGAAAGCGATTGCTATCAATCCCAATTACTTTGATGCCAACTACAACTTGGGTGCGATGTACTACAACCGCGCTGTAGAGAAGGTTAATCAATGCAATGAGATTCCACCGAATCAACAAAAGAAATACGACGAATGTATCGTTGAATCGAACACAATCTTCGAACAGGCTGTGCCTTATTTAGAGAAAGCATTGGAAGTGAATCCAGAAGATGACAATACATTACAGTCCTTGAAGAATGCCTATGTTAGAACTGGCGAGGACGATAAGTATATGGAAATCAAGAAGAAATTGGGCGAATAAGCTCAGATTTTAAATGAAACGCAGCGAGCCCCTTCGAATTTCGGAGGGGTTTGTTGTTCTCAGATACTTCATTATCTTGGAGCCATGAAAATGAATGGAGCTACTTATTATCGTTTGAAGACATCAACCCGATTGCCTAAGTAGCTATTCGAATAGCTTTTTACACCAACCCGGGATCCTTGATTGCCGGGTTTTTTATTGGATTATGGAACAGAAATACAGCGATTATACAGCAGAAGATCACGAGGTGTGGGGATTACTCATGCGGAGGCAGTTGGATAACCTACAATCCAAGGCCTGTCAGGAATATCTGACAGGAGTGCGTGAGATAGGATTTACCACAGAAAAAGTTCCCGATTTCAGAGAGGTAAATCAACGATTGACAGAACATCAGGGCTGGAGCATTGAAGTCGTTCCAGGCATTATTCCGGCAAAGGATTTCTTCGAGCTATTGGCGGCTAAGAAATTCTGTAGCAGCACTTGGCTGAGATCAAGAAAGAACATGGACTATCTGGAAGAGCCGGATATGTTCCATGATGCCTTTGGACATTTGCCCATGTTGATGAACGATGACTTCACCAGCTTTGCGACGAGTCTAGCAGCATTGGCTCAGAAATTCCCTGATGAAGAATCTATTTTAAGACTACAGCGGATTTACTGGTTCACTATAGAATTTGGATTGGTAAAGCAAGGAGAGGAATTGAAAGCATACGGCGCAGGAATTTGTTCTTCGTTTGGAGAAACCAATTACAGCTTGTCTGGTGAGCCCAAGTATTTGGACTTTGATATTTTCGAGATTATGGAGACACCGTTTTATACGGACCATATCCAGGACAAGTATTTTGTATTGCCATCGATACAGTTTTTGAGGGAGTCATTGGATGGAGTAGAGGAATATTTGAGTAAGGGATAATTGTGGAGATGCAGGGATTAAAGGTAATGTTGGAATATACTACTTAACATAATATTAATTATGTGCATGAAATGCAATTGTGTGAATCAGTGTTAGTTTAAATTATTCAATATATTGAGCCTGACAGTAATGAGCCAATACATGCCATATATCACCAATAGTGGTTTCGGCACGTTATATGCTCTAAGGAGTCAACAAAAATTACAATTATTATATGAATTCAAATTTAGCAGTTCTCATAGATGGAGACAACATACCTTCTGCTCATGTAAAAGAGATGATGGAGGAAATTGCGAAGTACGGAAATCCAACCATTAAAAGAATCTATGGAGACTGGACAAAGCCTAATTTGTCGAAATGGAAAAATTTATTGCTGCAAAATGCAATTACACCTATTCAGCAGTACGCCTATACAACAGGGAAAAATGCTACTGATTCAGCCATGATCATCGATGCGATGGATATACTCTATTCTGAGAAAGTAAATGGCTTTTGCTTGGTTTCAAGCGATAGTGACTTCACAAAACTAGCCACAAGATTAAGAGAAGCAGGAATGCAAGTCATTGGGATAGGTGAAAAAAAGACGCCTACCCCCTTCATCGTTGCTTGTGACAGATTTATCTATATCGAGATTCTCAGAAATCAATCTGATAAAAAGGAAGATGTGAATAAGCCAGATAACATCGAGGAAAACATTGATGAAATTACTCCGAAGGTTATTAAGTTATTGTCTATGACAATCAACGACTTGTCCGATGAAGACGGTTGGGCGTTTCTAGGTGATGTAGGAAGCCTGCTTCAAAAAAAGCAGCCCAACTTTGATTCTAGAAATTATGGGTTTGAAAAATTAACCCCTTTAATCAAATCAATAGGAAGCTTTGAAATCGAGCAACGCGAAAACCCAAAAAGCAAGTACAAATTGATTTTCGTCAAGAATAAAGAAAAGCATAGGTCAAGGGCTAAAAAGCGTTAGAAAGACTCCTTCGCTAAACCTGTTCGAAATCATTGAATCATGACATTAAAAAAGCCCAAACACTTTCGCATTCAGGCCTTTTTAAAATTCGTTACAATTGTCCTATTGCTTAACTAGCTTGTACGAAAAGTTCACATCTTTATATTTCACATTCGCAATGTACAGCCCAGCTTTTAAATCTGACAAGTCAATTGTGCTATTCACAAGTGCGCTTTCACTCCGGACTAGTCGTCCGTTTAAATCAGTTATTTTCAGGAAGGCCAACCCTGATTCACCTGTACAACTAATTGTTAAACTCGACTCCACAGGGTTCGGAAATGCGTGCAATTGGATGCCTGAAGATTCTGAAACAGCTGTTACTGTTAGATCTGTGTAAAATAAAGTGAAGACTCTATTGACCATCCAGTTGCCATCAGAATAACCAAACTTGCTGTAAACATCCTGCTTTTTAGTGAAAATCAAGTATTCATTTACTGTTATAAGTTCATTGCCAAAATTAAAATCGAAAGGATAATTCACATTTCTCAAATGACTTGGAATCAACAAACTAGAAGCGTCAACATCATTGTCATACTCGCGCTCAGTGCGTTGTCCGGAAGTTAAACTTCCAAATTCATCGTATTGAGCACCCTGAGAATTAATAATATTTCCATCAAGATCGCGATTTTGAGAGTATGTTGTTGCCACTTCCCCTACCCCTTCTGAATCGAATAGTGAGAGGGTTTGCTCTACCAGATTACCCATTATGTCGTAGTATAAATCTATCAAGACTTGTTCTTCATATTCAGACAAGTCCTCATTCCACGATGTTCTCGAAATGCTGGATAGTTTTTGTTCCACATTATAGTTCCAATTCAGTTGATCGGGGTACATTGTTCCCGCAACTCCTTCTTCTGAAGAAATGAGTAGTCCTTCTTCATTGTAGTTGAAGGAAATTTCAATGAAAGGCGAATTGAAATTGATAAGTCTACTATTTTCATCGAAAAAGTAGCTCTCGGTATTTTCAATAATCCAAGTCAAAAAATCATCATCGTAGTAAAAGTATGATACAGAGCTTATTAATCCATTTTCATCAAAGTCATATTCAATCATGTATTCAGGGGTCCACATCTCCGAAAAAACATTCCAATGAGTTTGCTCCTTTAAGATAATGTTGTCATTTTCATCATAGGTATATTGAATTCGATATAGAGGGAAATACTCATCATCTTCAAGAAAGTATTGAATTTCGTATTCGCAACGTCCATTTTCATCATAGGTATACATGGATTTGTAATTAAAGAATACGTCTTCAGTAATAGTACTGTCTAAGCGATGAGTTAGGACTGGAGTAGTTTTTTCTTGATGATTCACTTCCTTTCCTCTTAGCTCTTTTGCCGTCTTATTCAGTTGTAAACAGAGTGAATAACTCTTTAAAGGGTCTTTAAACAATTCCGTTCTAGAATGTTCAATAGAATTCTGTTCAAGATGCTGCCCTATCACTGGTTGAACAAAGAGCAGACTGAGAAGTAAATAGTTGAAAGTTTTCATAAGCCTTGTATTTGTTCATGTAAAATAGGGATAAAGTCTATTTTAGTTATTCTAAATGCTTTCAAAAAAAATCGAATAATATATTTTCTAATGGTATTGATCCATGATTTTGACCGTTCATAATTGTCTTAAATATGGGAGCCGAGTATTTGAAAACTCCCTTCTGACAGACATAAATGGACAGCTCAATAATTTTCGGCGCGGAAAATAATAGAGATTAAATAAAAAGGATATCTGCAATTTAAATACGCAAAAAAGCCCAAACACTCTCGCATTTGGGCTTTCTCAATCTTATTAGCATCTATCTCTTACTGCTTCTTCACACGAACTGCATTCAAGCCTTTCATGCCTTTTTCTAGTTCGAAGATGACTTTGTCTCCTTCAACTACAGTATCAATTAGACCGTTCACGTGAACGAAATACTTTTCTTGGTTGTCTTGATCCTTGATGAATCCGTATCCTTTCTGCTCGTTAAAGAATTCAATGCGACCCTTGCGAATTGGATCGAACTCTTCTTTCTCTTTTTTCGGAACACCCAATTCGATATCTTCAGCTTCGATCTCGACTTTGTTTGCTGGATCTGGTGGCGTATCGGTGATATTACCGAATTCATCCACATAAGCTATCATATCTTCGAAGTTGCCACCTTTTGAATTGCTGGACTTACGTTCTTCTTTTTTCTTAAGCTTCTCTTCGCGCTTTTTTATGCGCTTCTTCTCTTTTTCTTTCTTGTTAAAGGTTTCCTGCGATCTACCCATTAAATAATTTAGTTTAAAATGATGCTCTTGACTTTCAATTTGACCAGTCAAAACACGCGAAAATACTAGGGTGGTAAAAAACATTTCGATCAAATCCGAACGAGGTCGAATCGAGCGATCAGGGAATTACGTGATAGGTATTCACACGTCAAGCGTGATGCAAAGATAAGATATTAATAGGAATTTTGTTCAGCCAAGATTCTGACTTCAACTATTGTTCCGATGCTGGCTTTTTCTTCCCGAAATCTTTGATGGTCCAAGTGAAGTTCAACATGAAGTAACGTTCCAAAACAGCGGTCTGTAAATCGTCGATTGTTGTCTCACTGACGGTTCGTGAAATGCTGTTGTTCTGCTGTAAAGCATCAAACACAGAGACATTAACTTCTGCCTGCTTGTTGGGTAGAAACTTATAGCCCAAACTCATGCTCAGCAAAGAGAAATTCTGATCGAAACCATCACTCAATCCGCTGTAAGCCTGATTACTTAGCTCTGATCGAAATACAAAATCACTGTAGAAATTCCAGTATAAACGAAGCTTTGAATTGACGCTCAAGTATTCAGAGTTTGATTCTGGAGTCAAGCTGTTTTCAACGATGGTCCAACTTGGACGCGTACTCAAGGTGAAGTCTAATTTTTCAGAGATGCTGCTGCTCAAGCTCAATCCAGAGAAAAACGAGGGCGCATAAGAGATGTTCATTTCTTCATTGATCAGTCCAGGAGTTCTGGAGTAGCTCCCTCCCACTTCCACATTCAAATTAGACTTAATCTTTTTGATTGGCATTCCATAACTCACTGAACCTGAGTGTGAATATTCGCCTTGAAGATTCACCGGCATACTGAGACTCGTTCCTCTGGACAAACTAATTCCTTCTACTTCAATATCATCCGCAGCTATAATTGTGCTATTCCCGATATAATCATTCGTGAAACTAGAGCGCAGGTAGGCACTCAATACGGTTCCTTTATTTTTATTGGTAGATGAAAACCGCGCGTAAACCATGCTAGACGATGATTGATTGAGCGAAGAGTTTCCTGTAGATAGACTCAATGGATTGGAGTTGTCTACAACATCCTGAAGCTGAGAAACAGAAGGCGCTGATCTACTGCCTCGGTAGAAGAAGAATAAATTAGAATCGTCTTTGAAATTGAATCGTGCTCGCAGCATAGGAAGAATCGCGGAGAATTTTCGTGTGAGTTGATACTCCGTCGGGAAAACCTGATCACTCTCTAATCTTGAATCCTGGTAATATGTACTTAGCATCAAATTGATGCTCTTGCCTTTGTTGTAGCGCAATCCAGGGCCGAATTCTTGCACTGTGAAAGTACTGTTGAAAGTACTAGTCAGCAAGGTATCGAGGCTGCTATAGGCGTCTGATTCAGAAGCGTAGTTGTTGGTCTTTTTATCGTTCTCCGAAATTCTTACCGACGGACGATAATTCAACATCAATTGTAGATTCTTTGAAATTGGTTCTGTGTAGGAAATGTCTGCTCTGTAATATTCTTCCTGAGTCACTAAATCAGCTTGCTGATCGAGTGTGTCATTAAGTAAGATATTGTCGTATTTATTGATGGCATACAAATCATTCAATCCATCATTTTCAGTGAAGCTATTTCTCAGTCCAAAAGTGATGGTCCTTCCCTCCTTCTGAAACTTGTGGCTAAAGTTCATTTCATTCTCGAAGTTGAAGGCTTGAAGTTCAGTGTCAAAGGTGTTATCGGTGCTGTTCAAGAAAGCATCTGAAAGTCGACTCTCACCTCTTAATTCCTGGAATCCTTCGCTTTGTTGAAAGCTGAATGATGGTTGAATGACCAAGGTGTTATTCTCATTGAAAGTATGCTTCATCCTCAAGTTGAAGCGGTGATTCATGTTTTCAGCAGTCGATAAATTTGACTCCGAATAAACCTGCCCTGAATCTCCCGGTTGGATGTATTGTCTAAAAAGTTGAGTCACTGAATTATTGACCGTTCTATTGAAGAAATAACTGGCCGTCATTTCCGTTTTTTCGCCCCATTTGTCGGTGTAGTTGATTCCAATTGCCTGGGTTTCAGTGATTCCACCGGCCTCATCGACCAAGAAATCACCAACATTGGCGCCGGCTTCATTTCCTCGACCTCTTCTGCCTCTTCCTCGTCCACCTGTACTGGTATTTGCCCCTGCTACCCCCGAAAGATCTTCTGAAGCGAAATTTTGATTGTTGATGTTATTGATTTGCGCCATCACAGAGAGGCGCTTGGTATCTTTAAAGCTGTTTACCACTCCACCGGCTTGGTATTGTCCATCGTCGCCAACTCCTGCGTAAACCCGTCCAAAAGTTCCGATTCGGAATTCAGGCTTGGTAACGATATTTATCGTTTTCTTGGTTTCTCCATCATCAAATCCTGTGAATTGAGATTGTTGACTTTGTTGATCGTAAACCTGCACTTTATCGATCATTTCAGCGGGAATGTTCTTCATCGCTGCATTGGGATCGTTTCCGAAAAATGGCTTACCATCTACCAAAACCTGCTGAACATCCTCCCCTTGTGCTTTCATTCTGCCGTTCTCCAATGTCATTCCCGGCATTTTCTCCAATAAATTCTCAGCATTTGCATCTTGGTTGACCTTGTACGCATTGGCATTGAACTGAGTGGTATCGCCCATTTGCTCAGCTCGAACCGCAGTAGTTTCAATTTCAGCATCCTGCAATAAAGTGGTGGACTCTTGAATTTTTACTCGTCCGAGGTTTACATCCCCATTGATAATTTCAACATCCTGAAGCAAATTTTCATAGCCGATGTACATGATTTTTAGGCTGTAGTTTCCAGGAGTGAGCAGTACCCGAAAATTTCCGTTCTCGTCGGTAGCTCGCTGAATAGGAGCTTGATCGTCTCCTGGAATACTGATAAGCACCCCAGCTCCAACAAGGCCTTCGTCTGACTTCTTATCTATCACTTGACCCGATAAGGTGTAGGACTGTGCTAGAGCTGAATTGGCAAAGAATAAAAGGAAAAAGGCAAGTACTATATGGGACTTTGTCATTGAATATGCTGAATTATCGGGGCTGAATGTGCTAATAATTGTTCTTTGAATTCTCTGAGACTGTAGCTCGCAAGAATGGTTTAATGTGGTTCCGAATTAATTCGTCATTAGTTTTCCTGCTACAAATCCAGTGGTCCATGCGGCTTGAAAATTGAACCCTCCAGTAACACCATCAATATCGAGAATCTCACCGGCGAAAAACAGTCCCGGAACGACTTTACTTTCCAAGGTATGAGGGTCAACTTGGTCGAGACTAATGCCACCGCAGGTCACAAACTCTTCTTTGAAAGTCGTTTTACCGCTCACTTCGTAGCGATCATTGAACAGGATGTCGGTCATTTTATTGATCTCTTTCTTGGATAAGTCCCCAAGTAATTTCTGTGGACTCACATTCATTTTGACAAGTAAATGAAGCCACAGCCGATTGGGCAACTGGTGGAAAACCAGATTAGAAAGTTGCTTTTTCGGAGATTCAATCATCTCGTTTTCAATTAGTTCTCTAATGTCATCTTCCTTCTCTAGCCCCAGCCAACTCACGCGAATGGCGAAGTTGTAATCGGAAGTGTTGAATTCTCTTGCTCCCCAGGCCGACAGTTTTAGAATTGCCGGACCGCTCATTCCCCAGTGGGTGATGAGGATTGGGCCTTCAGATCGCAATTTGCTGGATTCTACTCGTACAAGTGAATTCGCGGAACTCAATCCCATTAAGTCTTTGATGGAATCACTGGGCATGTTGAAGGTGAATAATGATGGCACTGGGGACTCGATTTTATGTCCAAGCTTACTCAACCAATCAAAGCCTGCTCGCTTTGGACTTCCTCCGGTGGCGATAATCACCTTGTCACATTCAAATGCTTCTTCATTTCTATTGAGAATTCGAAGCTTGTCGTTCTCCAGTTTATTCAATTCAAGTATCGGAGATTGCAGTTGAATTTGAACTCCCATTTCTTGGGCATCACGCATCAAACAATCAATAATAGTCTGAGAATCATTGCTTTCTGGGAACATCCTTCCATCCTCTTCCACTTTGAGATCCACGTTACGCTGGTGAAACCAAGAAATGGTGTCTTTAACTGAAAACTGGATGAAGGTCTTCTTCAGAAATTTCCCTCCTCGGGGATAATGCTTGATTAATTTGGAGATTTCTGTGCAATCGTGGGTCACGTTGCATCTCCCTCCACCTGAAACTTTAACCTTGGCCAAGAGCTTTTGTGAAGATTCAAACAGTTGAACTTCTGCTTCCGGATGATGGTATTTTACTGATAAAGCCGAGAAAAATCCTGCTGCACCACCTCCTATCACTGCTATTTTCTTGCTTTCTGACATTGGCGGCAAAGGTAGTGAATGCTTTGTTGTATAATCCACAGAATATCAAGACCTTTGCAGCCCCAAAAATCAACAGTGTGCTTACAGTTTCAAATTTATCATTACAGTTCGGCAAGCGTGTGCTTTTCGACGAAGTGAATCTAAAATTCTCCGGTAACAATTGCTTTGGTGTGATTGGTGCCAACGGTGCTGGAAAATCTACCTTCCTTAAAATTCTTTCTGGAGAGATGGATCCGAACGGCGGTCATGTGAGCCTAGAGTCAGGCAAACGCATGGCAGTACTGAGTCAAAATCACTTCGAGTTTGATGAGCACACCGTTTTGAATACTGTTCTAATCGGCCACAAGCCGCTTTGGAATATCATTCAGCAGAAGGAAGAGATTTATGCCAAGCCAGATTTTTCTGAGGAAGATGGGATTAAAGCATCTGAATTGGAAGCTGAATTTGCAGAGATGGACGGCTGGAATGCTGAGGCTAATGCCGCGTCACTCTTGAGTGGGCTAGGTATTACAGAAGATGATCATTACAAGGAGCTGAAAGACTTGAGTGGTAATGAGAAAGTGAGAATCCTATTGGCCCAAGCGCTTTTTGGAAATCCAGATGTCTTAATTCTGGATGAGCCTACCAACGATTTGGACATCATGACCATTACTTGGTTGGAGGATTTCTTGTTGGATTTTCCAAACACGGTGATTGTTGTATCTCACGACAGACACTTCTTGGATACCGTTTGCACTCATATCGTTGATATCGATTTCAAGCGCATCAAATTATACACTGGAAACTATTCTTTTTGGTACGAGTCGAGCCAGCTAGCATTGCGTCAGCAGGCAAATCAGAACAAGAAGGCCGAAGAGAAGAAGAAAGAACTTCAGGAATTTGTCTCTCGATTTAGCGCAAATGCTTCCAAGTCGAAGCAGGCCACTAGCCGTAAGAAGTTGTTGGAGAAGATTAATCTTGACGACATCCAACCGTCTACCAGAAGATACCCGGGCATCATACTACAACAGAATAGAGAAGCTGGCGATCAGATCTTGCACATTCATGGAATGAGCCATTCTGTAGATGGTGAGATGCTTTTTAAGGATTTGAATTTGAACGTCAGTAAAGGAGATAAAATCGCTTTCTTATCGAAAAACGGACTGGCTACCACTACCCTATTCAGAATTCTTGCCGGTGAAATTAAGCCAGACGAGGGTAGCTTTGAGTTTGGATTGACTATGACTCCCGGTTATTTACCGAATGAGAACGCTGAATACTTCGAAGGCTCTGACAATTTGATAGATTGGTTGCGTCAGTTCTCTGACAACAAGGATGAAGATTATATCCGCGGATTTTTAGGCAAGATGCTTTTCTCTGGAGAGGAAACACTGAAGAAGGTGAGTGTGCTTTCAGGAGGAGAAAAGGTTCGTTGCATGATTTCGAGAATGATGCTGACTGGCGGGAACATCCTAATATTGGATGAGCCTACCAATCACCTTGATTTGGAATCTATACAAGCCTTCAACAATGCATTGAAAGATTTCCCTGGGACAGTTTTGTTTACTACCCATGACCATACTTTTACTCAATCTATTGCCAACCGAATTGTAGAATTAACTCCTCACGGTGTGATAGATCAATTGATGACTTTTGACGATTACTTGGTAGATGAGCGCGTAAAGCGCCAGAAGGAAGCAATCGTAATGGGTTGAATTCAGACTTTCAAAAGGAAGTCTGGGTTGAATTAGAATAGTAAAAAGAAAGGGCTTTTCAGTGATGAAAAGCCCTTTTCTTATGAGGTATATTTTAGATCATGGAATCTTTCTCATCCTCAAACTCTGAGGAGTGATTTCCAAGTATTCATCTTCTTTAAGGTATTCCATTGCTTCTTCAAGCGAGAAACGAATTTTCGGAGCGATTCTAACACTGTCATCAGAACCCGATTTACGCATGTTAGTTAACTGTTTTCCTTTAATAACATTTATTTCTAAATCGTTATCTCTAGAATTTTCGCCAATAACCTGCCCTTTATATATTTCTTGTCCTGGATCAATGAAGAACCTGCCTCTATCTTGCAATTTATTTAAAGCAAAAGGTGTTGCACTCCCCTGTTCCATAGAAATCAAAGAACCTTTCAGTCGTGTAGGAATATCTCCTTTGTGAGCAACAAATTCTCTAAAACGGTGAGTCATAACAGCTTCACCGGCAGTATTTGTAAGGATTTGATTTCTCAATCCGATCAAGCCACGAGAAGGAATGTCAAATTCAAGGTGTTGAAGATCTCCTTTCGGCTCCATCACCAAAAGCTCACCTTTTTTCTGTGAAACAAGCTCAATTGCCTTACCAGCATATTGCTCAGGCACATCGATGACCAAAGTCTCGAAAGGCTCACATTTCACTCCATCAATAATCTTTTCGATCACTTGAGGCTTTCCAACTTGGAACTCATAACCCTCTCTTCTCATTGTTTCAACAAGAATTGAAAGGTGAAGGACACCTCTACCGTAAACGTCGAATTTATCTTCAGTTGCAGTTTCTTTCACCCTAAGCGCCAAATTCTTTTCGATTTCTTTGAAAAGACGATCTCTCAAGTGGCGAGAAGTAACGAATTTGCCTTCTTTACCGAAGAATGGAGAGTTGTTGATGGTGAAAAGCATACTCATAGTAGGCTCATCAACTTCAATTCTCTTGATAATCTCTGGGTTTTCAAGATCAGCGATTGTATCACCAATTTCGAAATCGTCAAGTCCAACTACTGCGCATAAATCGCCACTTCTTACAGAAGCAACCCTTTCACGACCGAGTCCAACAAAAACGTATAATTCTTTTACTCTAACCTTCTTGAATACACCACCTGCTTTACAAAGCATGTAGTCTTTACCTTCATGCAAATCACCGCGATAAACTCTACCAATAGCAATACGTCCTACGAAACTTGAAAAATCAAGTGATGTAATCTGCATTTGTGGAGTTCCTTCAGTGTATGGTGCAGCAGGTATTTCAGCAATGATAGAATCCAGCAGAGGAATAACAGTGGTGGTTGGCTTTTTCCAATCCTCACTCATCCAACCTTGTTTCGATGAACCGTAAATGGTCTTGAAGTCAAGCTGGTCGTCTGTTCCATCCAAGTTAAACATCAATTCAAAAACAGCTTCTTGAACCAATTCTGGAGTACAATTTTCTTTATCGACCTTATTGACAACTACCAATGGCTTTAATCCCAGTTCTATGGCTTTACCAAGAACGAAACGAGTTTGAGGCATTGGTCCTTCAAAAGCATCTACTAGTAGGATAACTCCGTCGGCCATTTTAAGAACGCGTTCAACTTCACCACCAAAGTCAGCGTGACCTGGAGTGTCAATGATGTTGATTTTAACGTCCTTGTAACTAACGGAAACGTTTTTGGAGAGGATGGTAATACCACGTTCTCTTTCCAAATCGTTGTTATCAAGGATCAGATCACCCGTTTCCTTTCGGGAATCCATTGCTTGACACTCTTGAATAATTTTATCAACCAGGGTAGTCTTACCGTGGTCAACGTGAGCGATAATCGCGATGTTTCTAATTACTTGCATAGTTGGATTTGCGGCGGCAAAAGTACGATAGTTTAGTCGCTATTCTTGAACTAAACTGAAATGATTACTTTTTCTTTTTGCTTTTCTTTTTGTGAATCTTAGGTTCGTCATTCACAATGCCGTCTCTATTGACTCTGAGATGACGGTTATTGACTTGAATACCCTCGAAACTTGAAATCAATCCGCGGCTATCTTCCTTAGAAACTTCAAAATATGAATGTTGTTTGTGGATGGTGACATCCCCGATATCTTTGCTTTTCAATTTTGCTTGATCGGCAACGAAATCAACCAATTCCTTATTTCCCATACCATCCATGCTACCTACATTGATGAAGAAGCGCAACATTGGATCGTCAGATTTCTTGGCAGAACCAAAATCTTCGCGAGATTTCTTTTCTCTCTTTGGCCCACGATCTTTGTCATTGTCGCTATCTCTGGCTGAGCGCACTGGGCGATCGCGATCTTTCCTTGCGTCTTTTCTTTCTCTGTCTTTACGATCAGGTCTGTCGCCGCGGTCTCTTCTCTCTCGTCTATCGCCTCTATCTCCACGATCACCTCTTGGACCGCGATCTCTATCTCTGGAATTGTCTTCTCTCCTGCTCTCCTTGCGATTTCTAGCTTTAGTTTCAGCATCTTGATATCCCATACGAATAAGCTCAACACTGAGTAGCTTTTCGATGAGTTCGTCTTTATCTAAACCAGAGAATACTGCAGCTGCTTCATTTGTGATAGCTCCTGCTTTGTTGTTCGGCTTAGATTCTGCAACACTTGTAGCCCAGTCCACCATTTTCTTAGAGAAAACCTCACTGAGATCAGGAGTCTTCCAAGTTTCGAATCTGATTTTTAAGCTTCTTTCTATATCTCGAAGTTTACGAGAATCGCGAGTAGTAGCGAATACAAGAGAAATCCCTGTTTTACCGGCACGAGCTGTTCTACCAGATCGGTGAGTGTAAAAAGAAAGGTCATCTGGCAAGTTGTAGTGCATGACATGTGTCAAGTCATCTACATCAATACCTCTAGCAGCTACATCAGTAGCTAGGATAATACTTACTCTTCCCTTCTTGAAGCTTTGCATCACACGGTCGCGTTGCGCTTGGGAAAGATCTCCGTGAAGCGCATCTACCGCATAACCTTCTCTCACCAATTTCGTGGTAAGCTCACTAGCACTAGCTTTGGTACGAGTGAATATGATGGACTTCATTTCAGGAGCAGACTCAATCACTTGCTTCAGCATATCGAGCTTGTCATCAGCCCGACTGTGAAGTACCATGTGAGTGATGTTCTTATTTGCTTCATTCCCGCTACCCACTTTAACTTCTTGTGGGTCGGTCATGTAATTCTTTATGATTCTTCTGATTTCAGAAGGCATGGTGGCTGAGAACAACCAGGTATTCTTATCGGCAGAAGTGCTACTAAGAATACTATCAATGTCTTCTTGAAATCCCATGTTGAGCATTTCATCAGCTTCGTCGAGTACGACGTGCTTGATTTCACTCAAATCGATTTTCTTCCTGCGAATGAGGTCTAAAAGTCGTCCGGGAGTTGCTACGATAACCTGTGTAGGCTTCTTTAATGCTGCAATTTGTCCGACTATAGATGCTCCTCCAAATACAGGAAGTACGTTCAAACGTAGCTTGTATTTCGAAAATTTCTCTAATTGCTGGGCAATTTGCTGACAGAGTTCACGGGTTGGAGCTAGGATAACTGCTTGAGTGTGACTCTGCTTAGCATCAACCAGATCTAATAAAGGTAAACCGAAAGCTGCGGTTTTTCCAGTACCCGTTTGGGCCAATCCGATGAGGTCAGTTGGCTTATCAAGTAAAATTGGGATTGTTTGTTCCTGAATGGGTGTTGGCGTTGTAAAGCCTAGTTCAGGGAGAACTTTCTGCAACTCAGCAGAGAGCCCTAATGATGAAAAATCGTTCAAATTATTGTCTATGAGGGTGCAAAGGTACTGCTTTTTTTCACAGATGCCCTATTCCCTATGCAGAGTTAGGTAAGGAACTCTTCGTGAAATGCCCGACTTAAAATATCCAAGGCCGTTTTATCCTCTTCAGCACTGAGTCCTTTGGGTGGGCCGTAGGGAGTTGTGTTGACATCAATGGCGTAGATCTTACCGCTGCTGTTGTCTCTCAGCACGTCCAGCTCTGCAAAGTCTACCTTCATTTGTTTCGCAAATTCTAGAATTTCAAGCTGTTCTTTTTTCGACAATAGCTCATCGGTTTTATGTAAACTAGACTTAAAAACCTCGTTGGTAAATCGAAGTGCGTTCGTTTTGAATTTCTGATAGACCAATGGAATCATGTTTCCGATGACGGGAACTCTAAGATCAACCACCGAATGCGCATCTAAACTATTGTCAATCAGAACTTGATAAACTCGGCTTTCATCTATTTCTGTTAGAGGGCAAGTCACAATTTTACCGTCGTGCATTGCATTCTCGTCGCTCTTTATGACCGCGATTCCCTTATGGTTCAATGGGTCTATTATTGTGCAATAACCAAAGACCTGTTGGTGCACAGCATCTACCATTTTCTTAGAGATGTCTTTACAATTCCGATTGAGCACATTTCGGTATGGCTTGAGCGCTGGATCGTTAAAAGCCGATTTGTCAGTGGTGTTTTCGAAAAAGAGAATCACGTCTGGTGATGGGACGGTGCGATTGCTCAGTCTGTAACCTAGTTTCTTCGCAATCTTTTGGATGGTGGTCTTGTTGCTTGGAAAATCTGGATAGGTCACTATAATGCCAAGCTTACCGCCGTTTTTGATCCACAATATGCTATCGCTAATCAATCCCTTGAGGTCTTTTGATAGTTTCTCGAAGAAAGGCATATCAGACCTGTAATGATTTCGAATTCCCTTGTATGCCATAGCCAAACTTTAATCCATCGCTTCGAGTGCAAATTTAAGGAATCTCAGCTTTTCGTGATACGGTAGAAATGATCCATGTTATTACATTGAATAACATGACTATAAATCATTTTACCTCAAGTCTTGAATCATCTTCCAGATCAAATATTTCATAGCTATAGCCCATTAATTCAATCTCCACTTGGATACACCATTTTTCCTTTTCAAGCTCTTTGAGATCATTGAGAAGTTGGTATCTAATAGGTCGCATATAATTCAGGACAATCAGATTTCCAGAGCCTGTTACAGTGCTTGAATATTCAAAAGGAGAATTTTGTAGAGCTCTTTTTATTTGATCCAATGCAATAAATGGATCGATGAGGACATAAAATTGAGGACTAATGGCAAGATGGCTTCCTTGAACTTCATCAAAGTAATATAAGCTCAACAATTGTACAGTTGAGCTAAGCTCCAATTCACTTAGAAATAGGTTTCTGTTGAATTGGTTCATTCTACTAGTATTCAAAGAAAAGAAGGAATACACTTGAGATACATTAATTATCGGAACGTTGTATTTGCCAGCTATCCGCTCAATTTCTGCGATATTCGCTTTATTCGAATTCGCATCAGCAGCAAGAATTGGCTGAACAATGTAGTGAAGCGTATCATTGAAATATAATCTAGTATTTCCATGAGGTGCCCAACTCAGAGACTTATCGAAGAGTTTCAAATTGAGGCTTTGGAATTCATTTTGAATGGGCGTTTGGAATTTTAACACGCATTCTTTTTCAGTTGTAAATGCGCGTATAAAAGTTGTAGCTGGATGAAGATCGTAATAGACGATACCATGAGCTTTAGAAAAGCCCATTTTTTCAGGGTAGTAGATGGCACTATCAACCCTAGCTTCCAGTTTGAAACTTGAACTGTATTGGTCATCATCTTGAACTGAAAGTGCCATAATCCTTGAATGAATGCTGTCTATAAACGTTTCAGTGCTTTGGTCAAAATATTTCCATGTTCCTGCCTTATGTCCGGATGGAGAGGACAATCCAAAGCTTTTTGGAACATCACCTTCATTTATTGTCAATGCATAGGCTGGTAGCTCTAAATTCAATTGCTGAGTTGCCCTGCCCTCACCTTTCTGATTCACTGAAATACTTCTAGCATTGCTACCAATTAAAATAGAGTTTAACCTAAAAATTCTCCACGTTGAAGGATTGGACCTAATGCTAAACACGTCTGATCTCCAATCGATTCTATCTGAATGCTTCCAGATTGCCCCTTCAATCTCTATATGAACTGTATCTCCAGCTGCTGTAGAGGCAGGAAAGCTAACTTTATACTCGTTTGACTTCTCGATATTATTGATGAATAAGCTATCCTTGAGATGATTGATATAGCTAAACGAGTATTTAACTTTATAGAAATCAGCATCTTGGTCGCCATGATCAGGATAAAACATGCCTGCAAATCTATTGCTGTCATATTCCCCGGCAGGTATAATTTGCTGGGCTTTCAAAGCGAGAGGAAGAGCTATAAATATCAGAAGGATATATTTCATGTTGATCTTTAGTGATTGATACACCCCATATTAGTTGAAGTTCATGTGACTAAGCATGAATTTATTCGTCCAAGCTATATAATTCTCAGCCATACGGATGAAAATAGTAATTTTCCGACCGTTAAAAGAATTCTTAACCGAGACTGATTTAACCACGGACAGACACTATGCCAATTCGAATCAAAAAAGACCCAAAGCACTCTTCAGGATCAAAAGGCAACTACCCTGGAAGAAATACGAATACCGGCGGTGGTGGCGGAAATCCTATCGTTTACTTCTTGCCGGCAATCATGAAAATGTTTGGGAAGAACCCTAAATTATTGATCATCGTTGCGATAATTGCTGGATTGATCTATTTCTTCGGAGGTGGTGGAAATTGCGGTGGAGCTGTAACAGACATAGCAAGCTCTGCATTTTCAACAGGTGCGCCTTTCAACGAGGCAAAATATGCCGAGACGGAGGTTTTCGAGCCTCTGGCTGACAACAAGAAGAATCCCCTACCCGAGCGAATCAGTTTGTTGAAGTATGCTCCAAAACGATTGAACCAAGGCAAGCAAGGCTCTTGTGTTGGCTGGGCATCGGCCTATGCGGCAAGAACTATTCTTTATTCGAAGCAAACAGGAAATGACCCGAACAAGTCGGCGTTCAGTCCAGCGTATTTGTACAATCAGATTGCTTTAGACGGATGCCAAGGCACATATTTGCCTGAAGCAATGAAGACCATGAAGGCGGGTGGAGTTGCTCCGTTCTCAGTTTTTTCTTACGATGAAAGTACTTGCAGTGACAAGCCCGACCGAGAGGAAGCTGAGATAGCAAAGAATTATAGAATTGAGGGTTTTGAAAGATTGACAAATACGGTAAAAACCGACGAGGTCAATATGCTTGCCATCAAACAAAACCTTGCCCAAGGAGCTCCAGTTGTGATCGGAATGATGGTTGGAGGAAGCTTCATGCAGTCGATGAGTGGCGAAGAAGTGTGGATTCCAACATCATCGGATTACGATATGAGGGGATTCGGTGGACACGCCATGTGCGTTATTGGTTACGATGATTATCTAGAAGGAGGATCCTTCCAATTGATGAATTCATGGGGAGAGAACTGGGGTGATAAAGGAACGGCATGGGTCAGGTATCAGGACTTCGATTATTTCACGAAGGAGGCCTACGGACTTCATCCCATGGGAGATATTGATGCTCCAAGAGGCACTGTGAATAAGGTAGAGCTAGGATTGTGGTTGAGTGATACAGGCTCAAACCTAGCTTTGAAATCAAATTCAGATGGCACATTTTCATCTGCATCTAACCTGAACGCAGAGACTGCTTTCAAAATTGAAGTCAGCAATACCCTACCCTGCTATATTTACGTGTTTGGCGCAGAGTTAGACGGTTCTTCTTACGTGCTCTTTCCTTACACCGACAAGCATTCTCCCTACTGCGGAATCACTGGAACTCGATTGTTCCCTAAAGATTATGTTCTCTATCCTGATGACCAAGGAAGTCAAGATGAGATTGCAGTTGTATTAAGTGCAAAGCCCTTGGATTATGATGAATTCAATGCCAGATTATCAGCAGCATCTGGAGATTACAACTCAAAACTTCAATCCGCTTTGGGTCGAGCTGTGAACCCAAGAGCTGTGCGTGGCGGTGAAACTGCGTCTGTAGAATTAGAGCTCGGGGATACCGGCGTTTGGGGAAGTGTGATTAGAATTTCGAAATAGTATTTTCCACAATGGTATACTAAGTTTTGTTCTATGTCGTTGAATTTCAAACCCTCAAGCGACATGAAAGACCTGCAAAACTTTTTACTCCTCTGCTCAGGAGTTGACAAATCCGTATTAAAAAAGTCACCTTTAGACATCAATAAGTACGTTGGGATTGGAGGAACCGTGCTGTTTACAGCAATTCTCGCTTTCTTAGCGGCATCTTATGCGGCCTACACCGTTAGCGACAATGCATTCATTGCATTAGGATTCGGATTGATTTGGGGATTGATGATTTTTAATCTTGATCGCTACATCGTTTCAAGTTTAAAAAGAAAAGGCGCACTTCTCAAGGATGTAATTTATGCCCTACCCCGCCTTGCTATTGCTGTTGTGATTGCCGTGGTAATATCCAAGCCCATCGAACTGAAGTTGTTTGAAAAGGAAATTGATGGAGAAATAGTTCTGATGGAACAAGAAATGTTCGCTGCTCAGGAGATGGCTGTGAAAGCTAGATTTAATGATAATCTCGAGAGCTTAGAGAAAGAAAAGCTTGCTATTTCTAGTGAATTGGCCAAATCTGAATCTCACAAAATCCAATTGCAAGAAGCAGCTGTCGCAGAAGCAGATGGAACTGGCGGAAGCATGAAAAAGAACCTTGGCCCCATCTACAAGTTAAAGAAATCTGAAGCAGACAAGGCCGCAGTTGAGCATGGTGAATTACTTGCTCTTTCAGGAACTAGGATTGAAGCAATCTCCATTGAAGAAGCTGAGATCAACACACTCATCAGCGCTGAGATATTGGCATTGGATCGAAAGCCGGTGAATGGTCTTGCCTATCGCATGGAAGCACTAAATAGAATTACAGAAAAATTCCCCCCGGTTCGTACTGCCGAGCTTTTCATTTTCTTCCTCTTCTTATTGATTGAATCTGCTCCAGTATTGGTGAAGTTAATCAGCTCAAGAAGTTCTTACGATTATCATTTGAATGTTCGAGAGCAAGTCGTTGAGATGTATTATAAAGAACTCACATCAAAACGAAGCAATGCAGCCGAAGCGGCCATTAAGTATGATCATGACGTCACCATGTATGATATTCATGGGGAGATTAAGGTGAAGCGAGCTCAAATTGATGAGGAAGTAAGGCAGAAGATTTCCCGCATCAAGGGAAATGTAGAAATGGGATGATTCAAAGGAAGCTTCAAGCCTAATTTTCAGGGCTATTTCACTTCAACCCAGAATATGCATTAGAAAATCTACTACGACCTGAAATGTCTGCGATATCAATTGGTTCCCTGGATTTTGTTTCGTCACCGTAGCTTACGCTACGACTTCTCACC
>Ga0222689_1000203_pt1 | contig 24038 bp, 17 predicted proteins | sample AntAcemetage1231_FD_179838 | JGI IMG/M metagenome (GOLD analysis project Ga0222689, IMG submission 179838) | Saline water microbial communities from Ace Lake, Antarctica - #1231 | ecosystem: Environmental > Aquatic > Non-marine Saline and Alkaline > Saline | place: Antarctica: Ace Lake...
GGCTTCAAAAGCAGGATTTATAAGTGGATTTATAGCGATTGGAGTGGGACTGATCGTTATGCTTAAATCAGAAATGAAAAGGAGCAAGGCTGCACTGATCGGATTGACGGCAATGCTAGTATTGGCCGCTTTCATCGTGTTGTCGCCGCAATCAAGAGGTAGAATTCAATCTGCGGTGAATTTTGTTGATGCAGAAAGTGAAGAAGAAATTGTTAAAGAAGTTGATTCCGCTGAATCGAATGCAGCGAGAACCATAGTTTGGAAATTTGCATTTCAGGAATTCATGAAACACCCTTTCGGAGTGGGAACTGGTGATGTGAAAGATCATTTAACTGCCGTCTATGAGGCCAATGGTGCCAATGAAGCAGCTAAAATTAGAATGAATCCGCACAATCAATACCTGCAGTCAGCGGTTGCTTTGGGATGGTTGGGATTGTTGTTCTCACTGCTAATCATCGTCGTTCCACTTTGGTATTTACTGAAATCAAAACGCTGGGTTCACGCAGGATTTTTTCTAATTTTTGGATTTAATCTATTGGTTGAATCCATGATTGAAGTCCAAAGCGGAGTTGTATTCTTTGCCTTTTGGGCGATGTTGTTGTTGAACGACGCGGAGGTTCCTCGACCAAAAATGCCTTTCCACAATGCATGATTCACTCTCATCAGATCATCCCTCGATTCATCAATTTCTAAATCAGATTTTGAAGGAGGATGGATCTTCTCAAAAAGACAAAGCACTAGCGATTTATTTCGCTGTCCGCGATCAAATTGTTTACAATCCCTACGAAATTCAACTTCAAACAAATGCTGTCCGTCCGGAGTTTTGCCTGAGCAAAGGCAGCGGGCATTGCATCGATAAGGCAGTTCTTTTCGTTGCTTCCTGCCGTTTGGCTGGGATTGAAGCCAAATTGGGAATGGCGAAAGTTCAGAACCATATTGGAACTTCGAATTTCGAAAAGAAGCTCGGGACAAATGTTCTTGTTCCACACGGTTATGCAGCATGTAATTTGGATGGAACCTGGCTCAAATGCACTCCTGCATTCAACAAATCGCTTTGTGAGAAGTTAGGTGTCGCCCCCCTAAATTGGGACGGAGAATCTGATTCGCTATTTCAACCGTACAATATTGATGGCAATCAATTCATGGAGTACCTAGAGGATTTTGGACTCTTCGAAAGTTTCCCTTCAGAATACATCGTCGACCTTATGAAAGCTGAATACCCAGGGAATTTCGACCGCAATGGCGAATGGATTCCAATGGTTTAAACAATTTCAGCTGCAAGTTTTCCTCTACCCTGAGATTTAGCATACTTCCTTGTCGCCTTTACAAATGCAACGAACAGGGGATGTGGGTTCTCTACGGTGCTTTTGTATTCCGGGTGAAATTGTGCCGCAACATACCAAGGGTGCTCTTTGAGTTCAACGATTTCAACCAATCCGCTGTCAGGATTTATTCCAGTTGGGATCATTCCAGCCTTTTCAAATTCAGCCAGGTAGTCGTTGTTAAATTCAAATCGATGTCTGTGTCTTTCTTCGATTAGCTTGACGCCATAAGCTTTCTGAGCATGAGAGCCAGGAAGTAATTGACAAGGGTAGGAGCCCAGTCTCATTGTTCCACCCAAATTTGTAATGCTCTTTTGTTCTGCCATCAAGGAAATAACGGGATGAGGCGTGTACTCTTTTATTTCTGTAGAATGAGCGTCTTTGTAGTTCAATACGTTTCTAGCAAATTCAATTACCGCAGTTTGCATGCCCAAACAAATTCCTAAAAATGGAATTTTAGTTTCTCGAGCATATTGAATCGCTTCAATTTTACCATCAATTCCTCTGGAGCCAAATCCCGGGGCGACAAGAATTCCATCAACTCCACCTAATTTTTCAGCAACATTGGCTTGGTTGATTTCTTCAGAATGTACCCAACGAATGTCAACCTTTGCTTCATTCGTTGCGCCTGCATGGCTAAGGGCCTCAGCGATAGACTTATAAGCGTCTTTCAACTCTACGTATTTCCCAACTAAAGCAATTTCAACTTGTTCTTTTGGATGTTTGAATTTGAATAGAAACTCTTTCCAATGCTTCATGTCAGCCTCTTTCTTGGTTTTTATTCCAAGCTTTGCCAACACCACTTCATCGAATTTTTCTTCCTGCATCAAAATCGGCACATCGTAGATGGTTTCAGCATCGATACTTTGAATTACAGCGTTTGTTGCAACGTTACAGAATTTCGCCACCTTATTTCTCACGCTTGGAGAAAGTTCGTGTTCTGTTCTGCAAACAAGAATATCGGGCTGAACTCCGAACTCTAGCAATTGCTTCACACTGTGTTGAGTAGGCTTAGTTTTCAATTCCCCAGCAGCGCTTAAGTAGGGGATTAAAGTCAGGTGCACGACAAGGACATCATTCGATTTTTCCCATTTCATCTGACGAACAGCTTCGATGTATGGAAGAGATTCGATGTCACCGACGGTCCCGCCGATTTCAGTAATTACAAAATCAAACTCGTTTCTTGAGCCCAAAATTTTGATGCAACGCTTTATTTCGTCGGTTATATGAGGAATGATTTGAACAGTCTTACCCAGGTATTCGCCTTTGCGTTCCTTATTGATGACAGATTGATAAATTCTACCTGTCGTGATATTATTGGCTTGACTGGTCTGAACATTTAAAAAGCGTTCGTAATGTCCAAGATCGAGATCAGTTTCCGCTCCGTCTTCGGTGACATAACATTCACCGTGTTCGTAAGGGTTGAGAGTGCCCGGATCGACATTAATATAAGGGTCGAGTTTTTGGATGGTTACTCGATATCCTCTTGCTTGCAGGAGTTTTGCTAAAGATGCAGAAATGATTCCTTTTCCGAGAGAAGAAGCTACTCCTCCGGTGACAAAAATGTACTTGGTCTGTTCAGGCATGGTCCGTAATTCGCGAATTATTGAATACGGGGCTCAAAGGTAAGTATTTTCAATCGTGAGAAATGAAAAATACGTTCAAGAAGAAGAGAATAAATGAACAATTCGTTAATAATCGCTCAGAGATTGCGTGTTAGGCTTTCCACAAATTTAAATTCACTTAAAAATTCCTTGGCAATGATTCTCAAGAAGGTGTAACCCGGAATCGCCAAAACCATACCTGGAATTCCCGCTAAAGCACCAGCGATAGAGATTACAAAGAATATTTCGAGTGGATGTGCATTCACGCTGTTGGCAAAAATGAATGGCTGTACAATGAAGTTGTCGATCAATTGAGCAAGCATAAAAACCGATGCAACTTTCAAAACGATAATCCAGATTCCTGCAACTTCGGGCGATTGGTTTGTGCTTAATGCGATTACGATTCCAATCAATCCACCAATGATTGGACCTACGTAGGGAATCAAATTGATCAGGCCTGCTAAAAATCCGATTAAAATAGCATTTTCAATCCCTATCAATCCAAGTCCTGTGCTTATAACAATCGTGAATATGGTCACCTGAGCCAGTAATGCAAAGAAATAGCGAGTCAGCAATCTCGACGTATTCCTCATGATATTTTGAACTTGATCAAGATACTTGTCTGGCGTGGCTGAATAGATGATTCGTTGGAATAAACTGGCATCTTTCAAGAAGAAGAAACTGATGAAAAGAATGGAGAACACAGCAATAAAAGCGTTTCCAAGTAATCCGAAAATATTAGAAAATGCGTTTCCTATTTTTGAAAAATTAATGACTTCTTTGAGTTGTCCGGTGATGTATTCTCGATTGCTTCTTTCATCACCCGAGATATTGAATTGGCTCAACCAAAGCTCAGTTTGAGCCAGTGAGCCTTCTATGTTTTTAGCGGTTTGTTCAACATCAATTTTAGAAAAAGCTACGGCCTCATCGGCAACCAATGGCCCAAACATCGTAAGAATGGAAATCAAAAACAATATGAAAACTCCGAGTGTGAAAAGGGCACAAAGCCATCCGGGAAGTTTAAATTTCCCGATTTCAATCTTGCGCAAGAGCTTTACAATTGGACCTCCTACCAGAGAAATGACTATTGAAATCATAATGTAAACGACAAGATCGAAGAAATACCAAATTGAAAATAGGAGGAGGGCAATGCCCAATATTACAAGTATGTTTTTCAGTGTTTTATTCATGTGTTATCGAATATTCTTTGGGAATTCAAAGAAAACCAATTCGCCGTTAGAATTTGAAACTTCTCTCCATGAATCGACATTCAGCTGGATTGCCGCGATGGCGCATGTTGGCATATCGATACCGCTTCCAGTTACATAATCTAGAAAATCGCTAAATCCCGGGTTGTGGCCGAAAATAGCTACAGACTCTAGCTCATCTTTGAATCCATTCACCACCTCGAGAATTTGATGGGTGGTTGGCAAATACAGCGCATGATTGGTGCTCAGTTTATCGCTCTCAAGTTGAAAAGTTTGGGCAAATGTTCTTGCCGTTGTTAAGGCTCTTTTCGCTGGACTGCTAACAATAGAATCAATCACAGTGCCCTTGTCTTTTAAAGCTTTCGCCATAAAGGGAGCATCTGCTTTTCCTCTTTCATTTAAAGGTCGATCGAAATCATCAAGATTCGCGTGATTCCACGATGATTTTGCATGTCTTATGAGATACAGGGTTTTCATTCCTACGAATATCCGTTAAAATTGGCGTTCCGCATCAAATCGGAGCAAGGAATCCTTGCTGATAACAAATATTAGGAACTGCTGATAGGAAGAATTGACATAAAACAGAAAGCCTCCGGATGAACCGAAGGCTTTCTATTTGCTTAACCTTAACCTTAACTACTATTATGAGTATTTTGAAACTTTGTGTGTGTGCTTGTTTGCTTGTTTTACTCGTTGTGACGTCTCACGCTATACTATTACGCCACTTGTTTTATATGGTTTCAAAAAAGTTGAAAATAAATTCATAAACCATCTTAGTGAATTGATATATAGGTGGTTAGGGTTTGAGAAAATATTGAATTATTTCAATGCTCAGATTAAAACTTAGTTCAAACTGAAGACTTCTTCCTTTTCAATGCTCTTCCTGAAAACGATTTTCCCATCAAATACGTCAAGTACTAAGGTTTCGGATTTGTCCACATCACCAGAAAGCAAGTATTTGCTGAGTTCATTGAGAACATCCTTTTGAATGATTCGTTTCACAGGCCTTGCGCCATACTGAGGATCATAGCCTTTTTCAGCCAAGTAGTCAATGGCGTCATTACTTGCTACCATTTTCAGGTTGTTGTGTGCCAATCGGTCACCAAGCAATTGTAGTTGCAGCTTAACGATTTGGTGAATATCTGTTTTCGAAAGCGGAGTGAACATGATGACCTCATCAACCCGATTCAAGAACTCAGGACGAACAGATTTTCTAAGTACTTCAAAGACTTCATTTTTAGTCTCTTCGAGCACTGACTCTTCGTTTCCTGATTTTAAATTCTCAAAATTGTCTTGGATGATGTGAGAACCGATGTTCGAAGTCATTATAATGATGGTGTTCTTAAAGTTCACCAATCTACCTTTGTTGTCTGTCAATCTTCCGTCATCAAGAACCTGAAGAAGCGTATTGAATACGTCAGGATGTGCTTTTTCAATTTCATCCAACAAAACGACACTGTATGGCTTTCTTCTTACTGCTTCCGTCAGTTGACCTCCTTCATCATAACCTACATATCCGGGAGGTGCTCCAACCAAGCGACTAACACTATGTCTTTCTTGGTATTCGCTCATGTCAATTCGGGTCATGGCGTGCTCATCGTTGAAGAGAAAATCGCTCAATGCCTTGGCTAATTCTGTCTTTCCGACTCCTGTTGTTCCGAGAAATATAAAGGAGCCAATTGGTCGTCTCTCGTCTGATAGTCCTGAGCGACTCCTGCGCACGGCATCAGAAACAGCCTGTATAGCTTCTCTTTGTCCGACAACTCTCTTGCCCAATTCATCCTCGAGACGAAGTAGCTTTTCTCGTTCACTTTCTATCATTCGTGTGACTGGAATTCCAGTCCACAAAGCAACGACTTCGGCTATTTCTTCAGCATCTACTTCTTCCTTCACCATTTTAGAATTGCTTTGAAGCTCGGCTAATTTTTCTCTTCCAGAAGCGATTTTGGCCTCTTCTTCTTTGATTCTGCCGTACCGTATTTCTGCGACTTTTCCGAAATCACCTTGCCTCTCGGCTTGTTCAGCTTCCAACTTCAGATCTTCGATGCTTTTCTTTGAATTTTGAATGCCGTCTATAACATCCTTTTCAGCTTGCCATTTCGCATTCAGACTGTCTCTTTTCTCACTCAATTCGGCAAGTTCACGGCCTAATTCTTCAATTTTAACTTTGTCGTTCTCGCGCTTGATGGCCTCTCGCTCAATTTCGATTTGCATGATTCTGCGATCCAACTCATCCAATTCCTCGGGTTTTGAGTTAATCTCCATCCGCAATTTAGCAGCTGCCTCATCCATGAGGTCAATGGCCTTGTCCGGTAAAAAGCGATCACTGATATAGCGTTGACTGAGATCTACAGCGGCAATTATTGCAGCATCCTTGATCTGAACTTTGTGGTGATTTTCATATTTTTCTTTGATTCCACGGAGAATTGAAATGGCTGACTCGCGATCTGGCTCATCCACCAAAACCTTTTGAAACCTGCGTTCTAGGGCTTTGTCTTTTTCAAAATACTTCTGATACTCGTTCAAGGTGGTTGCTCCAATCGCTCGCAGCTCTCCCCTTGCCAATGCTGGCTTGAGAATGTTGGCAGCATCCATGGCTCCTTCTGAGGCGCCCGCTCCAACTAAAGTGTGAATCTCATCAATGAAAAGAATGATTTGACCATTGCTACCAGTCACTTCTTTCACCACTGATTTCAATCGCTCTTCAAATTCTCCTTTGTACTTGGCGCCTGCAATCAAGGAACCCATATCAAGGCTGAAAAGCTGTTTGCTTTGAAGGTTGTCAGGAACATCGCCATTTAATATTCTATGAGCCAATCCTTCTGCGATAGCGGTTTTTCCAACTCCGGGCTCTCCTATAAGAATCGGATTATTCTTGGTTCTTCTGCTTAGAATCTGAAGCACTCGTCTAATCTCTTCGTCACGACCAATAACCGGGTCAAGCTTTCCGTCTCTCGCCAATTGAATCAGGTTCTTGGCATATTTTGAAAGTGAGTTGTAAGTATCTTCTTGGCTGGCAGAGGTCACACGTTCGCCTTTTCGAAGTTCAAGAATCGCAGCTTTCAAATCTTTCGCACTAATTCCGCTGTCTTTCATTAGCCGTGAGACAGAATCATTTCCTTGAAGTATGGCCATGAAGATATGCTCAATTGAAACGAACTCATCGTTCAATTCTTTAGCGATTATGCTGGCTTTTTGAAGTGCAGTATTCGCTTCCCGAGATAAACTCAACTGCCCACCCTCCACTTTTGGGTAGGATTGAACGATACGATCAAGCGCTAAGCTGAAATTCTTCTCATTGACGCTTAGTTTCTTAAGTAGGTAAGGAGCGACATTTTCGTCGACTTCAAAAAGGCTTTTTAAAAGGTGTCCAGGCTCTATGAGTTGCTGCCCATTGCTCATTGCAAGTTGCTGTGCATCTTGAATGAGTTGCTGAGACTTTATAGTAAATTTGCTGAAATCCATAGGGTAATGTATTTGTTTGTATTCTGATTTCGACTACTCAAATAATAATCCAATGTGATTTTGATTAAATTTCACGTCAAAATAACAGGTTTTTCATTAATTAACTGACAAAATTGCAGTCTGTGAAGATATTTTTAGTTGGATATATGGGCAGTGGCAAGAGCACCTTAGGGAAGCAATTGGCAAATAGGCTGCAGTTCAAATTTGTTGATTTGGATAAAACCATCGAGGAGAAGGAGGGGCATGAATTGTTTGATATTTTCAACAAGCAAGGAGAGGCTTACTTTAGGGGATTGGAAAAGAAATACCTGCATGAAACGACTGCCTTACTAGAAGATGCTGTGATTGCGGTTGGAGGGGGGACACCGTGTTTTTACGATAACATGAGTTTCATGAATAAGGAAGGTGTGACCGTTTACTTGAAAATGGATGCTTCAAGTTTAGCTTATCGAATTTTTAATGGTAAAGGAAAGCGACCTTTGGTGGATGGGAAAAGTGAGGCTGACTTAAAAGTTTTCGTGAAGGACCATCTGGCGGAGCGAGAAGATATGTACAACGATGCAAGTATTATCGTTGAAGCACTGGGATTTGATGCGAAGAAGCTCGATGAATTAGCCAGTAGATTGAGGGCTTACTCCAAATAAGCAGCGAACTTCCCTTTTTCCTTGACGACACTCACATGTTCTTTCAAATTTGTAGAAAGTGTTAATCCCACGTAATCGGCACGAATAGGGAATTTTCTATGAAATCTATCGACAAGGATAGCCGTGCTTAGTGCCTTTGGTTCTTGATTGAGTAAAAATTGAGCAGCGTAGATTAATGTTCTTCCTGAATTCAAAACATCATCTACCAAAATGACTACCCGTTTTTCAAGCAGCCTTATATCACCTTTAATCACCATGTCTTCAGAGAGGGGCTTCTTTTTGTTTAGGCTGAGCACCAAGCGGTGAATTTTCAATGGACTAAATTCCTCTAAGTTCTTGCAGAGTAATTCAGCAATTTCTGCCCCTAAGTCATGGACTCCAACAATCACAAGTTCCTTCTCCTTGTAGTTGCGCTCATTTATTTCATGAGCGATTCGTACAATCTTGCGATCTATTTGTTTGTGGTTTAAAACCAATACCCTATCCTGTGACATGCTATTTCTTGAACTTCGAATTTACGTGATTTGATTGATGTTTTTCTTTCTGAGTTTGATGAATGCCTCATTTCCTTGTCGCGGTGGAATTGAATTTCGACATTCTTCCATCACCTCCAAGAAAAAGTGATTGCCAAAGCGATTCTTATATTCTTCTAGACTTCCCCCGAAAGGTGGGCCTTGTTCTGTGAGCGGAAAAGTGAAAAGAACTCCAGCCAATATTCCATCATCGACTAATAGCTCATGCATTTTAGAAACGTAGTTGTCGCGCAAGGCAGGGGGAAGTGCACAGTAGAAAGTTTGTTCTAAAATGATGTCGAATTTTTCATTCAACAGGAAAAAATCTTTATGGATGAGCTGTTCCCTAGGAAAATCAGGCACTCTCTCTGAAAAACGTTGCAACGGAGCTTTCGAGATATCAACGATTGTTGTGTTCTTAAATCCTAGATTCCAGAGATACTCGCCTTCGTAGCAGTTTCCAGCACCGGGAATCAGGATTTTTAGGTCTTTATCCGTCAACTGATCAACAAAAACTTTTAAAGGAGTAGATGGATTGCCAATATCCCAACCAGTCGTGCCGGCTTCATATCTCTCGGTCCAATATTTCTCATCCAATTCAGAACTCATCCTACTAATCTTTTAAAAAGCATCACACTTTCGAGGTGAGATGTGTGTGGAAATTGATCGACCAAGCTGAACTTTTGCAATTTGTACCCTGCCTGGTGTAATGCATGGGCATCGCGCGCTTGCGTTGCAGGATTGCAAGATACGTATACGATGGAATCTGCCTCTAACTCAATCACTTTGTCCAATGTTTTTGGCGCAATTCCTGCTCTCGGAGGATCCATAACAACACAAGCAATTTTCCCTTTGTAGTCCGGGAACTCCTTCAGGAATTTACCGGCATCGGCAGCGTAAAAATTGATGTCATTGATGCCGTTTCTTTCAGCATTCTTCTTAGCATCTTCAATAGCTTCTTGAACAATATCTACCCCAATTACTTTTTTGCCAGTATGCCTAGCTAAAAGCTGAGCGATAGTTCCCGTTCCGCAGAAAAGGTCCATAATAATTCCATCTTCCCGCTGCGACTCCATGACATAGTCAATGGCCTTGGAATATAATTTTTCGGCACACTTCGGGTTGGGCTGAAAGAAGCTCTGAAGGCTCACTTCAAACTGCAATCCCAAAAGTTCCTCTACCAGTTTCGGAGAGCCGTGAATAAGTCTAGTATTTCCATCACTTGGACTTGCAAAGTCGCCAACTGATTCGTTCAGCACATGGATGATTCCTTCAATTCTATCTCCCCAAAGCCCCAAAAGAAAATCAGTGAATTCCTTCATATTGAATTCAGCGAGGCCATATCCACTTGTCACAAATCCGATTAGAAGTTTACCTGTGCTAAAGCTTTTTCTCACTACCAAGTGGCGAAAGAAGCCCTCTTTTCTAGGCGGATGCCAAGCTGGGAGGCCAGTTCCAATCAGGTATTCTCGAATTTTTATAAGCTCGTTTTCAACTTCGGCATCGAATAGCCCGGAATCCTCATCCATATTTTCAACTGCCCACCAAGTTCCTCTGCGTTTGAATCCGAATCCAAAATCATCAACCATTTCCTTGGCCACGAGATCGAATCGAATCGCAGAGAAACTGTACTCCATTTTGTTTCGATAATGCCAAGTCAAAGGTGATGCAATGAATTCATCGAACAAACTATCGGTATTCTCGATATGACCTATCCGCTTAAAAAGTTCGAATGCAGAATTCTTTTTATAGGCATGTTGATTTTCGATAGGTAGCGTCGCATAAGGCGCTCCGGGAATCGACTGATATGGAATGCTCACCTCTTCGGGCGAAGCTTCAATGATGTCATAGAGCTTGCATTCGGCGTATCGCGGCTTAGAAGTGACCACGATTCCCTTCACTTTTTGTCCGGGAATTGAATTTTGAACAAAAACCGTGAACAGACCCTCTTCGGTGTTCACTTTTGCAATTCCTTTACCGCCGAAAGCCATTTCGATGATTTCGAGATCGAGAATCTCGCCTTTTTTGAAAAATCTTTTCTTTCTAGACATTGGCGCAAAAGTATTGATTTCGGCTCTCTTTCTATGAGCCTACAATTCACTAATTTGCCGGCATGAAACAGACAGGCACCTTAAAATTGAAAACTATAGGACTGATTTTAGGTCCGATGGCTTTCCTTTTTATGATGCTGGGCACTTCTCCAGACTATTCAACGGATCAATGGCGGGTGATGGCTGTGGGCTTGTTCATGTTGATTTGGTGGGTGACTGAAGCTGTTCCAATCGCTGTTACTTCTTTGCTTCCGTTGGTGTTGTTTCCATTTATGGGTGTAATGAATGTGAAAGATGCCTCCTCGCCCTATGGAAGTGATATTGTGTTTCTTTTTCTAGGTGGATTTTTGATTGCCTTGGCGCTAGAAAAATGGAACTTACACAAGCGAATAGCACTGAATATAGTGAGATTGACGGGCACTAAAGCGAACAGAGTGGTGTTGGGATTTATGCTTTCCAGTGGAATATTGAGCATGTGGATTAGCAATACTGCTACGACCGTAATGATGTTGCCAATCGCAATGTCTGTGATTCATTTGTTGGCGAATTCAGAACAAAATCTCAGTGAAAAATCACGTAAGAATTTCAATTTATCCCTGTTGCTTGGAGTAGCTTACGGCGCGAATGCAGGCGGCATTGGGACTCTTATTGGCACTCCTCCCAATTTAGTCTTGGCCGGTTATTTTAGAGATCAGTTGGGCATTGATGTTAGTTTTTTTGATTGGATGAAAATTGGTCTGCCTTTTTCAATCCTCCTCTTGTTCCTGATTTATTTTATGCTTGTTTATGTGCTTTTCCCAAATCGAATAGGGAATTTTAAAGGCATCCAAAGTATGATAGCGGCTGAATTGAAATCTTTGGGAGCTTGGAGCGTTCAAGAGCGCCGAGTCTTATTGGTATTTGGTTCCACAGCCGTCCTTTGGGTGCTCAGAGGGTTTCTAAATGACATAGTACCCTGGATTCAATTGAATGACACAGGAATCGCGATTACGGGAGCCATAGTATTGTTCGTCATACCCAACAATTCCATTCAATCGGAATCCCTTTTAAATTGGAATGACTCAAAGCAATTGCCTTGGGGAATTCTTTTGCTTTTTGGAGGTGGATTGTGTCTGGCAGGAGCATTTCGAGATGTTGGATTGATAGAGAAAATCGGTGTTGCCGTCCAATCTGCAGGCTTTGAAAGTAAATTTGCATTGATGCTGTTACTCGGGTTTATCGCCCTATTCCTTACCGAAGTTATGAGTAATGTGGCATTGACAACAGTTTTTGTTCCCGTAGTGGTAGCCATAGCTTTGGGATTAAATTTACCACCAGAGTACTTTGCTATTCCGGTTACTGTAGCTGCTTCTTGTGCTTTTATGCTGCCTATGTCGACACCACCCAATGCAATAGTTTTTGCCAGCGGCCACATTCGTATCTTGGATATGGCCAGAGCCGGATTGGTGTTAAATGTCATGGTGATTTTAATCATCAGCGTTCTAGGCAATTTATTTTTAGACGGATTTAAATTTTAAGAAGGATGGAACAAGAATGGGAAGGGTTTTGGGCGAAAATTAGAGACAGACATTATAGAATCTACAGGGTCTTGCTCTTGCTCATTACGACGGCTGTTATTGTCGCCCTTTTTCCATCAGAAATCAGTTTTCGCTATGAGTTTCAGCCCAATAAGCCTTGGATTCATGAAGATTTAATTGCTCCATTTGACTTCGACGTGGTTTTATCTCCAACCGAGTTAGAACAAGAAAAAACTCAAAAAGTCGAAAATTTCAAGATGTTTTATGAGTGGATGCCAGAAGACCAATCAAGTGGCTTTGAGAGGAAACTATCTGCCCTCCCTGACAGTTTGTTTGAAGATAGATATAGGCAACAAGATAAAGCAATCGCTTTATTTCAATCCATTATGAGCCAGGGTTTAATTCGATTTGTGGAGGATGATGAAGGTAAATCTGCCGATGAAGGGATAATTATTGTGAGAGAGAACGTTGCTGCTGAAGCTAAAATCTCAGATTTCTACACCTACCGCTCAGCGATTGAAAAGCTTCATACAGAATTTGATGATACTCCGCTCAGAGAAAAAATGACTGAAATATTTAGTCAGTACCTGGAGTATAATGTTGAATTTTCTGAGAGTAAAACTACAATCGCTAAAACTGAACTTTCAAACTCGATTTCTGCTTTCATCGAATCCATTGAAAAGGGAACTTTGATTATTGGGAAGGGAGAATTGGTTGATTTCTCTGCCAACAGAAGGCTAAATTCTTTGAAAGATCATTTTGCAAAAAGGCTGGAGAATAGTCATGCTGTTGTATTGATTCGGACAGGACAAGCGATTCTGGTTTTGTTGTGTTTGAGCGCGCTATTGATATTCTTGAGGATGTTTTTGCCTAAGCTTTTGCGCAGTCCATCTGGACAATTATTCTTGTTTTTCCTTGTGGTCATGGATGTTTTAATGACAAAGCTGGTCCTTGACGTTGAGAGCCTCCATATTTATTTAGTTCCCTTGTGTTTGGTTCCGCTAATAGTCAGATCCTTCTTTGATACAAGGCTTGCTTTGTTCACTCACATCGTTGGTGTGCTAGTGGTTTCCTTCATGGTTCCCAATCCATACGAGTTTGTTTTCTTGCAAATAATAGCAGGTAGTTTATTGCTTTTTGGTACCGAAGATTTACGCAATCGACTTCAATTCTTGACCGGGGCTGCAATCATCTTCGCGAGTTACGCACTAACTTACTTGGGAATTAATCTCCTTCAAGAAGCGGAATGGTCTCGATTGCACACTGGATATTATGGTTGGTTCGCAGCAAATGCAATTCTATCGCTCTTAGCATTTCCACTGGTTTTCCTTTTTGAAAGGAGTTTTGGCTTTTTGTCTGAGTTGAGTTTATTGGAACTCGCTGATCCGAACAACAAATTATTGCGAGAATTGAATGAAAAGGCACCGGGTACATTTCAACATTCATTGCAGGTGTCTAATCTCGCTGAAGATGCCATTCGACTTATCGGCGGACAGCCATTGTTGGTGAGGGCAGGAGCGATGTATCACGATATAGGGAAGATGCAAGATCCACAATTTTTCATCGAGAATCAGCACGGGGGCTTAAATCCTCATGACGGGATTAGTTTTGAGGAGAGTGCATCCATAATAATAGGACATGTCACAGGTGGAGTGAAGCTTGCCAAGCAAAGAAATCTACCCGACGCCATCATAGATTTTATTCGCACTCATCACGGCACCAATAGAGTGGAGTATTTCTACAGGATGCACAAACAGGCAGGAGGAGATGCAGAAAGTGATGCTAAGTTTAAGTACCCAGGTCCTAAACCATTTTCAAAAGAAACAGCCGTATTGATGATGGCCGACTCGGTAGAAGCGGCCGGAAGAAGTCTAAAAGAATACAGCTCAGATTCGATTGATCAATTGGTTGACAAAATAATTGATTCTCAAAAAGAAGGAGGGCAATTTGATCAGGCAGATGTTACTTTTCGCGACATCACCCGAATTAAAAGGCTTTTCAAGAAGAAATTGAAAGGTATTTACCACGTCAGGATCGAATATCCGAAGTTAGATTCAGAGGATTGAAAAATTACCTTGTAGTGTATGGACTGTTTTATTACATTTGCCTCCCAATTCGCAAAGGTGAGGTGGGTGAGTGGCTGAAACCACATGTTTGCTAAACATGCGTACGTGAAAGCGTACCGGGGGTTCGAATCCCCCCCTCACCGCAAGACGAATGAAACCCGCAATTTTTGCGGGTTTTTTTTATTTAAACGGGGATGTATTCGGAGAATTCTCTTGAAATTTTAATCGCCGCTTGATGCAGAGATACTCTGAGAATGGTAAAGTCTAAACAGCTCTAGATTCTATTTCTAGAAGAGAAATCAATGAACTAGCGGCATTCACTTATTCCCCAATCAGATTAAACGCACCTTTCACAAGGAATTGATCCTCTGGCTTGAAATCATTGGGATTAAGTATTTCCATTTGATCTTCACTAAGCTTTCCGATTTTCACTTCCTTTTGTTCGAATTCGTATGAGTTTTCGTCGGCAGATCTTAATACAAGGACGTAATATCCATCATCATCTACGACAGCATCGAATGGCAAAGATGAACCAGAGCGAGTATTCGTGAAGATTTCAGCTTCTACATGCATTCCCGGAAATAAATCCACTCGATCATTTTCATCTATTAGGTGGCAATGGATGGAGGCAATTCTAGTTTCTGGATTGATATATCTATTGATCAGGTGGATTTTTGCATCCATTGTTTTATTGTCGTTTCCTTGGACCTTAAATTTCACCAATTGCCCTTCCTCCAATGAAGGGATGTCCTTTTCAAAAATACCAAGCTCGACATGCATGTGTTCTGTGTCAACTATGGAAAGTGCAACATCTTGAGGATTGAGGTAAGCTCCAATTGAAATACTCATTTGAGTGACATAACCATTTAATGGAGAACGAACGGATATTTCAGATTTCAAATTCGTTGTGCTTAGATTCTTGAAATCGATGTTCATTAACTTTAGTTTCTCTTTAAGTGTTTCAAGTTCTGCAGCAGTCACCTGATAATCTGATTGCGCTTTCAAAGCATTTTTCTGAGAACTGACATTTTCTTCTGCAAGTAATTTTTGTCGTTCGTAATCAGATTTCAAATAATCAATTCTGGCAACAGCTTCAAGATAATCTCTTTGCACTTCTAAGTACTCAGGGTTTTCTAAGGTAAACAGCACTTCTCCTTTTCTCACTTGAGTGCCTGGTAGAAGACTTAGGGTTTTTACAAATCCACCGAAATAGACGCTAACAGATGCTCTGTTTTGTGGAGGGACATCTATTATTCCATTTGTCTTTATGTTTTGATGGAAGCCGTGATCAGTCATTGTTCCAAGCTCCATTTTTGCAGAATTGAACTGGAGGGGAGAAATTGAAATAGTGGCATTTTCAGGAACCGGTGATTCAGGAATTTCAATGCTCTCATTTGAATTGGAGTTGCAAGAACTGAGTAGTCCACCAAATCCAATGAATAAGAGAAAGAATCCCTTTTTTGCAATTTCAGTGATTATTGATTTCATTTTCAATGGATTAAGTGATTGGCTTGTATGATTGAGCTGTTGTAGTCTAGAAGTGACTTTAGGTAGTTCAATTCAATAGATTTCGAGTTTTCTACTATCAGGACGTATTCCAAAAAGTTGATTTCGCCATTTGCAAAAGACTTGTTGGCATGGAATCTCAGTTGATTGGATAGATCTTTTCCAGAACTCTCATAGAGCAATACGGCCTCTTCATTTCTTTTTATATCTGAAATTAAGGATTCATATTTTGCTTGGAGTTGAATGCGGTAATTCTCGAATTCGTGATCAATGATTACTTGGGCAGTTTTTGCAGCTTGAATTCTAGATTTCTGTGCGCCGAAGAATAGTGGGATGGCTATTCCAGCCTGATATCCATTGAATGTTTGAACACCCTCTCCATTGTTTCTGCCTTGATATGCTGAAAATTGTAAGTCAGGAAGTAGTTTTTGTTTTTCCAATTTGAGACTGAATTGACTGAGCTCTTGGGCATCGGTATAGTACTTTATGCCAGGGTGATTTGTTTGGTCGAAATTATTTAATGTCAATTTTCCGTATTTTGAAATATTGATGTTAAAATCTTCATTTTGTTGAATCCATTTGTTCAAATTTATTTTCGCTTTTTCAATTTGTTCTTGGATTTGATGGAGCTGCATTTTTATTTCTAAACTCTTGTTTTGAGCACTCAGTTTTTCAAGTGCATTTGAATCACCCAATTCGAATTTGCGGTTAGCAGCTGTAGTAAATTGCTTGTAAAGACTGTCCAATTGAGAATATACGATTCGGCTTTGTGTCCAATAAACAAGTTCACAATAGGCTGTTGAGACCTGGAGAATAAGGTCTTGTTTGTCGAGATAGAATTGATCCTCTATCAATGAGACTTCTCCTTTCATGACTTTTTTCTTCGCCGAGTAGACGGTTGGAAAAGATATAGATTGACTAATTCCCCAAACTTTTAAGGGTAGATTATTTGGAGCAATATTGTTTTCATCAAACCCGTATTGAAGCTCAGTTTTTTCTAAGTCGAATGCGCTTCCCGAAAGCTGTTCACTTTGCTCAATTCGCATTGAGGCAGCTTGCAGGCTGTGGTTGTGCTCCAGTGCCAATTGAACTGCCTCATCTAAACTGATTTTATTTGATTGTGAAATTCCGATAGTAGGAATTGCAAGAATAAAGATGAGAATTGAAATAGTTCTTGCCTTGATTTTGATCCCAGAATTTCTCCGATCAAAGATAGAGTAGAGCACAGGAAGTACGAGCAATGTCAAAAGGGTCGCGGAAATCAATCCTCCCACTACCACAGTAGCAAGTGGTCTTTGAACCTCGGCTCCTGCAGATGTTGAAATGGCCATTGGGAGAAATCCTAAAGCAGCGGCCAAGGCTGTTAGAAGTACAGGACGAAGTCTCTTTTTTGTTCCAGTAATAATCCTCTCGTGCATATCAATAATGCCCTTTGATTTTAAGTCTTTAAATTCTTCAATAAGCACTATACCGTTGAGGACGGCTATTCCAAACAATGCTATGAAACCAACTCCAGCTGAGATGCTGAATGGCAGGTCTCGAAAGTAAAGGAGTGCTATTCCGCCAATAATTGAGAGTGGAATTGCAGAATAAATAATAAGGGCTTCCTTTACTGAATTGAAGGCGAAATACAACAAGATGAAAATTAGAATTAGAGCGATAGGCACAGCTATTTTTAGACGGTCTTTTGCAGTTCTCAGGTTCTCGAATTGTCCTCCGTACTCAATGGTATATCCTGTTGGAAGGCTTATTTTCTGGGCGATTGCGTTTTGAACGTCTAGAACTACTGATTCTAAATCTCGGTTTCTAACGTTCACACCTACCACAATTCTTCGCTTGGTGTTATCTCTTGAGATCTTAGCTGGACCTTTATTGTATCCTATTTCAGCGAACTCACTCAAGGGCAACGAAATGCCGGAGTCTAATAGGATTGAGGCAGATGCTAAGTCGTCTAAATTCTGGCTATGATTCTCGTCAAATCTCAAGACAAGGTCAAATTGTTTTTCGCCCTCGAAGACTGTCCCTGCTGTCGCACCCGCAAATCCAATCTGGATGATTTCATTGAGATCTTGAATGTTTAGACCATACTTGGCTATTTTCTGACGGTCATATTTTACTGACATTTGAGGTAACCCAGCGATCTTTTCTACACTGATATCCGCAGCGCCCTCGATGTTCTTAATGGCTTTTTCAATTTCCAATGCTTTTTCAGAGAGGACATCTAAATCTTCTCCAAAAACTTTAATGGCTAAATCAGCTCTAACCCCAGTAATCAGCTCATTGAATCTCATTTCTATGGGCTGGGTGAATTCAAAGTCGATTCCAGGCATTACACCCAATGCTTCTTTGAATTTGTCAGCAAGTTCATCTTTGTTCTTTGCAGTTACCCATTCCTTCACTGGTTTGAGCTTGATGATAACGTCACTTTCCTCCATTGACATAGGATCTGTAGGTACCTCGGCTGCACCAATCCTACTTACAACTTGCAATACCTCAGGGAACGATTTTAATATTGACTCGATTTGAGTTGTTGCTTTGACAGTATTTTTTAATGATGTCCCCGTTTTTAGAACGGGTTGAATCACGAAATCTCCCTCATCTAGTGTAGGGACAAATTCACCTCCCATTTGACTAAATAGAAGCGCAGAAGCTAGAAGTAAACCGACAGCTATGGAGATTACCATTTTTTTACTCTTCAATGCCCAAGTAATAGCAAGCTCATACCGCTGTTCAAGAAAACTGATCAGGCGGTTTGAAATGGTTTTTTTATCAGGATCTGAGGGTTTGATGAAGAGCGAAGCCATAACTGGAACGTAGGTGAAGCAGAGAAGCATGGCTCCAATCAGAGCAAAGGAAAAGACGAGTGCCATTGGACGAAACATTTTCCCTTCAACTCCTACCAAAGACAAAATAGGAATGAAGACAATGATAATGATCAATTGTCCGAACACTGCCGAATGCATCATTTTACTCGCTCCTTCAAAGCTTAACTTATCAATGTGTTTTTGCTTTTCCGAAGTAGATAGTGAGCTTAGGCTTAGTCGTTCTTTTGTGATCTTATAGGCAATGTATTCTACAATAATCACGGCTCCGTCAATAATAATTCCAAAGTCGATGGCTCCTAAGCTCATTAGGTTAGCATCCACATCAAATAGATACATAAGAGAGAGGGCAAACAGCAGGCACATGGGAATGACCGAAGCTACTACCAGGCCCGAGCGTAAATTTCCTAGAAGCAATACCACCACGAAAATGACAATCAAGCAACCTAGAATTAGGTTCTCGGCAATCGTGAAACTCGTTTTTTCAATAAGTTCACTTCTTTCAAGGAAGCCGTTAATGCTAATTCCGGGAGGAAGGTTGGGGGAAATTTCAGCAACTCTCGCCTTCACAGCTTCGATAACCGCTTTAGAATTTGCTCCTTTTAGCATCATGACCTGCCCCAGAACTTTTTCTCCTTCTGCATTACCGGTGATAGCTCCAAAGCGGGTTGCGTGACCGAACCCTACAGCAGCCACATCTTTGATCATAAGTGGAATACCTTCACGATTTTCAACAACAATATTCTCAATGTCTTCTTTGCTATTGACCAAGCCTTCCCCACGGATAAAATATGCTTGATTTAGTTTTTCAATATATCCTCCGCCGGCAACACTATTGTTCTCTTCAAGCACTTTAAAAACTTGTGAGACAGAAATATTTAAACTTCTAAGCTTCTCTGGATTAATTGCAACTTCATATTGTTTTAAATATCCGCCCCAAGTATTTACCTCCACAACACCAGGTATTCCGGACAGCTGACGCTTTACTTGCCAATCTTGAATCGTTCGAATTTCGGCCAAGGAATATACATCTCGAAATTGAGAATCGACTTCAATTGTATATTGATAAATCTCACCAAGACCCGTAGAAATTGGTCCCATAAATGGTTTGCCAAATCCGGCTGGAATTTTCTCTTCGGCTGATTTAATTTTTTCAGCAATTAATTGCCTGGGAAGATAGGTTCCCATCTTGTCCTCAAAAACGATGGTAACGACAGAAAGCCCGAATTTCGATATAGATCTAATTTCTTTGACTCCGGGTAAATTAGCCATCTCGAGCTCTATCGGATAGGTAATAAATTTCTCGATGTCTTCAGTAGCAAGATTTCTCGAAGTAGTAATAATCTGTACTTGATTGTTTGTTACGTCAGGTACAGCACCAATGGGGATCTGTGAGAGTGAGTAGATACCAAAAACAACAAGAGCGAGCGAGAAGAGTAAAACTATTAATTTATGATGAATGCTGTATTGAATAATTTTGTCGAGCATGTGAAAAAGATGTTTTCAGTATACTTAACAAAGCTAAGCCTAGCAATCTATACAGGACATCAAGATTGCCTTAAGATTTGCTTAAAAAATTATAGAGACGGTAGTGCCTTGACCCAAGGAACTTTGAATTTTTATTTCTGCGTCAATAGCTTGAGCGGCTTTTTTAGCAATTGCTAGGCCAAGTCCATTGCCTTCAATTTCACGATGTTCCATCGGGTTGGAACGAAAGAAGCTATCGAAAACAGTTTCTAAATCTTTCTCCGCAATTCCAATTCCATTATCGTGTATTTTACAAATAACACGATGGTCTAAATCCTCAAAGGTGATGGTAATCTTTCCTTGAGTATTGGAGTATTTAATAGCGTTGCTCAGAATGTTTTCTAAGATTAGTTTAGTGTGAAATTCAGAAGTTGAATTTGATGATTTACAATTAAAATATTTTTCAATAGTTACTTTTTTCTCATTAATTTCATTACTTAGTTTCTGAATGCAGTGTTCAATAATATCTTGATGAGATATGAAGTTTTGGTACTTGGCTTCTGTATTTTGATCTATTCGAGCGAGCTGCAGCAATTGATCTATTGTAAGAGACATTTTATCAATTTCCAATAAGGAAAAATTGATTTTTTCCTCGTATTCTTGAGTTGTACGTTCTTTTCTTACAAGAACTTCTAATGTCCCCCTAAGACTTGATAGGGGAGTTCTAAGTTCGTGAGATGCGTCAGAAGTGAACTGCCGTTCTCTTATAAGCGCAGATTCAATCCGATCAAGCAGCTCATTGAATCCTGTAGAGAGTTTGTAAATCTCATCTTTATGATGAGGCATTGTTACTCTTTCATTTAAATTGTTTTTCGTGATGCGTTGGATTGTATCCGTCATATTCCGAACTGGAACTATGCTTCTTCCTGCGAGAAATCTAGAGATAAAGTAAAGGCCAATTAGCACAGCTAAAAAAGAAATAATGAGCACCGATTTCAACTTGTCGACTAATTCATGCGCAGCTTCTGAGGATATTCCGGCAAGTAAATAGCCTTTAATCTCTCCGCGTTGCTCAATGGGGATTTGGATTTGCCTTATTTTTTGAGAGTTTATTGTTGAATTTTGATATTCACCATTTTCAATAGTTTGGTAAGAAAGAGCGTCGAGTTTTAAGTTCGGCGATTTATCAGTGACCTGTCCTTTTTTATCTACCAACTGAATGAAAACTGGATTTACTTGAATTTCACGATGCTCAGTTTCTTCCCATTCTGCTTTATTGATAAATACTACGCTATCGCCGACAATTTTTATTTCCTGAGAGTGCTTCTTAGCCTCGAAAGAGAGCTCCTCATCCAAGTTTTGATAAACAGTACATTGGACAAATAAGTAGACAAATCCAAAAACCATAGCAATGATGAATGCTGTGGCTATCAAATAATTAAATGCAATCCTATTTTTAAAACTCAGGTTCATTTATCGTCAGCTAAATATCCTATACCACGTATTGTTTGAATGTAATTCTCTTCTTCTGTAAGATTTAATTTATTTCTTAATGAATTAATGTAGACATCGATAACACTTGTGTTGTATTCAAAATGAATGTCCCAAACACTTTGTATGATTTGTGTTCTTGTGCAAACTTGGCCTTTGTTTTTCATTAAAAATTCTAAAAGGCTAAATTCTTTAGGGGTAAGATAAACTTGTTTATCAGCTTTCGTAACCTTATGACTGCCGTTATCAAGTAAAATTGTCCCAAGCGTTAGGATGGTTTGGTTGATCGATGTCGCCGGTCGCAATTGTACTCGAATTCTCTCGAGCAATTCGCTGAAATGGAAGGGTTTACGAATGTAGTCGTTAGCTCCAGTTTGAAGTCCGAGAATTGCTTCGTCTGTGGTGTCTTTCGCGGTGAGAAATATTACAGGTGTTTTTTGGTCTTCTAAGCGAAACCTTTCACAAACCTCTATTCCATTCAATCCAGGTAGCATCCAATCTAAAAGCAATAGGTCAAATTCACCTGAAAGAGCCATTTTTAATCCTGTCTTGCCATCATTTGCTATCTCAACGGCATAAGACTCCTCTTCCAATCCTTGCTTCAGGAAGTTGGAGATGCCTACCTCGTCTTCGATAATCAAGATTCTCATACTACAAAATTGCAAATAGAAATAGAAATACAGCTTCAATTTACCTTAAAAATGCCTTAAAGTTTGCGTTTGTAATTATAGGATAGTTGTGATTGATTCTTTTCAATAAATGGAAAGTGACAAGTTTGTTATGGTCATGACTGGCTTAGCTTAGGTTCTCATTCTTTAGTTCTGACTACAATAGTTTACAGCCAAAGTTGAAAGTTGAAGAAATGTTTTGGGATGTGGGTTTTATTTCGTGGGAATATCCAATGCCCCCTTCCCGTGGTACAAACTACAAAATCCAGAATTGATAGTCCTAAAACAATCGTTTACTTGCGTTTAAAATTGGATTGTTCAAGGGGGTTTACAGAACTGAGAGCCATTCCAGAAGTGATCAAATATAGCTTTGTAGCTGAATTAAAGAGGAGTGGAGTGTTTCTCCTTGAAAGTTGAAGAAATATTTTGGGATCTGGGATTTATTTCGTGGGAATATCCAATGCCCCCTTCCCATGGTCCAAACTACTAAATCCAAAATTGATAGTCGTAAAACAACCGTTTACTTGCGTTTAAAATTTCATCGTTCAAGGGATATTACAGAACTGACGGTCATTCCAGAAGTGATCAAATATAGTTTTGAAGCTGAATTAAAAGGGAGTGGGCTGTTTCTTTTTGAAGGTCGAAGAAATATTTTGGTATCTGGGATTTATTTCGTGGGAATATCCAATGCCCCCTTCCCATGGTCCAAACTACAAAATCAAAAATTGATAGCCGTAAAACAATCGTTTACTTGCGTTTAAATATTCCTGTACTTTGCAGCCCTCAATATTCTTGCTATGTCAGATAAAATATTTGCCTTTGAAAAAGAGTTTCAAAAAAAGGACTTCACAGCTAAGCCCTTGGAAAGTGGAGAATACGAATCTTGTGTTTTCCGCAATTGCGATTTTTCGAATTCAGATTTCGCAGGGACAGTTTTTATCGAATGTGAATTTCATTCTTGCAATTTGAGCATGGTGAAAATTATTGGAACGGCGTTTAGAGATGTTCGATTTGTTGATTGCAAGATGCTCGGCATGCATTTTGAGTATTCCAACACCTTTGGATTGGCCATGAAATTCGAAAGATGTAACCTCACTCATTCTTCTTTTCATCAACTGAAATTAAAATCAACCGAGTTCATTGAAGCTATGTTGGATGGTGTAGATTTTTCAGATGCTGATCTAAGCAATTCGAGTTTTAGAAACTCAAATCTACACGGTGCTATATTTCAGGGAAGTATCTTAGAAAAGGTTGATTTCAGAGGATCTCAGAATTTTAACATCCACCCAGAAGCGAATAGAATCAAAGGAGCGAAGTTTTCACTACAAACATTGCCAGGATTGCTGCAGGCTTATAATCTTGAAATCGAGAGCTAGCAATCTAAAAATCCTTGCTGACATTTGATTACCTTCGTTTAACGAAAAATCAATACATTTTCTATCCTTATGATGCATCCAAACGAAGTACTGCGGCGAATTCGTTACATATTCGATTATGATGATGTTACTATGATTCGGTTGTTTGGCTTAGGAGGAGAGGCAGTTACAAGAGCTCAAGTTAGTGATTGGCTGAAGCGAGATGATTCTGATTCCTTTCGGGAGATGAGTGAAAAATTGTTGGCGACATTTTTAAATGGATTAATCATTGATAAAAGGGGTAAAAGAGATGGCGAGCTGCCTGTGGCAGAATCTGAAA
>Ga0222689_1000206_pt1 | contig 23356 bp, 14 predicted proteins | sample AntAcemetage1231_FD_179838 | JGI IMG/M metagenome (GOLD analysis project Ga0222689, IMG submission 179838) | Saline water microbial communities from Ace Lake, Antarctica - #1231 | ecosystem: Environmental > Aquatic > Non-marine Saline and Alkaline > Saline | place: Antarctica: Ace Lake...
TGGTAAAGAGTCATCCCAACAAACCAGATTGGTACAATCGTTATAAACCAATTAAATAATTGAATAAAATTAAGATTGTCAAGGCTTAGGAAATTTGCAGGGACAGCCCGTTGAATAGCCTCCCAGCCTCCGATATGGTAATAACTGATTGGTAAACCTATGAAAATAAGTCCCACCATTAGAATTAGCCATTGAATGGTATCTGTATAAATAACCGCTTTTATTCCACCTATTACGGTATAGACTACAGCAATTACACCCATGATTACCGCAGCATTATTGATTGAAATTGCCGGGAAAGATGCCGAGGCCAATTTCGCTCCTGCTAATATTTGAGAACTAGTAAATCCCAAGTATCCAATAAAAGAAATGATCCCAGCCACAATAGCGACACGCTTACCGTAATGAAATGCAAGGGTTTGAGGAAAGGTTAAAAAGTTGTGTTTTCTGGCAAGCGGATAAACCTTTGGAATAAGAATTACAGCGCTGAGCCAAGCTCCGAGTAGTCCGGTAAAAAGCATCCAACTGCCTGATAACCCCATTGCAAAGCCGAGACCACCTAGTCCAATTGAAAATCCACCACCAACATCAGTAGCAACCACAGAAAGTCCGATATGGCCTGCAGACATTGATCGACCTCCTACGAAATAATCTTCTTTTGATTTATTCTTACGCAGGAAATAGACCCCCACCCCAAGCATAAAGACGAGATAAATTATAAAAATCGATAAATCGACAATATGAATTCCCATGAGTTATTTCTTCAATCTCATTTCTAAGTATGGATTGGTAAATCCCAATTTCTCATACAGGAATTTGGCGGGATTGTTAGCTTCAACATGGAGCGCAATATCACCTTCCGCTTGATCAATTACTGATTGCATCAGTTTCTTCCCAAGTCCAGTTCCGCGGAAATTTTCATGAATTGCAATATAAACTAAGATGTTCTCAGGGATGTAGCCTCCCATTCCGGTTCGGTTAACAACTACAACCCCTTTAATTACACCATCTTCTGACAGCTGCAAAGTAAATCCACCGGGGGAATTGTTTTGCTGGATTGCATAGTCAATGGCCTTTTCAATGTGCGATTTTGGATCTCCGTATTGATCAAGATGTTCAAATAGAAAATTCACTAGTTCACTTTTTTCTAGTTGAGAGGGTTTGTTGTCTAGGTCGTAAATGATTGTCTTATGCATGTAATATTATTTGACCCCCATAATATCATTATTTACGTAGTAACCAAATTTTCAGTAAGAAAATCATGAAGTAATTTAACATTGAGCACGCAATACATCCAGAAAATGGCTATAGTCAAGCGAAAGAGACCACTGGTACAACCAATCCGAAATTGCTGTGTAAAGTTAGTATTGGGATGTTTACAGGGAGTATACAACCCCATTTAATAGCTGATAATTTGGACAATTCTTCTTCTTTATTCTATCAAAACAACTATACAAGCTCGTTAGAAATGATTAACTAATTAAATGCACTTTTAATAAACTCATTATTATAATTGATTATCAATTCACTGAAAATCATATTGATCACCTCCATTAGTAAAAATAAACACGCCCTAAAAGCATTGTTCAGGTTAGCTATTTCCGTCCTTTAAAATCATCCATAGTCTTATAAATTCCTAACACATCTCCAGCGAACCAATCGAAAACATTGATAGATAGTATAGCCTGTCCTATTCTCGAGAGTCGATACAAGTATCCTGGAATTGTGACCATTTTCTTATCCTTCTCAATAGCTTTTACAATCGTAAGGGCTGCAGATTCAGGATTGAGGATTGGGATTTTAGATTTTACTCCATCAAACATCCCTGTATTTATATAATAGGGCATTATAGTAGTCACCTTAACGTTCTTCTCTAATTTCAACATCTCCAATCTGAGGCTCTCTGACCATCCGATTAGCGACCATTTACTTGCAGCATAAACAGACATTTTCGGATTAGCCACTAATCCTCCTGAAGATGCGATATTACAGATATGTCCTGCATTTCGAAGCAGCATATCTCCCAAGAACTCATTTGTAATTATCATTGGAGCAGAAGCGTTAATGCCCATAGTCTTTTCAATATCGTCAACACTGTGCTCGTGAAAATACTTACCTACGACAATGCCTGCATTGTTGATCAGAAGGTCAACCTCAGACACTTTTTGCTTTACTTGTTGGGCAGCATCATGAACTTGTTGATTATTGGAAACATCAACTTTGATTCCTGTGATTTCACCAAAAACGGACAATTCGGAAATTACCTCGTCAATTTTCAAGGAATCGATATCCCATATGATCACTTTAGCTTTTCGTTCTAGAAGTAATCGAGCCATTATTTTACCAATCCCGGAGGCTCCGCCGGTAATAAGTACATTCTTCCCCTGCAGATCTTTCATATTAATTCAATGTAATTATATCAAAGGTAATAGCGTTTCACACAATCTACTTCAAGCTTATAACTCCAGCAGAATTTCAGACTATAAAACGATGAATTTTAATCTTTCAGCCGATTGATCTGTGATCACATTCATGGTATATATTCCAGGAGCTAGGTTTTCTGTGTTAATGTCTGTGACGCCACTTACTATCTGCCCTTTACGTATTACAGTTCCTGAAATAGTGTGAATTTCATAATTCATTTTACTGCTAACTTCTTGTACTTCAATCTGAATTTTTTCGAGGCATGGGTTGGGGTAAAGTTGAAAAGAAGATTTACTCTCACTAATCATTTCATTTATTAAATTAGTAATAGGAGAACAAGAAATGTTAGTCATATAATTAGACGCCACCACTGGAGCATCCAAAAGTAGCGGGCAATAGCAGCTGTCACCAAGCATCTGCTGTTTGAGCCATGACAAGGCAATCTTACCTACATAATCTTGACCTCCCGTAGGACTATTCGCTACGGAATGCCCCTCATTTTCCACTTCAAAAATCAACTTGTTTGTCGTTTCGGGAGTGTTTTCATAGTGAACATCTGCATGTTGCGCATGAGGAGCAACTGCATCTAACTCAGCGCTAAATATTAGTACAGGTACAGCATGGTTGATGTCAGCAGCTGTCGTTTGTGGATCTAACCATGGGCAAAGTGCAACCACAGCTTTCAAGCTTGGATCGGATGCTGCGGCGAGTTGAGCTCCTCCACCTCCCATCGACCATCCCCCAACTGCAACAAGGTCTGTATCCAAATTACCAAGAAGCGGAGATGCCGGCCTAATATTCTCCTGTTTCAAACTCACTATTGCGTCCAGGAGGGCATCTCTCCTCGCATAAGGGTCATCAAAAAGACTGTTGGTTCCTATTGTCATGGTAACAATTCCGTGAGAAGCCAAAAATGGGCCCCATTCTTGAATCTGAAACTCAAGAGAAACGAATCCAGGCACTATTACAATACTTGAGAAAGGTGGGGTTGCATCTGTCGGATAATACACCGTTGCCCCTGAATAACCGGGGCCATTTCTCAGTCCATCTGCTTCTGTAATTATGCCCACTTCATGTATTCCAGGATCCGTAATGCCTTCAAGAGATATCTCATCACAGGTTTGTCCATAGAGGACTCCAGAACATAGTGCAATACAAAGCCCAAGGCAAACTTCAATCAGGTAGGATTTTTTTTGGATCATGAGTAAAATGTGTTTGAATATAATTCTAATCTAGAGAGTCTTGTTCGTTAATTTCTCAGATTATTGTGACTAAAGATAGCTTTATTTATTTTTTTAATTGCTGTTTTCTAGGGACTACGTCTAGCCCCTCCCCGTTCTCAATCTCGTGATTCCACAGAAACTAGTCGTGCGGTAAATGTATACTTACGTTTAAAGTGAAGTCGGTAGTGATAACTCAGCATGTGAATTATTCCAAATCTGACCGATTTATGAGGACTTTAGGAAAAACATATTCAATGATCAAGCTGAAGAAGATTCAGTAAAGAATCACAATAGAATGAAACACGAGAATTTCGAGGGACTACGTCCAGCCCCTCCCCGTTCTCAAGCTCGTGATTCCACAGAAACTAGTCGTGCGGTAAATGTATACTTACGTTTAAAGTGAAGTCGGTAGTGATAACTCAGCATGTGAATTATTCCAAATCTAACCGATTTATGAGGACTTTAGGAAAAACATATTCAATGTTCAAGCTGAAGAAGATTCAGTAAAGAATCACAATAGAATGAAACACGAGAATTTCGAGGACTACGTCCAGCCCCTCCCCGTTCTCAAGCTCGTGATTCCACAGAAACTAGTCGTGCGGTAAATGTATACTTACGTTTAAATCGATAAGCAAGAAAGTTGCTATTGTCTTATGTCTACAAGTGATTGACAACGACAGTTATTACCTTATTTAATTATTGCGGGCGTCGGATACTCCGGCCGTTCAATTTTCATTTCTCCTTTTTGCTCTACCAGTTTCAAGAGTTCTTGCACTGCTCTCTCGAGTTGAGGATCTTTTCCTTTTGCCAATGAACTTGCATCTTGATATACTTCGATATCAGGAGCGACTCCCGTATTTTCCGCGATCCAAACTTTATTGATTGGATCGAATACAGCATTATCAGGAGCTGTGAGTGCGCCACCATCGACTAGAGCATAGTGTACTGAAGACTTGACCAATCCTCCCCAGGTAGTTTTACCAATTAAAGGTCCAACATTTTGTTGCCTGAAAGCCCAGGGGAAATAATCTCCACCTGAACCGGCCATTTCGTTGATCAATAAGACTTTTGGACCCAGGATTCCAGCCGGTAGCTTGAAGTGCTTTCCGCCCGGAGCTTCATTCGTCACTGCAGCTCTCAATTCACGATTCATCAAGTCAACCATGTAGTCGTCTAAAAAACCTCCGCCATTGAACCGCTCATCGATTACTGCTCCAACCCTATCCTGCTGAGCAAAGTAATATCTATTGAAAGAGACAAAGCCCTGACTGCTGGTATTTGGCACCCAAACGTATGCCAATTTCCCATCTGATAGTTTGTCGACCAATCTGCGGTTGTCTTCTACCCAGGCTCTTTGTCGCAATGCATATTCATCCCAGATTGGCTCTATTGTTACTGTCCAAGCTCCTTCAAACTCAGGGGAAGAATTAATGTGGACAACAGTTTGTACTCCTGCCGTTCCATCTAGCAGTTGATAAGGGTCTTGAGAACTCTTCAGTTCTTTGCCATTGACTCCTACCAAATAATAGCCTTCTTTCACATTTATTTTAGGTCTATCAAATGGACTGGACAATCCTGGATTCCAGGTTTCTGTAGTATAGATTCTATTGATTTTCCATCTTCCCTTGTCCGCTGCTAAATCTGCACCTAAAAGTCCAGTTCTTGATTCTTCTACTTCGGGAAAATCACCTCCAAAAACGAAACTATGACCAACTGACATCTCCCCGTTTATTTGGTCTAAGATGTAATTAAGGTCATCGCGATGCTTGATGAAAGGCACTAAAGGAGCATATTGTTCATACACAGCATTCCAGTCACGACCATGCATGTTATCGTCATAGAAATAATCTTTTTCATAACGCCATGCTTCCTCAAAAATCTGACTCCATTCTTCAGCTTTGTTGAGATGCATTTGTAGATTCATTTTAAGCACTTTCCCATCTTCTGCAAGGTCTGCCTTGCTACTGGTGACTTTCCAGCTGCCATTGGATTGGAGTAAAACTTGTTCCCCATCGGCTGAAACCGAAATTAGCCCGATGCTGTTTGCGAATTCTTTAGCCTCTCTGTCTTCTAACGAAAACTTATGTACCGTATAGCCGTTGCTGTTTTGGACTCTTTCTCCAATAAACACTGAACCAGCTGCTCCAGACAAGCAAAAGCTGTAATTACGAGTTGGAATTGGCAGTGGCATCGTCCTTCGTTCAATACCTGCAAAGTCGATAAGCACAGGTTCTACAGGGGTCTCAGCATCCTCTTCTTTCTTATCATCGGATTTCTTCTTTTCTTTTGATTTAGAATCTCCTTTAGCGACTTCAGGACTTTCTTTTCCTGATTCTTCATCGCTTTTTGGCTCAAAAGGTGATGGATCGTCTTTCCAAAGATTGACGACATAAGCGGCATATTCAGGCTTGGATGACATCGAGCTGGTATTTGCCCAACCAGAGCTCAAGGCATAATCAGTGCTTGCTAGAAAGTACAGATGGCGGCCATCTCTGTCCCAGCATGGCGAAATTGCATCTGCAAAAACGTTAGTGATTTCATGAATTGCCCCATCGTTCAACGACCAAATCATGATACCTCTAAACATATTATCTCCAGTTTTGGAATAAGCCAGCCATTTAGAATCTGGGGACCAAGAAACACCCATATCCCCTCGTTCTATATTAATGCCCGCGACATCTGCAGTTCGAATTTTACCTGAGGCAAGCTCGAGCACTCTGATTCGAGGCTGGTCATCTACAAAGGCAATGTGTTTGCCGTCAGGTGACCAAGTTGGTTCCCAAACCATTTTAGAGTCTCCAATTGAAATACTTCGAGGTGCAGAAAGCCCATCTTGAGAGGCTATCATAAGTTTATAGCCCTGCCCTCCTTCATCTGAAAACCAGGCAATTTCATCGCCATTGGGTGACCAAATTGGATTTCTGTCAGCGGCATTTGAACTCTGGGTAATATTTCTAGCGTCTCCATTTTCTATGGGGATGGTAAGCACTTCGCCCCTTGACTCTAGAATTACCCGTTTACCTGTTGGTGATAATGACGCATGAAAAGCGTGTTCACTTAAATCTATCCATTTCGCTTCTGCCCAAGGGAAATCACCAATTACTGTAATTTCCAATTGACTTGACGCTTTAGATTCCAGATTAAAAATATTGAGGTAGCCGTTTCTCTCATACACCAATCGATTACCGCTGCCATTCAAAGATTTCACGTCGATGCTACTGAATTTGGTCAATTGCTGAAGCGATTTTGAACTGGGATTATAAGACCAGATATTAGAAATCCCGTCTCTATCCGATAAGAAATAGATTTGATCACCCAACCATATCGGATGTATCTCCCATGTTTTGTCACTGGGTATCATCACTTCTGACCAATCGCTGAGATTGAGTATTACTAATGGGGTGTTTTGACCTCCTCGGTATCCTCTAAACTCCGACTCCCACCTGGAAACTCGATCAATGACTATTTTACTTCCGTCTGGAGAATAGGAGCCGTCAAATCCCCATTGTTCAGTAATTTTCGTGGATGGTCCACCTTCAGCAGGAACGCTCCATAAATAATCAAAATCAGCAGGTGCACTGTCTCGAGAGCTTGAGTAAATGATTCTACTTCCGTCTGGCGACCAACCTTTTACACTGGATGAGCTCGGATGCCATGTTAACCGTTGTGGTTCACCTCCGTCAATAGATACCGTATAAACACAATTATTACCTGATCGGTTCGAAGAGAATGCTATTGTTTGTCCATCGGGCGAAAGTTGAGGATTCGACTCGACAGCAGCCGTGCTAGTTATTCGCCAAGTCCTATTGCTGCTTAGTTCTGTCGCCCAAACATCAGCTCCATAAACGAATGCAATATGTGTTTCACTTAGGCTAGGTTCACGAAGCAATCTAGTCCCTTGTGCTAAGGATGAAAGTGCACATCCCAGTATAAAAAGAAAAATCACAAGGACTTTTTCTATGGATTGAATTTTAATCGAAGTTATTAAACGCATTTTCATATTCAATTGTGAGTGATGTATTTCAACTATTATTCTGAGAATTGCTCTAGATAATATTAAATGCTAGTTTTTAATAATCCTCATCGTTTTTAAGTTGCCTTCGGAAGTTCTAATTTTAACCAGGTAGATACCAGATAAATTTGTAATTTCAGTTTTCACAATTCTTGTAAAACTGCTGTAGTGAGAGGCAATTGTCTGTCCAAATACATTGGCGATTTCAACTGAGACTTCGGAATATACTTTCCCTAAATCGATTGTAAACTCTCCATTTGATGGATTGGGAAATATCGATAAGTTTTCAAGAACAAGATCACCAGTCCCTACAGATTCACCATTCATTTTCAGAATAAAAACATCAGTAGAGCCGAGCCCTACAAGGTTAACAACACTAGGCCCCGGATCAAAGTCTGTAGTATCACTAAAATAGCCTGTGAAATATACTTTGTCATTTTCGCCTGTAATCACTGAATTTCCTACAACGAAATAGGGGAAACCTTGTGACGAAGTCCCGAAGGTTTCAGCGTAAATGAAATTACCATCCACATCAAGCTTTAGCACAAACATATCCACATACCCAACAGTTGTTAGGGTATAAGTAGCTGGCCCCGGATCGAAATCTCCGGAGAACGCATAAGCGCCAGTGATGTATAAATTACCGGCATTGTCAAGGGCAAGTCCATTTCCTTGGTCCAAATAACCAGAGGCACCTTGAGATGGAATTCCTCCTACAGATTTTGCCCAAACAAAATTTCCCGAGCTATCAAGCTTCAGAATAAACGCGTCATAAGTGCCTTGTGCAGTGAGATTAAAAACCCCATCACCAGGATCAAAATCGAGAACGCCTCCAAATCTTCCAACCATATAAGCATTGCCCAGCTCATCTATTTCAAGAGAATTTGTGAAAACACCTTGATTTCCAAGGGTTTGTTTCGACCACAAAGTATTGCCATTGCCATCCAATTTAAGGTAGCAATTGCCACCACCCAACAAGTCGAAGTTTGAAGCATCTCCATAGAATGGTCCACTTGCAATAATATTACCTGATACATCAACGTCGATTGAAGATATGCTATCAGAATTTATAGCACTGTTTCCATTCACAATAGCTGCCCAGATGAAATTCCCATTGGCATCTAGTTTTGAAATGAAGCCATCTCCATAGCCCAAGTCATTTACACTGAATGTATCATCTCCTGGATCGAAATCGACTGTCCCAGAAAAAGTGCCACAGGTTATAATATTTCCAGTTTCGTCTAAAGCCAGATCGTTCACATATGCCCCTGCACTGCTCAGGCTAGCTCCCCATTGCTTTGCCCAAATAAAATCTCCATTGCTATCAAGTTTCAATATAAAAGCCCGAGAACCCTGCTCTGTAACTTCAAAGGTTCCTTCTCCAGGGTCTAAATCGACAGTTCCTCGAAACGAACCACCAAGTAGAATATTCCCACTGGAATCTAGAATTATTGTTCCTGGATGGTCAAAGGCCTCGCCTCCAATCTGCTTAGCCCACAACAAATCCCCTTGGTCATTTTGTTTGATTATGAAAATATCACTTAGCCCGTTTGAACTTAAGTTGAATTCCGCCCCCGAAGGGTCAAAATCTACTGTTTCAAAAAAAGTGCCTGATGTATAAACATTCCCAAAAGCATCTACAGCCATATCCATCCCAGATTCCTCTGAAACACCCGACATTTGCCTCACCCAATCTAGACTTTGAGACGACGCTAGAATAACTGCAAAAAGTCCAAATACCAGTGTTAGTAGAGCATTTTTTATAAGTTTCATAATCTTGTTTTTAGATGAGCTTGCACGAAATTAAGTTCATTTCAATCTGTTATTTAAATTCTATTTCTATATATTCTTTTTCATGAGGTTTGCCGGGTGCAATAATAAATTTGGGAGATTCAGAAAGCTCATAAATCACACTGGCATAAGTCCAATCATTACTAATAACATCTTGAGTATCACTATCTCTAGAACTCAAGACATTCTTTATCTCATCTATTCCAACTTTATCAGTATCCTCTGTAAACCTTTCCTCGAAAGAAATTATACGTTCACATTGGTACAGGCCTTCTTCTGCGCTCTTGTTTGCTTCTTTAAGCATTTTGAGGTAAGTCGAATTGTAATCATCATTGCGCAATGGATGATTGGTGTGATAGGTAAACATAGAGTTTTCAAAGGGTCTAAACTCAACCACTTTATTGGCCGAGCATTCCATGCTTTTAACTACATCAGGTCCTCCTATGATATAATTTTGACCTGATGCATGCTGAATTGAATTCAGAAATTCTAAGGCTTCTTCTTGGGTACTTTTTCCTACAACTCCTCTAACTATGAAGGTGACTGGAAGCCCCGTTTTACCATAATCAAGCTGCATTAGTGTGTTACAGTTGATAGAAACTGATTTATTGTTCATTCCAGTTATTCCTAAATGGCCAGGAATTGTCAAAAACATCATTTTCATATCAGATTCAGAATCACTAATCTGCATTACCGTTTGGTATCCGTGATAATATGTAGGAATATCCATGTTTTGAGCCGCCATACTTGGCTGATTCGAGCTTTTGTTTATACCAAATGAACTGCAATGGTGAGCCATAATATCTTCAGTGTTGAACCAATACTCATCTCCCAATTGATGCATAAAAATAGTCTGGAGATCTATTCCTGAACCTTCAGAAATACCTCTCAATTCCTCCATAATGTTTATCCGTTTGCGTGTAGACGATTATTAGCTACGCATTTAAATAGCCTAATAATTCCTTCATTCCTTTGAAATCGATTATTGAATTTATAGCAAAATTCATCTAAATATGATTGTAACCAAACATCGGAAAGGTGGTGATAAATACCTAAAAATATTCGTTTAGCATTGCTGATAGCAATATGAACCCAGGGAAGTGCCTTTGATGCTTGCTTGGGCTCAGTTTTAGCAGGTTTATGTTCGGCTATGTGAGGTTTAATGCTGTTGTAGCTGGGATTTCCATCTGATAAGACAATTGCACTTTTCGAGAGTAACCGCTGCGCTAATTTTGAGTAGGTTTTACCCTCTAGATTGGGAAGATGTTGCATTCGAATCTTTCCTGCACGTGTGTTCTTTTCGATGTCTTTACGCTTTTTAGGTTTTGTTCGTTCAATAGATTCTATTGCTACTAATACTGGTTGCTTACGCTCGCTTCCTCTGCCACTGTTGAACAAATATCCATGAGGATCTTTTTCTTTCTTGTGCGCTGTAAAATAACCATCATCAAATTCCACCAAGCCTTGAAGTTTTACTTCAGTATTGACCAAACCCATGGCGTGTCGAATCTTCTGCATCATATACCAGACAGGTTCATAGCGCTTCAATCCTAGTTGATGCTGCATTTCTTTAGCCGATATTGCCTTTGAAGTGCTGGACATCAGAAACATGCAGTGGTACCAGACATGAATAGGTAGTTTGCTGTGCATCATAATAGTGCCGCTTCGTATTGTAGTCTTGGCTTTACAAACCATACATTCCCAGCGCTGAACAGTACTTAGCCAACTCAATCGTTTTGAGCTGCACTTGCGACATATCATACCATTCTGTTCACGCTCTGATCGCATATGTGCAACACAAGCCTCTTCTTTTGAAAATTCAGTGAAAAAGTCCTTTGACGTCATAATTTATTATTTTCGTCAAAGTTCCTCAGTCACAACGTAATATATTTACGCTCTACATCTAAGCGGACAAACATTTTCCTCCATTAACTCTGGCATCCATTTTTTAACTGAAGATTTATAATCCGTCAATTCTAAAAATTTAGAAATAAATTTATCCGGGTCTTCATTGGTAGTTTCTTTGATGTCTGCTTTGAACAGGGCAATCACTTCGTGAATTTCCTGTTTTAGCAGTTTCCCATGCTGCATACCTCTTTCATAGGGAGTTCCACTTAGTTCAATGAACCTGAGCTCATTATTACCGAGTAACTGAACTGTTTGAGTTAATTGCTCTGCTGAACGGATGTTTCGACTTTCTCCGTCAATATTCTTACAAGATGCCAATGCAAGACAAGCAATACATAGGAGTAATATTATCCTTTTCATAATAATTGTATAATTCTAATTCTTTTGATAATCTGCTAGCAAATCAATTCTAAAATCCAATAAAAAAGCAATAACTACCGGTTTGCGTTAAAGCTAACAAATAGCTCATTTTCTTGCCACAAAATACATTTCTATTTCACCTTTTCCTTTTGCTTCAATTTTCCCACGACTTTCAAAAGTAAAATCATCATCGTTTTCAAGCTTCCTGAAGGTAGTTTGACTGATGTTTACTTTTCCAACTTCACTGCTACTTTCCATCCGACTCGCAGTATTCACCGTGTCTCCCCAAATGTCATATTGAAACTTTTTCACTCCTACAATCCCAGCAACAACAGGACCTGTATGAATTCCCACTCGCATCTCAAAAGCCGGTAAATTAAGTGCTTCTAATTCAGCTTTCCTCTGGATGATGAATGTTTGCATCTCTAATGCAGCCAAAACTGTATTTCTCACAGAATCCTCGGAAGATAAAGGTAATCCCCCAGCTGCCATATAAGCATCGCCTATGGTTTTAATCTTCTCTACCCCAAACCGACCTACTATCTCATCAAAGGCCTTGAAGCAGGTGTTGATTTCAGAGACTAGATCTGTCGCTGACATCAATTCAGATGCTTTAGTAAACCCTTTGAAATCGGTAAATAGAATTGAAACATCATCGAATTTCCGAGACTTGGCCTCGCCTGTTTCCTTTAATTCTTTAGCTATTTCATTCGGGAGGATATTCAGTAAAAGGTTTTCGGACTTATCCTTTTCCTTCGCAATGATGATGTTGGAGCGCTTAACGTACCTCCATCTTCCAAAAAAAGCAATCGCCAGAATGAGAAAAATGGCTCCAATTCCGAGTGCAATGTTTCGATTCTTATTCTTTTCCTGAACTTCTTCTTTGTGCATCAAGTCAACCCGAAGTCGCTCCTTTTCAATCATCAAAGAATCCGCGAAAAGTTGTTTGGCGAATTCCATGTTCTGGAGTTTTTTGCTGGTCTCTTCTTGATTTAGACTATCTCTTAACTCAAGCATTTTCTCATGACTGGATAAAGCTAGCTCTCCTTTACCCTGCCCCTTATAGGCATTGTAAAGAATTTCATAAGCATTGGACTGCTCACCTAAGGCTCCAAGCGGATGTGCCTCATCAATGGCTCTTTGGCTCCAATGAATAGCCTCATTATAATTCCCAAGTGCTTCGTAGGTCTTACTCATCCCCAGTAAAGCCGCTACTAGAAAGCGTTGATAATGGTTTTTCTCACTGATTTCTACACAGGATTTTAAATACTCCAAGGCTTTTGAATATTCCTGCTTCTTTAGGAATATAACTCCATAGGTATAGAAGAGTTGAGATCTCAAATGGTCATTGTCAATCTCTCGGACTAATTCTGATGCTTCATCCAACTGAATCAATCCATCTCTTAAATTTCCTTGATCCTTGTTAACCATTGCCAAACTCATCAAGGTACTCGCCTTTCCTCGCTTGTGTCCTAGTTTATTAAAAATGAGTAAAGCATCTTCTAAGTAATCAATTGCTTTGGACAAATCCGATATTGATTGATAGATGTTCGAAATGTTGATCATAGCTCCAGCCACTGTTTGCTGGTCACCAGCTTTATCAGCCATTTCGAGGCAGGTGGTAAATTGATCTATAGCTGCCGAGTGTTTTCCTTGATCAGAAAATGTGTTCCCCATATTGCCAGAGATTGCAGCCATGACTCTTAAGTCATCGTGCTCCTCCGCTATTGCAAATGCTTTGCGCAAATGGATGATTGCTTCAGCCGGTTTACCACTAACATTAAGAGACAAACCTTGCATACTAAGCGCTGAGGCCATGTACTTCCATCTGCCATGCAATTCTGCAAAGTCATGTTGAACCTGCCCGTAATAATATGCGCTGTCCGGTTGACTAAAAAGATAACCATCCCAGGCAATGGTATAGATAGCCTCCAGGCGAATGGTGTCAGCTTGGGTCTCATCATTCCAAATATTCCAAAGGGAATCAAGCCCAGATTGAGCATGTAGCAAACTACTTATAAGTAGAGTTAGAACTATAAGTAAAGATTTTTGCATCCATTTCTGCATTCCATTCGGAATACATCTCCTTAATTAATAGCGCGAGCTAGCGTTTAGTCTGGTTAACTTCAATCGTAAATATAGTTTATTGATGCTTGGAAATTATTTACCACTATTGCTCAATAGTTCCTTGCACTCACATTTGAAGCTGAGCCTTTCTGCAGAGAATTTTGATTTTGTAGTCACTTCAATCCAAGAATTCTCTGTGCCTTTTAGCTTTTGACATAGTTTGCGTCCTAAGCGATCATAGTACCTCTGTGCTGGATAGAAAGGCGTTTTCAAGTCGAAGAGACTCCAATAAACAAGATTCGTTTTTGAAATCGTAGGCATCATATCCCCCTCTTTAATTGACTGTGCAGCTGCACTTCTGAATTTTGGTAATTCTCTTTCGTTCTCCCCTTCAAAGTAGAACTCAACATTCGAACTGGTTCCCGAGTACATTCCAGCAGAAAGATTATCGTCCCAGCAGCCAATGAAATTAAGAGCGGGCATTATACCGAACAAGACTACTATTCCTTTATTCAATCCAAGTGATTGAATTCCTTCTTTTACCATTAATTGCTTTCGAATGGGATACAATAGAACGAGAATCAGTATTGACGCCAAGTTCCAAGGCCATACTGCTGGGTTCCAATTGTGACCGGTTGGACCAATACTCAGTAGTATAAAAAGATGCATGAGTATTCCTACGACTATGCCGACTCTTCTCGTCCTAATATTCAAAAGAAGCACTCCTATTAAAAATTCAATCAATGGTACGATTAGGAATAGGTAGTGGAGGAGTCCTAACTCTAGATTTGACTCCGTTCTGAAATCAATTCCAAAAGCAGAAAGCATCCAAGGAAAAGTATCTCCGATAAAGCCCAGATTTAATTTTTGGATACCGCTCCACATGTAAACAAAGGCCACTATCAAGACGACTCCAGTCAAGATAGAGTTCTCTCTTCCTTTTTTATACAAGCATAATGCGGTTAGAATTGCGACTAGGATATACACCCACGATTGCAACCTCGCAATGTCCTCGAGAATAAGTACGAATAGGCAGGAAAGTAAAATGACGATTGCATTCATTCTGAACTTCCCTGCTGCGATGAAAACGAGGGAGACAACTAAGCCGGCGCATAGCAATCCATCACCCGCTAAGCCAATTGTGAAATCAAGCCAACTGAAAGCTGAAATCATAGGGAACTCCCGGGCAAATGGGAACCATAATTTCCACGAAATCAGCATTTCAACGAGCAAGCAAATAGCTATCAGTTGTGACATATAGCCTACAAATAGGCCAGATGATCTATCAGACTGTATTCTATCTTCAAAGCCTTGAGCTTTTTCTCTCATGAAAAACGTATTGCACGGGTAATTCTCAGCTGAGATTGAAAGGTTTCAATTCCTTAAAAGTAGCGAAATTGAGCTCTATTAATTCTACTTCAATTTTTATTGGCCTCTAAACCTATCGATCATTTGCACTTTAATCTCTACGAAAACCACCTCTTAAGCTCTCAAATTAATGTCTTAAAATCTTTATAATTTTTAACAGATTAACACTGCTGTACTTAGTACATGTAGCTATCTTTGCAGGCCGAAAAGAAAACCCGCAATAGTCTAAAATTGAATCATTTACGATGTGTATCCCTTGTATAGTTGAAATACCAGAAGCGAGAATAGAACTCAGAAAGGACTGCGTGCTTCATGTTGACTTAAAGCCTGAGTTAATCCTTACGCTTGAGCAATTGAAAAAGGTCGTTGCAGCTCGTGAAGAATGAGCTCAAGGCAAGATTTATCCTCTTATGGTGACTTCTCCTGAATTTCTAATTCCCACGCAAGAGAGCACTGAACATTTGAGCTCGGAAGAAAGTAGGAAATATGTCAGTGCAGATGCTTTTGTAATCAAGAGCGAAACGCAGACCTTGGCAGCAAAGAACTACTTGTTTAGCGGAAAAGCAGTTCGTCCTACGCAAATTTTTGACAATACTGAGGATGCTATTCTTTGGCTCCATAAATTTAGAAATGAAGAATAGGGCTTAAATGATTATTTCCTAAAGAAGGGGATATTAATCTGTCTCCAAGTTGCAATGCCATCTTCATCAAAAGACCTTGCTCTTCTGAGACTAAACAAATGTGAACCTCTTGAAAGTGAGTCGATCGCCAAAAAACAATTGAATCCTTTTTCCCCCGCATTTTGGTGAATAAAAAACTTACAATCTAAGGCCTCCGTGCAATTCAAAGTGTCAATGTAAACTTCATACATTTCGAAGGAAGCCTCTTTCATGTCATGCAATTTCTTTAAGAAATAATTCTTCTTTTCTTCAGCAGAAGCACGCGATAGACTATCAATTCTTTGTAAATAGAGGCTGTTGTTCTCCTTTTTGAGTGCATCGCTATTTCTTCTGAATTGCTTTATTCTCTCCTTGTTCTTAGCAAGAATACTGTCTAAAACTGCATCATCCTCATTAATTACTCCTGCAATTGCATGGCTAAGTCCTTCAGTATTAAAAGGTATTAACTTGTAGCTATTCGCCAAAAGCTTCTCGTCTCTGCTACTTTGGCGGATAAAGAATTGTAGATAATCCCCGTCGACTTCGTATGTTGACAGTGAAACTTCATCAATGATACGAGTATCTGAATTTAACAATTGCTTGGAGTGAGTTTTAACTTCTGTCCTCAAGTCATCATAATTCCACCATTTGACTACTTCCTTATCCATTTCTACCTCAGCGCCATAATAATCTTCATTAAACTCTGGGTAGAACGGGGCATTCACTCTCAATCCAGGAACTATTAAAATCACTACAATAAAATACGGTATAGACCATAAAATCAAGCGCTTAGTATATCTGTCATCGATGAAATTATAAAGCAATGGACGATAAAGAAAAGACAGTGTGGCGTAGCTAGAAATAATGTATACGTACTTGTAGACTAATGCTATTCTTCTTTCTTGGATGCGTTTAAATGCTCCAAAAGTGATGAAGTCTACAAATACTAAAAGTGAAATCCCTAAAAAGACCAAGAGAAATATGCCCATGACAGTGCCTGATCCATTTACTTCGAAGACTTGAACTAAGACAACAGCAAATAAATTGAACCAAATCACATACATGATTAAGGATAGGAACAAGAAGAACAGTAGAAAAGTATAGGCAAAAAGCACACTGCAAAACTTCTCCAATCGCTCAATAAATTCGTCAAAACCTCCAACCCTGCGTTTGAGGTAGTCGGTCATTACAGCAGAGTAATTCAGACTGTCATAGTCTATATCGCCAGACACATAGCGCAGTCCAATTGTACCAATCCAAATCCCTCGAAAAATCACATGGGTTAATAAGTTCAAGAAGAATATTTTCCACGATATTTCTAGGAATTTACCAGCTAAAATGGGGATACTATCTACGAAAAAACTCGGTCTATTGAGAACGACGTAATCTTGAACTCCAGATACAAAATCCTTTCCTGCCCAAATTCCATAAAGCGCAAATCCAGAAATCAGTAATTCCAATTGCCAACTTTCCTGCTGTAGTTTTTCTAACCACTCACGGAAAATACTTCTCTTCTGATCTGAATTTAGTTCACTCATCTGTCTTGGTTTCGGCAATAGCCAAATCTAGTAAATACAAATTCAATATTTCTGAGCATGCACGTTCACTGCTCTCCCACTTGGATCATTCGTATTGCGAAAAGATTCGTCCCACGCCAATGCTTCGGGCGTACTGCAAGCTACAGAAGGAAGACTTGGCACACATCGTGAAGCGTTGTCTGAAGGAAAGTGCTCTGAAAAAATACTGCGGTAATAATACTCTTCTTTGCTTTGAGGTGGATTAATCGGAAATTTATGTGCTGCATTTTTCATTTGCTCATCGTTGACGTTGCTTGAGGTCATGGCCTTTAAACTGTCAATCCAACTGTACCCTACCCCATCTGAGAACTGCTCTTTCTGCCTCCAGGCAACGCTTTCTGGTAGATAATCTTCAAAAGCCTTTCGCAAGATCCACTTCTCCATTTTTCCATCTTTTGCCATTTTATCTTCCGGATTCAAGTTCATGGCAACATCCATGAATTCTTTGTCTAAGAATGGCACCCTTCCCTCAACTCCCCATGCAGCAAGGGACTTATTCGCCCTCAAGCAATCGTACCAATGCAATTTGAATAATTTCCTTACTGTTTCTTTGTGAAACTCTTCTGCATTTGGCGCCTTGTGGAAATATAAATATCCACCAAAAATCTCATCAGCTCCCTCCCCAGAAATAACCATTTTTATTCCCATTGATTTAATCACTCGAGCAAGTAAATACATCGGTGTGCTGGCACGAATTGTTGTTACATCGTAAGTTTCTAAGTGGTAAATCACATCTCGAATAGCGTCCAATCCCTCTTGCACAGTGAAATTTATTTCGTGGTGCACTGAACCGATGTGTTTCGCGACTTTTCTAGCCGCTTCGAGATCTGGCGAGCCGACCAATCCTACAGCAAAAGTATGCAGTTGAGGCCACCAGGCTTCATTCTGGCCTTTGTCTTCAATCCTTCTTGACGCATACTTTTTCGCAATAGCTGATGTGATTGATGAATCTAAGCCCCCAGAAAGCAGCATTCCATAAGGAACATCACTCATCAAATGGCGCTCTACCGATGCCTCAAAAGCCATCCTTAACTCTTCAATTGAACTCTTATTATCTTTCACTGCTTGATATTCCTGCCACTCAGGATTATACCAGCGCTTTAGCTCTCCTTCGCGACTCCAGAGGTAATGACCAGGAGGAAACTCACTGTAACGATTACAAACCTTTTCCAAGGCTTTTAGCTCCGAGGCAACGTAATAATTGCCGTGCTCATCCCAGCCGTGGTAGAGCGGAATCATTCCCATGTGATCGCGAGCTATCAAGTAGTCTTGCTTCTCCTCATCGAAAAGCGCAAACGCAAACATTCCAGTCAGATCATTCAACAATTTAGGGCCCTTTGCTGCATACAAGGGAAGTATTACCTCGCAATCTGATTGGGTAAGAAAAGTATAATTGCTAATCCCTTCTTTGATTTTCTGGTGGTTGTAAATCTCACCATTGACAGCGAGTACAAGCTTCTTATCGCCTGAAAACAAAGGTTGCGTACCAGAGCTAGGATCTACAATTGCCAGCCTCTCATGGGCTAAAATTGCCTGATTAGAAAGATAGATTCCCGACCAATCTGGCCCTCGGTGACGTATTATTCTAGCCATCTCTAAAACCTGTGGCCGTAAGCTTTCTGCTTCTTGTTTGAGTTCAAACACTCCAATTATTCCACACATAATTCGCTATCAGTTTATCTTGCGCTAAGAAAAGTAAATATAAGTGTTGGAGATGCTAATCTCATTGTGCTTTTCGAATTTAATTGGGAATTGATAAGGGACATTGATTTATCGATCAATCTGCAAATCCTTCAACAATTTATATCTTCATGCCCCAATACTTCTACTATGATCAAGCAAATCCTATTCGTTGGTGTAATTTTCTTTTCAGGAGATACAATTGCCCAGCCCGAATCATTCACTTTCACCACTCCATTTGGAGACACCGAAGAATATCGCTTGGAGTTTGCAGATGAATTCGATGGAAACTCTTTAAATACAGATAAATGGAAAGCGATTACAGGTGTTCCAAGAGATCCAAATGCAGAGCACCAAAAACATTATTTTCAACCTCAAAATGTAGAGGTAAGTGATGGTACCTGCAAGTTATGGGCAAAAAGAGAAAAACTACCAAATCAAGATTTCTGGATTTGGATAGTTGATGGAATGAAAAAGTTCAATACCGATTTTGAATTTACCTCAGCCGAAATTAATACTGCTCCTGAATACGGATTTGGGATGTATGAGATCAGGTGTAAGCTGCCAAAAGCCAAAGGTATGTGGCCAGCATTCTGGCTTTTCAATGCTCCAGAAGATAAATACGATGAGCTGGATGTCTTTGAATATTGGAACCAAAAGAATGTTTTCGGAAAAGTAAAAGAAAGGAGACTGTCAAAGCGCCACCACATGTCAGTTCATTACAACGGCAGAATGAGTAAAGTAGCTTATTGGGGAGATGATATGTCAGACGACTTTCACACCTTCACTTTGTATTGGGACTTGAGCACAATCCAATGGTATGTAGATGGTGAACTGATGAGAATTCAATACCGCTACAAAGGGATGAACAAGAAAAATCACGACTACCAAGAGTTTGAGGCGAAAAAGAAGTCCAAAGGAAAGGAACTGGAAGAAAATGTATTTCCTCAAAACGAAAATTTAATGATCATTGCGGATCTCGCTGTTCAAAAAGGAGAACGCGCTCCTGATGAAGATACTGAAATGCCTCAAGCCTTAGAAATTGACTATATCAGACATTACAAGAAAGTGAAGTAAGGTCAATTTCAATACCAATTCTACTAAAAGCACAAAGGGCTATCCAAGTTGTGGATAGCCCTTTGAAGTTTAGTTTTAGTTTAATATTCAATCACAAGTTCCGCCAAATACAGAAAGCAAGGCAACCATATCGGCAGTGTTAACAATAGAATCTCCGTTAATATCTCCACCGCAGAAAGGAACTCCACAGTTGACTCCAAATCCACTCAGTAGTAGCGTTAAATCTCCTGTGTTCACGATACCGTCATTATTGATATCACCAGGGCAGCATAACACAAATATTGGATCATTGTCGAAGCAATCTCTGTCGTCCAAGGTATAACCTGGACCCGGTTGCTCGCATGAGAGAACCTCAGTATAAACATCTCCGAAACCATCTTCATCAACATCTGGATGCCAACTCAATGGCTCGTTGATGGTCATGGTTATAGGAGCTGTGCTCACTGTATCACAGAATTCTTCCATTGTCACATAGTAATCGCCAGATTCGGTGATCAGCAATTGACTTCCTACAAAACCAGTGTTCCATATATATGTGTTTCCTGGTCTCGGCGCAATCACTGTAAGATATACAGGGTCAGAACCACAGTAGGATTGAGACGGTGAAATTGAGATTTCTGGTGGTAGCGCCTGGTATCCAGGGATAAGGAAGACATAAAATCCTCCAAGTGCTCCAGTGAAATACCCTTGACAGCCTTCAGTCTCAACATCAGTGATGTCTTCTGTATTACCGGTTGAGAATATCTCCCAGGTGTTTCCACCGTCCTCACTGATGAGAACCATTCCGTGATCTCCAGCGCAAATAATCAAGTTCTCATTCACGACTGTAACAGTGTTGATACCGTATCCGTTTCCTGGCCAAGTCTGAGTCCAGATTCCGCCACCATTGCTAGAGGTCCAGATTCCGCCACCAGAGCCACTTCCATAGACACCGATTCCGCCGCCACCGCCGCCGCTACCGAAGCCTAATCCTCCGCCAGAGCCGCCTCCGCCTCCACCGCCGAATCCGCCGCCATAACTCGACCAGCCGCCGCCGTTCCAACCGTACAATCCTCCGTTCGATCCAACAACCCACAACACTCCATTCCACCAATACGGCGCTCCGAAACCAATTCCTGATCCACCTGGATAAGAAATATTGGTCCATGTTCCATTTTGGTAGCAAAGTGCAGTGCCGTTGTCTCCCGTTGCGTAATAAATTCCAGGAGGGCCTTCGATGATGTTAGTTAAATTCTCAGAGGTACCAGTTGCTGGAGTTACCCAAGGACCTCCGTTAATGCTTACACCAGTTGTCCCATTCGGTCCAACAACAATGGCAATGTTATTATTGGCATCTCCGGTGAGAAGAATGTCATTGAGGAAAGGTGAATTCAAAGAACCTGTAACATCAGTCCAAGTGAGTCCGCCATCATCAGTTGCCAATACGCTACCATCCGATAAGGTGATACAACCAATTAGGGTATTGATGAAGGCCTGTGCAGTGACAGTAATATCTTCACCTGTTCCCAACGAGTCATTCTCGAAAATCTCCCAAACCTCAACCAATTGAGTGCCTGTTAAACTTCCAATACATCCGTTATCGTCTTCTACAGTAAGACTTACATCGTAAAATCCTGGTGCAGCGTAAGTATTTGTTGGTGAGATAGCTGTAGATGTTTGACCATCCCCAAAATCCCAATCATAACTTACAATGTTACCCACAACAGTAGCTGTGAAATCGACATCCGTGTCAGGGAACCACACTATCGGTGGGTCTGCATTAAATCCAGCAAGTGGACTAGTAACATCAACGCTGAAGAATTCACTCAAGCTTTGACAGCCGTTGGCAGCTTCTACCAGGACTTGATAGTTACCCGCCTCTGTTGCTTCTATGCTTGAAGTTGTAGCTCCTGTATTCCAGAGCCACTCTGTTCCTTCAGTAACCGATAAATTTACTGTACCTCCAACGCAGAAAGCCGTAGATCCGTCAGCGGTTATTGTCGCGTCCGGAGTAGGCAATACGCTTACTGTAACAGTTTCTGATGTGTCAGCACAACCTAGATTATCGCTTACCAGCACAGAATAGATTCCAGCTGTCGTTGCCGAATAGCTTTGACCGTTTTCGGTAAGAATATCGTTTCCAGATTCTAACCACTGGAACATAAATCCTGGACCATCTAAGGCAATAATATTCTGGGTTTGCCCATCACATATATCCACATCTGATACAGGTGTTATTTGAGCAACAACTTGGCTCTGAGTGATACTAACGATGTCAGACTGTGCCGAGCACAACTCAGTATCAGTGTATGTTACTGCATAATCTCCGCCAATTGTAGCCCAGATACTCTGATCTGTTGAACCTGTGCTCCAAAGAATTCCACTTGAAATATCTGAGGTTAATTGCACACTGTCGTTCTGACAGATAATCAAATCATCTACATAAGAAATGATAGGAGCTGTAGGAGCTGAATAAACCACAACAGGAATAGTATCTGAATACACAGTACATCCCTCAATAGTTTCAGCAGCAACATGTACTTGTGCATCTACTGACGTATTGAATGTATTTCCAGTACTTGCATCATGCCATTCATAAGAAACGAATGTACCTGAAGCGGTAAATGTCACCGATCCTCCTTCGCAAAAGCTTGTAGAACCACTAGCAGTCAACGTTAATGCTGGAGTTGCAACAGGATCTATCCATACACCCTCTGATGCTCCAGGGCATCCTTCGACATCATATCCAACTACATAATAGTAGCCAGGTTCAGTTGCCCAAAGCGTTTCTTGATCACCAACTTCAACAGCATTTCGATACCAGAGGTATTGCTCCATTCCTGCTGTCGCTGTGAGTAAAAGACTATCTCCGGGACATAAATCCAAGTTACCATTAGGGGTAATATTCACCGTTGGACTTGTTAAGCACGGGTCGAGATAAATCACTGTTTTGAAGTCATTGCCCCAAGCTCCATCCAATCCCTTAACTCTGAAATGAATGGTATGAAGTCCTTCAGTGACTAAAATCGCTGAGTTGATTTCGCCTAAAGCAGATTCTACAACCTCATCCAATCCACCGTCAAAAGCGATTAATGGATAAGTCACAGCGGTATTGTTATCGAAGTAGATTTCAGCTTCAATAATTCGAGTCAATCGAGCTGTAATAGCCTCTTCAACAGTAACTACCGAGCGAATAGTGTTACTCCAAGTTCCATCTAAGCCTCGCATGCG
>Ga0222689_1000211_pt1 | contig 22903 bp, 17 predicted proteins | sample AntAcemetage1231_FD_179838 | JGI IMG/M metagenome (GOLD analysis project Ga0222689, IMG submission 179838) | Saline water microbial communities from Ace Lake, Antarctica - #1231 | ecosystem: Environmental > Aquatic > Non-marine Saline and Alkaline > Saline | place: Antarctica: Ace Lake...
TCTTACTTCACAGACGGTACTCGTTTGCTTCCAGCATCCATGCTTTCTAGTGAATATACAGTGATGGCAGTTGGCGATTTGAACAACAACTCAGCTTCATCCCTTGTCATTGTCTCAACCGAAGTCTCAACCGAAGTAATGATCACTCCTTCTGTCTTGACCCAAGGATTGAGACCACCGGGAATTACTTTCACCATAACCTTAGACAAAGGGCAGATTTATCAAATTCAAGCCTCAAGTGATCTTACTGGAACAAGAATCGAATCATCAGGTGGAGAGGCTTTGGCGGTTTTTGCTGGTGCACAACAGGCTGATGTTTATTGCCAAGGAGATGACAGCCATTTGTGGGACCAACTACTCCCGCAATCAGAGTGGGGAATTGAATATATTCTTGTCCCTTATGAGGGAATGTCTGGAGATGTCTTCAAGATTCTTGCATCACAAGACAGTACCACACTCAACCTCAATTGCAATGAAATCGAAACATTGAATGCTGGAGAATCTCTGGAATTATTTGTGAATGACGCTAGCCGCCTGATCAGCTCAGCTCCAATCGAAGTTGCTCAATTGAACACAGGACAAAACTGCAACGCCTCTCCCGGAGGTCCTTCTTTTATGATAATTCCACCGCTTAACAAACAATCAATCCTCTACCGCTGGGAAGCTCCAAGTACCACAGAATACTTTAGTTCTCATATTGCTCATGTCGTGGTGAATTCTAATGATGTTGATGACGTTCTTATAGATGGGGAATCCATTTCTTTCGAAGTTGTTGATGATTTTCCAGCATATAGCTATGCCCGGTTATCAGTAAATCCTGGTGTTCATACCTTGAGTGCAGATGTTCCTTTTTGGGCAACTGCAGGGGGATTCGGCGAAGCAGATGCTTATACGTTTTCATTGGGATGGACTTTAGATATTCCTGTTGGACTCGTAGATGTCTCCGTAGTTCCAGATCCGAATGGAAGTGATTTTTGTCCAGGTGACGAAATATTCTTTTTCTACGAATATTCCGATTCATTCACAATTGAAAACTGGGATTTCGATAACGGCCAGACCGCGGTAGGAAATTCACCAACTATGATTTTCGATGCTCCAGGTATTTATAATGTGCAGTTTCAAGGAATAAATGATGAAGGTTGCCCGATCTATGGTTTCCTTGATTTGGAAATTGTCGATTGTGATGTCATCTCAGTTTCAGCGCTGAACAATGAAGATCAAATCAGCTGGTATTGTAGCAACAACGAACTTTTCTTCTCAAATCCATCCAACCAGAAAAATGTTGAACTAGCACTGTATTCACTAAACGGCAGCTTGCTTTGGACTGAGAGAATAACGGAAAAGAACTTTCGCAAGTCCTTCTCCGGATTTAGCGCAGGAGTTTATATTCTAAAAGCTAAAACAGATTTTGAGAATAAAACATCAAGACTGGTGATTAGATAATTATTACCTAGGCATTTCTTTGATCACTCCTTCGGGTGTTACCAAGAAATACTTATTCTCAATTTCTTTTTTCGCAGTTGGAGTAGTTTCTTTTGGCTCAGGCAATATCTCGTACTTGAGTTGTATGCTGTAAGTATATTGAACTTGTGGCTCAAGCATCTCGGGATTGACAACGAAGTCATATCCGGAGTAGGGGACCTTATTGTAGAATAGAGTACTCGAGGTCGGTATCTCTTGAATACTCACTTCTTTCTTTGCGCTTTGTAGAGATGGTTTTGATTTAGAAGTGTAACTGGTGTAGCGATCCATAGGATAATAAACTCCCTGCTTTTCGCCTACCATCCTCCATTGACCTTTCATCTTAACTCCCAATGATTCAAATTGAGCTTCTCTTTTCTTAAGCAGTGCAGTGGCAGTTTTTCGGAGGGTGTCGTAAATGGCTTGTACATTCTCAACGAAATATTCAACCTTAACAAAATCGAAGATCTCTTCAAACGCGGCAGCTGTAACAAGCCTATCCAACAATTGTGAATTCTCAAATCGGATGTGAATATTCTTTTGGATTTCAAATCCAGCAGGAACTTCATTGTATGTTTTACTGAATCTTCTCTTGACGACTTCAACCTCATACAAAGGAACCATGCTCAACATGTCTGTTATAAAATCTTCATCGCGGATTCCGGCCTCCATAACCATTGACTTAAAATTGCCAATCCGCTTATTGATTAAAGAATCACATTCACGAGCATTGGCCGCAGTCTGTACAATGTGAAAAATCGCTACATAGCTTGAAGTGGTAGCGTTAAAAATACCATTAACCTCCATCGTTAGCTCGTTCATATTGAAGATTCCCGCATGTTGAATGAGCTGTTCATTCTGAAATTTCCAACGAGACGATTCTAGGTAAGTGATATTGCCAGTTGCCTGACTGAAGAGATTACTTGATAAAAGGAAGAGAATAAAGAATACTGAGATTTGATGTTTCATGGTAGATTTTAGCTCACCGTACACCTGTCTCCTTTAAAGGTTCATGAAAAAGAAGTAGACTATGGATTTATCACTTTTACTCTGAACTCTAATTCTTCCACTCCTTTTTTGGTGTTCGCATACAAGAGAATTTTCCGGTATTGCCAACCAATCTTATCTTTTGAGTCGAAGCTCAATTTTATACTCGAATGTCCAGAAGGGGAAATGGGTTCTTTGGAGTACTCAACTAATGTGCAGGGACATTCTACTTTATAGCTTGTGATTATCAAGGGAGAATCACCAGTATTAGTGAATCCCCATTCATAAATTAGCTTCTCACCTTCTACCAAAGGCTCAGCTTTTAGAACTGATTTTTCATCAAAAGAGAACTCCGCAAACTGTCCAAAGACAATTGCGGAGTTCAAAATGAGTATAAAGAGGGCTATGCTGCGCAAGGCCGTTTATTTTTAGTTGTTAACTGGTGCTCCAGTGTTTTCTTTAACTGGCGCTCCTGTAGTAGTTCCTACTACTGTTCCTTTGATACGAATAACCTTTGTAGGCTCGTTCGCAGCATTAGAAGTGATAGTCACACTCTTGTTGATTGGTCCAACACGCTTCGTGTCATACTTCACAGAAATCTCTGAAGTCTCACCCGGCATAACTGGAGCCTTGTCACACTTAGGAACTGTACATCCACAAGATCCTTTACAACGATCAAGAATAAGAGGCTCTGTACCTGTGTTAGTTACTGTGAACTTACAAGTTCCATCAGCACCTTGATCAATAGTACCATAATCATGTACTTCTTTATCCAAAGAGATCATTGGACCTGTAGCAACTTCTTGTGCTATCATTGCTCCCATTCCTGCGAGAACAAATCCTAGAGATAAAATAAATTTTTTCATTGTTAATATTTTTTGGTTTTCAATTAATTCAATCATTACCCTTCAAAGATAAGACCAAACTTATGTGAGGTATAAGTTCTTTAACAGTTCTTTAACAGCCTAACCAATAAATCGCATTGAAATAGTCAGTCAGGCTAACCAATCGAAGCCATGCCAATAGTTCTAACCTTCTAATTCGAGCGTTAAATTTGAATAGCAATTGTACTAAGATTGTTTTAAACCATTCTATTCAAAGGCTTTTGGTTAATTTTGTAACTCATTTAAAAGTTCAATGATGTCGCAGGATATTCCGAGCAAGTACGATTCTAAAGATTCCGAGTCAAAATGGTACCAATACTGGATGGAAAACAATTATTTCCATTCAACACCAGATGAAAGAGAACCATATACCATTGTAATTCCTCCTCCGAACGTCACCGGTGTGCTGCACATGGGGCACATGTTGAACAATACTATCCAAGACATCTTGGTTAGAAGGGCGCGTATGCTGGGTAAAAATGCCTGCTGGGTGCCCGGTACTGATCATGCTTCTATCGCGACCGAAGCCAAAGTAGTACGAAAATTAAGGGAAGAAGGAATTAAGAAATCTGATCTAAGCCGAGATAAATTCCTTGATCACGCCTGGGAATGGACTGATAAGCATGGAGGAATCATTCTCGAACAATTAAAAAAGCTAGGAGCTTCCTGCGATTGGGAAAGAACTCGTTTCACCATGGACGAGAAGTACTATGAAAGTGTAGTCGATACTTTTATCGATCTCTACAACAAAGGTTATATTTTTAGAGGGGAGCGCATGATCAATTGGGATCCTGCAGCGAAAACAGCTCTTTCCGATGAGGAGGTTATCTACAAAGAACTCAACTCAAAATTATACCATGTTCGATATAAAGTGGCCGGTACTGACGATGAATGGTTAACGATTGCTACAACTCGTCCAGAAACGATTCTGGGAGATAGTGCTATCTGCATTCATCCTGATGATGAACGCTATACCCATCTTCATGGAAAAAAAGCAATTGTGCCCTTGGTGAATCGCGAAGTGCCAATCATTCTCGATGACTATGTAGACATGGAGTTTGGAACCGGCTGTTTGAAAGTAACTCCCGCCCATGACGTGAATGATTTCGATCTTGGCAACAAGCACAAACTCGAAATTATCAATATCATGAATGCCGACGGTACGATGTCTGAAGAAGCTCAGTTGTACATCGGGAAAGATAGATTCGAAGTTAGAAAGCTAATAGAAAAGGACCTTGAAGCAGCTGGCTACTTAGTGAAGACAGAAGATTATGCAAATAAGGTTGGATATTCTGAGAGAACAGATGTTGCCATTGAACCTCGTCTTTCCCTGCAATGGTGGGTGCGAATGAAAGAGCTTGCTGAACCGGCGTTAGGTGCTGTTCAAAGCGGAGAAATTCAATTCTATCCAGAGAAATTTGTAAATACCTACAACCACTGGATGGAAAACATCAAAGACTGGTGCATTAGCCGTCAGTTGTGGTGGGGACATAGAATTCCAGCCTGGTATTTTGGAGAAGAAAAAGAGTTTTTCGTGGTTGCTAAAACCCGTGAAGAAGCTCTCGAAGCAGCAAAAATGAAATCAGGAAATTCATCGCTCACAGCTTATATGCTTTCGCAAGATGAGGATGTCATGGACACCTGGTTCTCGAGCTGGTTGTGGCCTATCTCAGTGTTTGATGGCTTCTACTCCAAAGAAGAAGTTGATTACTATTATCCAACCAACGATTTAGTAACTGGCCCTGATATTATCTTTTTCTGGGTTGCAAGAATGATTATGGCTGGCTACCAGTACCGCGATGAAAAACCGTTTAAAAACGTTTATTTCACCGGTATTGTTCGAGATAAACTTGGTCGAAAAATGTCTAAATCACTAGGCAATTCACCTGATCCACTTGAGTTGATTGAGGAGTTTGGGGCTGATGGTGTTAGAGCTGGTTTAATGCTGACAGCTCCTGCCGGAAATGACATTCCTTTCGATCCGAAATTGTGTGAGCAAGGAAGAAACTTCTCGAATAAAATTTGGAATGCTTTCCGACTTATTAAAGGCTGGGAAGTTGAGAAAATCGAACAAAGGCCTGCAGCTAAACTGGCAGTGCTTTGGATGGAAAGTCGACTGAGTCAGGCAATCGCAGAAATTGATGAGAGCTACGATCGTTTTAGAATCAGTGAGGCTTTAATGACGACCTATAAGTTGATTTGGGATGATTTCTGCTCCTGGTATCTCGAAATGATTAAACCTCCTTATGGTGAAGCCATTGACGTCGAAACTCTTGCTTCAACTGAAGCGTTTTTCTCAAAAATGTTGAAACTCCTGCATCCTTTCATGCCATTTATTAGTGAGGATTTGTGGCAAAGAATTGAAAAGAGAAACTCTCCAGCGGAAGCTTTAATCATTGCTCCTTGGCCAAAAGTTGGGGAAGTAGATCAATCTGTCTTAGACGATTTCACAGCAATGATGGAAATTGTTTCTGCCGTGAGAAACCTGAGAAAAGAAAAGAATATTGCTCAGAAAGAGCAAATCGAACTCTTAGTAGTGTTGAACAAACCCGTTGCTAAACGCTTTGATCCTGTAGTAGAACACTTGTGTAATCTCTCTACTTTCAGCTATATTCAAGATAAACCAGAAGCGGCCTTTTCATTTTTCATAGATGCCAATGAATACTTCGTTCCCTTCAGCGAAGAAATAGATTTGGAAGCAGAACGTGAAAAATTACTGAAAGAAATGGAATACGAGAAAGGATTCTTAAACAGTGTTGAACGCAAACTTAGCAACGAAAAATTTGTGAGCGGGGCGCCAGCAGCAGTAGTTGATATGGAGAAGAAAAAGCTTCACGATGCCCAAGAAAGACTTCGAGTAATTGAAGTGAAGCTCGAGTCTTTTAATTAAAACTTAACATTGGTTCGATAGACTGAATCAAAAGGAGTTATTTCTTTGTAAAATGCCCATATGTATTCTTCATGACTCCTAAATCTGCTAAAAAAATAAAGCCACTTTTTGTCAATCGAGAAATTAGTTGGCTGTCTTTCAACGAGAGATTGCTTCAAGAAGCAGCAGACAAGAACGTCCCACTAGTTGAAAGGATTAGGTTTCTAGGCATCTTCAGTAATAATTTAGATGAGTTTTTTAGGGTCAGAGTGGCTTCATTGAGGCGGATTCAGCTCTTGGGTAAAAGGGCTTTACCTTCTGTTCAAGAGGACCCTACTCAACAGCTTCTTGAGATTCACCAAGTTGTTGTAGATCAGCAAAAAAGACACGATGATCTCTTCATTCTTTTAGAAAAAGAGCTGAAGAAAAAAGGAATCCAATTTGTTGATGAAACAACTGTAAACGCTGACCAATCGAAATTTGCAAAGGCTTATTTCAAAGACAAAGTGAGACCCTTGCTTGTGCCAATCATCATCCAAGGAAGAATCCCCTTTCCCGACTTGTCAGACAATGCTATTTATCTTGCAATCAAACTTTGGAAAGAGACAGATAAAAAAGACATTACTTATGCTCTCATAGAAGTGCCGAGCTCAGTGCCTCGATTCATGGTGCTACCTGAAATTAAAGGTGTAAAATCAGTGATGTTCATAGATGATGTCATCCGATTGAAGCTCAAGAGAATATTTAGCATTTTTTCCTTCGATAAAATTGAAGCTTATACGATCAAGATCACGAGAGATGCAGAATTGGACATCGACGATGATGTCTCACAGAGTCTGATTGAGAAAATGTCAAAAAGTGTCGATAAGCGGAAGTCTGGTCAATATGTCCGCTTTTTATACGACGCTGAAATGCCCGGTGATTTGCTCGATTTCCTACTCAAGAGGTTAAAGCTTGACAGTAAAGAAAAAGACAATATTATTCCGGGAAGTCGCTACCACAACAAGAAAGATTTGATGAAATTTCCCGATTTTGGAGATTCAAGTCTTTGTTTTGAAGCATTGCCACCACTTTCACATCCAGAATTAACCAATCAAAGGAGTCTGATAGATGCAATCCGAAAAAAGGACATCCTATTGCACTATCCGTATCAGCGATTTGCCCATGTGGTCGATTTATTAAGAGAAGCGGCAATTGATCCCCATGTCAAAACAATTAGAATCAATTTATACCGCGTAGCTGAAGAATCACAGGTTTGTAATGCCTTAATCAATGCGGTTAAAAATGGTAAAAAAGTTATTGCAGTTGTAGAACTCTTAGCGCGATTTGATGAGGAGAACAACATGGACTGGTCCACCATCCTCCATGAAGAAGGGGTAAAGGTGATTTATGGTGTGCCTGGACTAAAAGTTCACAGCAAATTGATCCTGATAAGTCGAAAAGAAGACATGAAAGTCAGACGCTATGCTCACATTGGAACTGGAAATTTCCACGAGAAAACGGCCTTGATCTATTCCGATACTTCCCTGTTAACTGCCGACAAGAATATAGGAAATGAAGTGAAAAAAGTTTTTCAATTCTTTGAAAACAACTACGAACGTGCGGTTTTTAGACATCTAATTGTATCTCCATTTAGCACTAGAAGGCGCTTCCTGAAACTGATTGACCAAGAAATTAAACTTGTTCAAAAAGGCAAAGAAGCTTGGATTATCCTAAAACTCAACAACTTGGTTGATCAAGGGATGATAAAAAAACTCTATGATGCCAGTCAAGCTGGAGTTAAGATCAAATTACTGATTCGAGGAGTGTGTTCTTTAATTCCCGGTGTTAAAGGACTAAGTGAAAATATTGAAGTAACTAGCATAGTTGCTCGATTCTTAGAGCATTCTCGACTCTTTATATTTTCGAACAACAATGATCCGAAGTTCTTTTTATCCTCTTCCGATTGGATGACGAGAAATTTAGACTTCAGAATCGAAGTTTCTGCCCCCATCTACGATAAAGACTTGCAAGCTGAATTGATGGATTTTATTAATATCCAACTGAGTGATAATCAGAAGGCAAGACTTGTCGATTCCAAATTGAGCAATAAGTATGTGAAGCCAAAAAAGGGGGCTGAAAAAATTAATTCTCAACTTGAACTCTACAAATATTTCAAAAACAAAGTGGAATCTATACCTTCAAGCCCTGAGAAATAGAACTGAGCTTGAAAATTGCAGCTATAGATATTGGGTCAAATGCCGTGAGACTCCTAATTGAGGAAGTCTTCGAAACGGAGAATGAATTTCAGATTTACAAAGTTTCCTTAACCAGGGTTCCCCTGAGATTGGGAGAAGATGTGTTCGATAAAAATAAAATCTCAAAAGAAAAACTCAGCCAACTTACTAAAACACTTAAGGCTTTTTGGTACCTCATGGATGCCCAAGGAATTGAATATTTCCGGGCTTGTGCAACCTCTGCCATGCGGGAAGCAGACAATGCTGAACTAGCGATTAAGAATATAAAAAAAGACGCAAATATTAAGGTTGAAATTATCAGCGGGAGAGAAGAAGCCAACTTAATATTTTCGAATTTCTCAGTTCAAAAACTCGACAAGTCACTCAACTACCTCTATATCGATGTTGGTGGTGGTAGCACAGAAGTCACTTTAATCAAGAATGGGAAACGAATTAAATCAAAGAGTTTCGCAATCGGAACGGTGCGAATGTTGAAAGACAAAGTGCCAAAAAAGAAATGGGCTGAAGCAAAATCTTGGATCGCCCAACTCTCAGTTCAAGAAGATCATTTAGTAGGAATTGGTACCGGAGGAAATATAAATCGACTTCACAAAGAATGCGGGAAGAAAACCGATGAAGCAGTTAGTTTCAACGAACTTCAAATTATGAGAGACTATATCGACTCACATTCTTTTGAAGATAGAATATTGAAGCTGAGATTGAAGCCAGACAGAGCTGATGTGATTGTTCCAGCGGCAGATATTTATTTGAAAATCATGGAATTCGCGAATGTTGAGCAACTCCATGTTCCGAAAATTGGACTCAGCGATGGGATAATTCTGAGTTTGTACAAAGACATCAAAAAAGGAAAAATTTAGTGAATTACTTCGAGCTTCTTTTCTGCTGCTAACTCAATTGCCAGATCAGGATAGTCAGTGATGATGTCTCGAATCCCAAGATCAAATAGAACCGACATTTCTTCTTTTGTATTGACAGTCCAAACGGAAAGTTCAATTCCCTTTTTCTCGCAGCTATTTACAAGTTCTTGATCTGCTAGAATATACTCCGGACTATAACCGTCGGGCTTGAATCCAAGTTCTTTTATTAATTCATTCAGTCCAAGTTCCGGCTTTTCATTCAAAATAATAAGCTTGCTGTCTTCAGACAATTCCCTTACAGCCCTGAGTAAATTCAAGTCGAAGCTTTGAATCATAACCCGCTCATTCATTCCTTCATCGGAAATCACAGCCATAAGTAAAGCCGCAAATTCTTCCGGATGAGGCTGAATCTTACCATACCATTCCGGACGGTTCTTTGTTTCTATATTGAAATAGGGAAGGGGAATTGAATTCAACTTGCAATAAGACTTAACGTGCTGGAAAACCTCTTTGAGTAATGGCTTCCTGTATTCTAGGACTTGTTGTTTAGGAAATCGCTCGTGTTTTATATTCCCGCACGGGTACTGTTTGATGCTATCGCTTCGCATCGAATACATTTGAATAGACTCCCCTTCAGCTTCTGAAAACAATTCTCCGTTAGGCAAAGTGCAAATTTCCGAATTGAAAAAGGGTTCGTGTGAAACAAATACTTCACCGTCTCCGCTTATTACAACATCCAATTCTAGACAGCTCACACCCAATGATAAAGCCTTCTCAAAAGCAGAAATACTATTTTCTGGAAGTAGTCCTCTACAACCCCTGTGTCCTTGGATGAAAACCTGATTTTGAGGACTATTCATGCATCCAGAAATAAGAATAAATATGCAAATCCAACAACGGAGATGCACAATGTTATAGGTTTTGTGATTGCAGATATTGACTGATTTGACTTGCCGTGCTCGGCTTCAAAACAATCTTCATGTCTTTGTCCAATAAAAACATGTTAGGAGTCTTACTCACCCTATAATCTTTCGCCACCGGAGATTCCCAACCTTTCAGCTGCGAAACATTTGGCCAAGGAAGGTTGCGACTTGAAACAGCGTTTGTCCAAGCTCCGCGATCTGTATCCACTGACACACCTACAACATCAAATCCTTTAGCATTGTATTGCTTGTAGATGTTCTCCAACATCGGAATCTCACCTTCACAAGTGTGACACCATGATGACCAAAAGAAAACTAACGTGTAGTTGTTCTTCTTTACCTCATCCGCAAGCGTATATTTCTTCCCTTTGATAGTCGTCATGCTAAAATCTGGAGGTGTATTGCCCAACTGTAAGTTCTTGATTCTAGAGGCTTTAACTAGGCTGTAATCGCTTAATTCAATGTCACCACAAGCATCTCCGTAGAAATAGTCGCTCAAGATATAGTTGCATATGTTGTCCATCCCTGAAGAATAAAAACCTTCCAAAACAGTGTACAAGGTGTATTCGAACATCTTTTCATCTGCTTTCGCTTTTATCATTAGCAAATCGACACAGTTCAAGAATCCATCTTCCGTTCCTCCACTATGATTTCTCATGAAGTCTTGAATTCTATCGCTGATCAAACTTGAACGGATATAAGAATGGTCAGTGAAATCAATATCGTCCCAATATTTTCCTTTATTCCTCGACTCAGGCGATTTTATTCTGTGTAGAATTTTAGCACTAAACGTGCCTCTGTTCTGTTCTGCCAGGGCGAAATGACTTGCTGTGCGTTCGTCGTCTTTAGCGTAGATTTTATTTTCAAATCCGACTTTATCTGTCGATTGTGAGCGCTGTGATCTCAATGATTTCAATTGACCTTGAAACTTGGCCTCATCTCTGACATATTGAGTCCAAACATCGTTGTCTTGAGAGTTACTAACTCTTACACCAGCATTCAGTTTTGGGTTTCTAGCATCAATTTGAATGCTTTTCTCATTCGGATTTAAAATTATATCCGAAGTAAGCTTTGCATCGGTACCTATTCTATATATGCCAATTGCGAACTCACCTTCAAAGTTGAAATTTCCATTGGTGATTTTCGAACTGTCTAGCTTGTAGTTTTCAGCCCCCTCAGTCTCATAGAGATACACCCATTGGCCATTAAGATTTGGAGATGCCGCGCTTCCTGTAATAGTCATCGGCCCACTAATATCGCCAACATCTTCCCAGGTATCCCAAACTGGTGTTACCTCCTCTTGAGGCACTTCTTCGGCAACTGCTTGTGCCTGATTCTCAGTACTTGCATTACCACTGTTTGATTGACAGCCTGATGCCGAAAGGAAGATGAAACTGAATACGAACAAATATTTCATAAATGCAGAATAATTTTTTGAGATGACAAATATAAACAATTGAAAAGCAGTTCACGATTGCTGACCTTTGTGACATGAATTTTAACTTTTCTTCTATTTCAAAAGATGAGGCTTTAGCTCTAATTGGAGGGAGGGAATCTGATGATGAAAGTGCATTGATGGATACTTTGGAAGCCCTGGTATTTCCACTTCGTGACTTTTTCTTGAGAAGTCAAGTCCAAATTCCATTGTTCCGAAGTCGCATTGCCCGGTTGAATTCAATCCACCAAGCCGCCTTGGCATTGAGTCTAATTGAAGATGATGAGGTAGATGTGAAAATGGATGCGATTTCAATACCTGCTGGAGTCTCCATTTTCCAGGCTAATCTAGAATTGCTGAGAAACTCTGAACATCAAAAATCTCAGCTGAAATTGCAGATGGCTCAGACGATGAACCCTAAGGTGATTGCTGATTTGGCTCAGCAACTATGCTCAGTAGAGCTTGATTATTTCAGGGAGTTTTTGAAAATTAATGAGTCACTTGAACCCAGTTCTTTGCAAATAAAATCATCTGAGTTTCCTGATTCTGGAAATCTAATTCACCTATTGAACCAAAACGCTGATGAATCGCTTGAAATTCTGAGCAAGGAGAAGAGTAGAATTAAGCTGATTGTAAAAAGAATGGATTTGAAATAGCAACTATTCGTAGCGCAGTGCTTCAATGGGGTCCAATTCCGCTGCTTTTTTCGCAGGATAATAGCCAGAAACGACCCCAACTACAAAACAAAGTACTACGCCAATAAACAACCACATCCATGGAACGGTGAACCCTGTCCCAATAATTGCGGCGACTACATTACCTATAATGAGACCGAAAATAATTCCAAATATTCCTCCTATTTGTCCAATGACAATAGATTCATACAAGAATTGACGTTTAATCATTTCTGCACTCGCTCCAGTGGCCTTTCTAACGCCAATTTCACGAGTTCTTTCTTTCACAGAAACCAACATAATATTCATCAATCCTATGCCTGCACCGAGCAATGCAATGAATCCAATGGCCGTAGCAATCACCGTTACCAAGCTCATAGCTTCAATCAACGATTCCGCTAAGCTGTTGCTCTTTGCTATTTCGACCGATGAATCTTCTCCGGGTGGATCAGCTCGAATGACTCTAAATGCTCCAATTGCTTCACTCGCAGCATCATCCAACATATCGGCATCATTCACAAATACGTTAACCGAGTAGTTGGTGTTTGCATTTGCCAGGGTTTTTCGAAGTGTTGATACCGGTATGATTACCTGATTGTCTGCCCGCATCCCCATTGAATTTCCTTTAGAGCGCAAAGTTCCAATCACCTGAAACTTATAACTACCAATAGAAATCATTTGATCCAAAGCTCCTTTATTATTCGGGAATATTTTTTCCAGGACATCATTTCCTAAAATGACAATATTATTCCCCAACTCGACATCATTCACACTGAAGTTTCTGCCCTTGTCAATTTCGTATCCCGAAATATTCAAGTAGGCTTCATCGCCTCCAATAACACGAACATTGGGTTCCGTTTTTTCTGATTCAGCCTTAATTACAGCACTAAACGAGCCATTGCCAGAAATAGAAACAGAGGCATCAAAATCGTAAAGCTCTTTAAAATCTTTGGCTTGATAATAGGTGATCGGCTCATAAGCCTTGTCTTGAACTCCTCTGCTTCTTCCCCTTACCTGAGAATTAGCTTCATAAATGCTGAAAGTGTTACTTCCTAAGCGAGAAAATTCTTCGGTGATCTTAGATTTCAGTGCTTCAATTGAAGTGATGATTCCTACCAAAGCCATAATTCCAATTGAAATAATCATGACAGTCAGCGCGGTGCGAAGCATCTGACTTCGAATTGAAACCAAGGCGGTTCTGATGTTTTCTAAAATCAACGACCGATTCATTTGATAAAGGTATAAACTCTCATCAGGTATTCAGATTCATTTCTGATGAATGGTTGATTTGAAAGACAATTGGCAACTTGGGGTTGCGGCTCTTTATTCTTACCTTTGCTCTGCATTTTCAACCCTAAAATTACTCGAGAAATATGGTTTTTGATTTAGATATGATAAAGGGCCTCTATGCCCAAATGCCTGGAAGAATTTCAGCTGCACGAAAACTAGTTGGGCGTCCATTGACTCTTTCCGAAAAAATTCTTTACTCGCACATATGGGGCGGAAATGCCACTGAATCTTTTGAAAGAGGAAAATCTTATGTGGATTTTGCTCCTGACAGAGTTGCTATGCAAGACGCTACAGCTCAAATGGCATTGCTCCAATTCATGCAAGCCGGAAAGAAAAAAGTAAGTGTTCCTTCTACAGTGCATTGCGATCATTTGATTCAGGCGAGGGTAGGAGCTGATCAAGATTTACAAGATTCACTTAACAAGAACAACGAAGTATTTAACTTCTTGCAAAGTGTTTCCAATAAATATGGAATAGGATTTTGGAAGCCAGGAGCAGGAATTATACATCAAGTAGTTCTAGAAAATTATGCGTTCCCTGGTGGAATGATGATAGGTACCGATTCTCATACGGTTAACGCCGGTGGACTGGGAATGGTTGCCATAGGAGTTGGAGGAGCAGATGCTGTTGACGTAATGGCAGGAATGGCCTGGGAATTGAAATTTCCAAAGTTGATTGGAATCAAGTTGACTGGTAGACTGAGCGGTTGGGCTTCGTCTAAAGATGTAATTTTAAAAGTGGCAGGTATTCTAACCGTTAAAGGTGGAACAGGCGCGATCGTTGAGTATTTCGGTGAAGGAGCGAAAAGTCTTTCATGCACCGGTAAAGGCACCATTTGTAATATGGGCGCTGAAATCGGAGCTACCACTTCTACTTTTGGATACGATGCCAAAATGGGCGATTACTTGAAATCGACCGGAAGAGCCGAAGTTGCTGCTCTTGCTGATCAGATTGCCGAACATCTTACTGGTGACGCTGAAGTTTATGCAGATCCAGAAAAGTACTTTGATCAAGTGATTGAAATTGATTTAAGTACACTCGAACCACATATCAATGGCCCTTTCACTCCAGATCTAGCAACTCCAATTTCACAATTTGCTGATGCAGTTCGCAAGAATGGATGGCCGGAGAAATTAGAAGTTGGATTGATTGGTTCTTGTACCAACTCTTCCTATGAGGATCTCACACGAGCTGCTTCATTGGCACAACAAGCAATTGATAAAAACCTAAAAGCGAAAAGCGAATTTACCATCACCCCAGGATCAGAGCAAGTTAGATTTACTGCGGAACGCGATGGTGTTTTAGATAAATTCGACGCCATTGGAGGTGTAGTTCTTGCCAATGCTTGCGGTCCATGTATCGGACAGTGGGCGAGACATACCGATGATCCAAATAGAAAAAATTCTATTATCACTTCTTTCAATAGAAACTTTGCGAAACGAAATGATGGTAATCCAAATACCCATTCATTTGTTGCCTCTCCGGAGATTGTGACAGCGATGGCTATTGGCGGAAGCTTGACATTTAACCCATTGACTGACACACTCACCAACGAGAAAGGTGAACAAGTTAAATTGGATGAGCCAAAGGGTTTTGAAGCTCCTGCGAATGGTTATGATGTTGAAGATGGTGGATTTATTGCACCAGCTTCCGATGGAAGTGGAGTTAACATTGTGGTGAATCCTGAAAGCGAAAGACTTCAACTTTTAGCTGGATTCAAACCCTGGAATGGACAGAATATCCTGGGAGCTAAATTGTTGATTAAGGCTTTCGGAAAATGTACAACTGATCATATTTCAATGGCTGGTCCTTGGTTGAGATTTAGAGGTCATCTTGATAATATCGCGAACAATACCTTAACGGGTGCAATAAACGCTTACAATCAAGAAACCAACAAAGTAAAAAACCAATTGACAGGTGAATATGGTGAAGTTCCTGCCGTAGCTAGAGCTTACAAGGCTGCGGGAGTTCCTTCAGTAGTTGTTGGTGATCATAATTACGGTGAGGGATCTTCAAGAGAACATGCAGCAATGCAGCCTAGATTCTTAGGCGTAGTAGCTGTGATAGTGAAGTCTTTTGCCAGAATTCACGAAACGAATCTTAAAAAGCAAGGTATGCTTGGATTGACTTTCGCTGTTGAAGCTGATTACGATAAAGTTCAAGAAGCTGACACCATGAACTTCATTGATCTAGACTCATTTGCTGAAGGAAAGCAATTGCATTTAGAACTGGTTCACAAAGACGGGTCTAAAGATGTAGTTGCCTTGAATCATACTTACAACGGACCGCAAATCGAATGGTTTAAAGCTGGATCTGCTTTGAATCTAATACGACAAAAGGAAGCATAAAACATTGCTAATCTATAGTAAAAGCCCTCTTCTGGAGGGCTTTTTTTATGTCTTGTTCTTTCATATACAATTGCTATTACGCTATTGCTATATGACTATAAAGATTTATAAATTCTGTTCGACACAGTGTTTATATGACATTGCCATGTTATTTCTAAGCACAAAAAAAACCGGCGTCTGTAAAGACGCCGGTTCATTCTATAACTTCTATTTCTTAGTTACCCAAGAATACAGTAACTCCTACATTCAAACCGAAAGAACCAGTCTTTTCTTTAACTTCAACTCCGTCAAAGTCAGTGGTAGCAGTGTTCAATGAATAACCCAATGATGGCTCAAGAGCAACACGGTCACCCAACATGATAGCATATCCTACACCAAGACCGAATCCAAATAAAGATGCGTTTTCAGTGTCATCATTGCCATCATTAACGCTTCCAAATCCAGCATTAAGTTCTGCAAAAAGACCCATTTCCATGTAATAACGTACCCATGGACCAACCATGAAAGTAGATGAAGTTGCTTTATCAGTTCCTCCTTCTCCATCAGATACATCAGCAGATGCACTGTCGAAGCTTAACATAAGACCCCCAGCGATACCATCTGCAAAGAAGTATCCAGCTTTTGTTCCTAGTCCAAATTGGCTTGACTTTGCCGCGTCTCCTTCGCCTTCCTCACCATCTACTTCTACAGTAGTTGAGTTGGCCATGAAACCCAAGTTCGTCGAACCTGATAATAAAATTGTTCCTTGCTCGAACTGAGCAAATGCGCTTCCTGCAACAAAGGCTAGGGCAGCGAAAGTAAGTAGTACTTTCTTCATTTTAATTTGTGTTTAGTTTGACTTTTTTCCTGTTTGTCGATGCAAATGTATTCATTTTTGCAAACAACAGAACATTGCATATATCATGCCATTTTAATGATAAATACGATGTGAATTCAGTGCATATATAGATACATTATCCATTACTCGATGTTAGTTTCTCTTAAATAACTGATAATTAATGAATTATAAATAATGAATTCAGGTGGCTTTTGTCCTTTTCCCTTTCAGATTTAGTCGCTTTGACATGTTTTAGTTGATTTTTGGGATGAATTAAACACTCATTTTCACCCTTGTTTGACTCTAAAATTACTAATTCACAGTTTGTTTTGTATTTAAAAGTGATTGGTACTTGTTCATTTGAAGCGATATTTTTGAATTCTACTGCACCCCAAGCTTCGACCAATATTGCCCTGACAAATAATATGACAATTGTTATTAGGCATGTCTTAAATTCAGTTTTTTTGTTTCAGAGTAGTATTCTTTTATTTCTTTGTTGCCAGTTTAGCGATTATTCAAAGGTTTTTCGCTCTGCTAACAATTGATAGATGCTCGCAGTGTTATAAGTAATAATGTGTTGAAGAATTATGAATGACTATTTTACTGCTTTTCATACAATTCGTGAAATAGACTTCGAATTGCATCCACTCAAAGCCATGTGGTGGAAGAATAAGTCCAGTCTTATAGTTTCGGATCTCCACGTTGGAAAGGCAGCGCATTTTAGGAAAAATGGTATCGCCATACATACCAATGCGAACAAGAACAATTATTGGAACCTATCGTCACTACTAGACCACTATCGACCAGAAAGACTATTGATTATAGGTGATTTAAGCCACAGCAGTTCTAATTCCGAATGGGATTCATTTGTCGATTTTAGAAAAATGTACAATGAAATGAATTGGGTTCTGGTTGATGGAAATCACGATGTTCTCAGCACTGTCGATTATGAACTGGCGGGAATTGATACCCTTTCAGAATTGATTGAAGGAGAATTGAGGTTTGTTCACGATAATACGTATCAGGATAATAGCAAGTCTGATTTGTATACACTAAGCGGACATATTCACCCAGCTATTAGATTGGTTGGCTCGGCGCGGCAGCGAATTAGGCTTGACTGTTTTTACTTCAATGATCGAGAAGGAATATTGCCTGCTTTTGGAGAATTTACTGGTAGAAAAGTTTTAAAGCCAAAGAAAGAAGATCAAGTATATGCGATAGCTGAGAATAAGGTAATTCAAATCCCTACTTCAAAACTGTCTCGCTAATTAAATCACCCCTTTTATACTCGTAGCGCTTAATAGCTTTCCCTTGCTCGTTGTAATCGAACATAACACCATGCTCTAATCCACGAATATAGAATTCTTCTGATTTGATATTCCCGTTTTCCCAATAGTAAACCCACTTTCCATCTTCTTTACCATTCTTGTAATTGCCAACATAGTCTAGCTTGCCACTGGAATAGAAAATTTCTTCTTTAAGTCTCTCCTTTGTTTCTGGATCAACATAAACCACAACCTTGTCTTTTCCGTTTTTATGCTTGTGCACCAAATGACGCTCAAGCTCTTGGGAAAAGAGAGAGTTGGCAGTGAATAAAACGAAAAGGAGAAGTAGTGTCCGCATAATATTGATTAGCTACACGGTATACGATCTTGAAAGTAAAAAGTTAGCGAATTCTCAAACTTCCGGCAAACGGTACGGGAAATCCTACAAGTTGTCCATTGACTCTTTGCTTCATCGAAAAATTAAAGCTCACAGTTTCTGTCCCTCCAGGTAAGCTAGGTACAATACTTACAGTGCCTATTTCTGGAACAAACTCACGAATAATGTTTAAAGGATCACTATAATTCACCTCTTGTAAAAGGACATCAAATGTGTCAACCTCAGCCAAAAACACCAATTGAGTGATGTCTTCAAAGTTCATGACCAGATTTAGGCTGTTGGGTTCTAAAAATTGATTGCCTTGTCTTAATTCAGCAGTGGCGTAGTAATCTCTTGAATAAAACAGGGTGTCGTCCCACTGAATCTTGGAAGCGTCATTCAACGCATAGCTCACACCTTCCCAGCTAAATCCGCCACAATTGCACTTATACGACAAATCCTCCTCCTCAACTTCTTTTTTACAAGATGTGAGTGATAATGCGATCACTGTGATTAGTGCAAATGAGGATAACCAGTTTTTCATAATACCCTTTTTCAAAGACAGCCCGAATTTACTCAAAATCGGGGTATAACAAGTATTTCTTCCTCGTCTTTTTAAAGTCATCAATGGAATCCTTCCACGACAACTTGATTTCTGCAGCAGTTTTGGAATTTATTATATCCAGCCTCAATTTATTTGAACCTGCCAATAAATCAAAGAAGTCAGGACGATTAAAAAATTCCTTTTTATTGGTTGATGATTGATACATATCGATTAACCAGTCTAAATGAAGTCCATGAACACTGAAAAATTCCTTGTTGCCAAATGCTTCGAGATTTAAACCGCGACAATCTTCCGATTCGTACCTGGGTTTTTTAGCTCCTTCGTTCGATGTTGGACTGAAGTGGAAATCTCCCTTCAAGTTTTCCGGGTATCCGATAATTTTAAATGCAGACTCAGTTCCGCGACCAACACTCACAACAGTTCCTTCAAAAAAGCAAAGCGAAGGGTAGAGGTAAATTGCCGATGAGTCTGCAAGATTTGGACTTGGCTTAACGGGGAGGTGGTAAATACTATTATGGGTGTAATTGGAATTTGTTATGAAACTTAAATCACATTGAATTCCGTCTTTCAACCATCCCTCGCCGTTTATCATTAAAGCAAATTCCGCTATTGTCATTCCATGTACTACTGGAATTGGATGTAGACCGATGAAACTTTCAAATTTCGGTTCCAGTACTGGACCATCAACATAGAATCCATTTGGATTTGGTCTGTCTAAAACCAAAAGGGGAATATTCTGCTCTGCACAGGCCTCCATAACATTGTGAAGTGTTGATATATAGGTATAAAATCGGGCGCCTACATCCTGAATATCGAAAACAACCAGATCAATATCTCGTAGCATCGATTCACTCGGTTTTTTCGATTCACCGTACAAAGAGAAAATTTTCACTCCTGTTGACGAATCCAGCGAATCATTTATCTTCTCACCGGCACTTGCTGTACCTCGGAATCCATGCTCAGGTACCATAACACATTCTACGTTCACACCTAAAGAAATCAAGGTGTCTACTAGATGATTGCCAGAGACTTGACTCGTTTGATTCACTACTAAAGCAAGTTTTTTATCCTTAAGAATGCTCAAGTATTCCTGTGTTCGATCAGCGCCTAGAATTATTTTTTGAGTCGGATTAACACTCACTTCGGTTTGTGACTGACAAGCGTACAATTTCAACAGACAAAGGCTGAGACAAATAATATACTTAGAAACTTTTGGTGTTGACATAATTGCTGGTATTCAAGAATCTAGCCAAGTTTTTGCCTTCATCCCCTTTCATTACTTTTACGCCAAAGATAAGCGACCATTGAACACAGCCAGATTTATTGCGAAAAGGATTGCTCGTCAGAATGACAATGCTCAAATGTCAAAGCCCATCGTGAAAATTGCGATGGCGGGTGTGGCTTTGGGTATTGCCGTGATGATTTTGGCTATTGGTATCGTGAAAGGATTTCAAAAGGAAGTTCGTGAGTTGGTGGTAGGGTTTGGATCCCACATCCAAGTAGTTAAGAACTCTGATAATTATGGGAAGGACTCTGAAAAAATAGAAATTGATCAAAATTTCTACCCTTCCATTGCTGATTCTGCTGGATTTAAACACATCCAAATCTTTGCGACCAAAGCTGGAATTCTTGAGACACCAGAACAGATTCAAGGTGTCGTTATCAAAGGAATTGCCGATGATTTTAATTGGGAATTCTTCCAATCAAAAATAATAAAAGGAAGTGCTTTCGAAGTGGCGGAAAATAGAAGGTCGTCCGATCTGCTGATTTCTAGCTATATGGCGAATAGATTGGAACTCGATACAGGCAGTCAAGTGACGCTATATTTTGTCCAAGGGAAAGAAGATATCTCACCACGAAATTTTAAAGTAAGCGGCATATATCGGACGGGCTTGCAGGATTTTGACAAGAAGTTTGTCTTTGTTGATATAGGCCACATTCAAAAATTAAGCAATTGGGGAATCGAAGCTCAGCTCTTGGTTGACTCTTGCAGAAATGGACAACTTGAAATCGAAGCGATTGGCTTTGGTGGAGTGAAACCATATTCCTTCGAATGGACTGATTACAGTTGGAAAGGAGCAGGACCTCATCAGCTTTGTGTGTCGGGTGATAGCTTGATTTCAGTGATAATTTCAGATTCAGATAATACCATAGCAGACACAGCCTTTTTGTCAATTCAAGCTAGCGCCCCTGGATCTGATTGTAGCTGCAATGGATTTTCGAAAAAAGTAACAACCAGCGGCGGAAGTTGGAAATATTACACCGGAGGATTTGAGATAATGCTGAACGATTATAACGATTTATTTAGCATTGATGATGATTTGATGTATTCCATACCATTCTATTTGAAAACGGTGAGCATCGTTGATCAATCTCCTGAAATATTTTCTTGGTTGGAGGTCTTGGACTTGAACGTCATCATCATTATCATTCTTATGATTTTGGTGTCTGTCATTAATATGGCATCTGCTTTACTGATCTTAATCCTTGAGCGGACCTCCATGATTGGTGTTTTGAAAGCCTTTGGATTTCAGAATTCTGGGGTTGTGAGTATCTTTCTTTATCAGGCTGCTTGGATAATTGGTCGAGGAATGCTAATCGGGAATTTAGTAGCTATCGGCTTGGGATTGCTTCAAATAAAGTTTGGATTTTTCAAACTGAATCCTGAACACTATTATCTCAGCGAAGTCCCAGTTTTATTCACTTGGCAAGATATTCTACTGCTTAATGCAGGCACTCTAATTCTGAGTCTGATATTCTTGATTTTACCTGCCTTGTACGTTACAAAGATATCCCCAGCGAAAGCCATTCGGTTCAATTAGTCTTCCTTACCTTTGCCCCTCAATTATAGCTTTATTTCATGAACAGAGTTTACAATAATATCCTCGAGGCCATAGGAAACACGCCTCTTATCCGACTTAATAAAATAGCCGAAGGCATCCCCGGACAAGTTTGGGCAAAAACCGAGTATTTCAATCCTGGGAATTCTGTAAAAGACAGAATGGCTTTGAAAATGTTAGAGGATGCTGAAAAGGACGGCAAGATCCAACCCGGAGGAACCATTATTGAATGTACCTCAGGTAATACTGGAATGGGACTGGCACTTGCTTGTATCGTGAAGGGTTATAAATTGATTTGTACGACCAACGATAAGCAGTCAAAAGAGAAAGTAGATGTGTTGAGGGCGATGGGAGCTGAGGTTCATGTTTGTCCCACGGCTGTAGCTCCAACCCACCCTGACTCTTACTACTCAGTGGCGGCAAAGTTAAACAAGGAAATTCCGAATTCATTTTGGGCAAATCAATACGATAACTTATCGAATCGTACTGCGCATTACGAATCTACAGGTCCAGAAATTTGGGAACAAACTCAGGGTAAAATCACTCACTTTGTGGTTGGAGTTGGAACTGGAGGAACGATTTCCGGTGTAGGCAAATACTTGAAAGAGAAGAATCCAAATATTAAAATCTGGGGAGCCGATACTTACGGATCGGTTTTCAAGAAATACCATGAAACAGGAGAATTCGACGAAAAAGAAATCTATCCATATATCACTGAAGGGATTGGTGAAGACATTCTTCCAAAGAATGTTGATTTCAGTTTGATCGACCGTTTCGTGAAAGTCACAGATAAAGACGGTGCTGTTTTAACACGTGAATTAGCGAGGAAGGAAGGACTTTTTCTTGGATATTCTGCCGGATCGGCTTTCCAAGTGGTAAAAGAAATGAAGGATGAGTTGGATGAAAACTCTGTAGTTGTAGTTCTCTTCCATGATCACGGTTCGCGATACGTCGGTAAAGTGTATAACGACGATTGGATGCGTGATCGCGGATTTTTGAAAGATGAGTCGAAAACTGCCATCGAATTGGTGAAGAATCACAAAAATTTACCTCTAGTGTCGGTTTATTCGGGTGA